>Ga0310912_10000284_pt1 | contig 24389 bp, 23 predicted proteins | sample GREbulkMGOX080_FD_203443 | JGI IMG/M metagenome (GOLD analysis project Ga0310912, IMG submission 203443) | Lab enrichment of tropical soil microbial communities from Luquillo Experimental Forest, Puerto Rico - GRE.bulkMG.OX080 | ecosystem: Environmental > Terrestrial > Soil > Tropical forest >...
GACCGTAGAAATCGCTGAGCGCGCCGGCAGCAGCCAAACCGCCCATGCCCGCGCCGATAACGACCGCGTGCCCGCCGAGGTACGCCATGCAGCCTCCCAATGCGGTGACCGGCGGCCGTGTAGAACAAACTTACAACGGGAACAACCCTAAACGCGAGCGCTAGATGGAACTGACGAATGCGTTCTGAAGGTCCGGATCGGGGCAATTTTTCGCGTTCGTCAGCCTCTGGAGTAACGGCGGGTCAGCGCCGATTCCGGACCGTTCGCGCGACCGCGATCCAACCGTCGAGGTCGAACTGCTCCGGTCATCCCGCGTCCAAGCTCTTCCTTCTTATCATCTTTACATTGACCGCGTCCCGTTTCTAAGACCTTGGACCGAGGTGATCGTCGCTAATGGCGCGCTCTCCCCTGAGAACGCGAGGTCGATCCCCCTTGGCGCCGCATTTAGGATTACACTAAATTTTATCCACAAAGCTCATTTGAGGCGCCGCGCTTTGGCGACCTCGGTTGTTACCCTAGAAGATGAGCATAAGGAGGCAAAGGCGATGGCTTGGCAGCTTTCTGGGCGGAGTATGGAGCTCTGCAGCTGTAAATTGTTGTGCCCATGCTGGCTTGGTCCGGAGGGGGTGCCTGATCAAGGCTGGTGTGGTGGCGCACTCGGTTTCGACATCCAGCGCAGCAATTCCGATGGGGTCGATCTCGGCGGAACTAAAGTCGCATTCGCAGCCGAGTGGCCTGGCAATTTCTTCGACGGCAAGGGGACGGCTCGTTTGTATATCGGGGACACGGCAAGTGCCGAGCAGCGTCGCGAGCTGGAGGCGATCTTTTCGGGAAAGAAGGGTGGTCTGCTCGAAGGATTGTGGGGAGCCGTGATCAGCAACTGGCTGCCCACCGAGTCGACCAGGGTCGAGATCGGATGGGACGACTCGCCATTTCTCAGAGTGGGAAGTTTCGGACAAGCGACGCTAACCACCTTGAAGGATCAGAGCGGAAAGCCGACGCGTATGGAGGGCGCCGCTGCCCAAGCCGCATTTCAGTTTGCCAGCATGGACTTGGCCAGCAGCAAGGGCAGCAGTTGGTCGGACCCAAAGTTGCGCCAATGGCAAGGAGATTCCGGGACACTGCACCAGTTCAACTGGAGCGCCTGATCCATACTGGCACCTCTCCGAGCGTCCGCGCCGGGAAGCCGTGCGCGGGTTCCGCGCGCCTTAGCTGCTCGGGGCGCGCTGCTCGTTCGTCACCCCTGTCGGCGAAATACGAACCAATCGATTTCCTCTGTGACTGCGGCGTTCTGGTCAGTCGAGTCGCCGCGGTTCCGCAGCGCGGCCATCCCTTGTCGGAAGTCGTCGTCGGACAGCCGCGCCAAGAACGAGTCGGCGCGTAGTGCCGATTTTGCGATGAAGCTCGGCCAGTCGGGGGCGGTAACCTGCGTTACGACCTGATGCACGACAGTCGTAAACCCGCCCGCCCCAAACACGTTCTCGATCTCCGGCCGAGACGGGAGATCCGAATCAATCAGCCCCCGCAGTGCCGGGAAGAAATGTCGATGCGGAAAGTCCGACTCACGGGTGCCGTTGCGGATGCAAACGTAGCCGCCTTCGCGCAAGACCCGACGGCATTCTCTTGCGAGAGCGCTCGGATCGGTTAGGTGATGGTCGACCATCGACATGAACACGAGATCGGCGCAGCCATCCGGGAGCGGAAGCGCCTCCGCCGAACCCTGCCGGTAGACCACGCTTCCGGTCGCTGGCTTTGCGGCGGGCCTGGTCCACCATCTTATGCGACGGATCAATGCCGATGACCTGGACGCCAAAATGCGCCGCTAATAGCTCGGAAAAGCGCCCGGTGCCGGAGCCGAGGTCGATGACCAGCGATATTGCGGCGCTATCGATATGAACCGAGAGCAAGTCCTGCCAGAGCCGAACCGCCTCCGGCGCAAGGGCGCGGGCCCTGTCGTAGCTGGCGGCTACCTCGGTCTTGTCGTAATCCATTGCCATGGCGATGCCGATCAGTAGTTTGCCGGCTGCCTTGCTGGCGGCTGCGCCCGATTTCCACGCGCATCGAGGGCAGAAATAGGGATCGGCACAGCCTATTTTTATGCCAACCGATTTGAGGAAACCAGCGCGGAGGTTGCGTCGGTCGCTGCATGAGAATCCGAATTGAAAGGTCCGGCTACCACGTCCTACCAGATCCAGCGGATCCAATGTGGCAGGAGGATATCGGATCGCAATTTGACCTTGGTAAAAAGCGGCAGCGGGGTTTCCCCTTCGGCGAACTCGATCCTGAAGACCTGTTGTCGCTCGACCGGCTTGAAGGCGCCTTGGAACTCGTGCGGCAGGGCTGCGGCGATCGGCTCCACCCGTGCCACGATTCCCTCGGCCGTCTGCAGACCGGTCTCGATCGTGACTCGGTCACCAGGCTTGATCTCGTACAGTCCGCCAGTTGGTAAGTAACCCAGTACATAGCGCTGTTCGCCATAGATCTCGAACAGCGGCTCACCGGCGCGCACCACGGCTCCCTGTTCGGCGGCAACGCGGCCGACGATACCGTCGATCGGCGCCCGCATGCGTCCTTGATCATAGAGCTTTCGCAGCTCGCCGATCGCAATCCGCGCCTCATCCAATACCCGGGCCAGCGAGCCGATCTCCCCCTCGATGACCCGCCTTTCCGCCTTCAGGCTGCCGAGATCCTGCTCGCTGCGGTATTCGCTCTCCACCGCGGCTGTGCGTTTCTCGATCGACAGCAGTCCACGGTCCATCAGCGTTTCCAGCTCTTTGCGTGCATTGGCGGCGATCAGATGCCGGGTCTCGGCGAACCCGACGATGGCGTCGACCGTCTCAGCCCGGATGCGCAACTCGCTGAGCCGCATTTCGCGTGTCGCCAATTCCCCGGTGAGGCGAGCGACGGCCTCGGTCACCGATTGCGAAGAAACGATCGCAGCTATGTCACCCGCGCGGACGCGATCGCCTTGATGCACGCGGATCTCGCGAATAGTGACCGGAAATTCCGCGGCTATGACAGCGGGATCGCCGACCACAAGGCCTTCACTGCGCAAATAGAACAACCCGCCGACAAAAATGTCTCCCAGCACGGCGGCAAGCCCGACCACACCGGTGATGTATATCCAACGGATCACCGCCTGGCGGCGGCTGCGCGGTTCGTTCGGCAGCGAATCGGGAATTCGGCGAAATTTGAGACGGCGCATCACACCCTCGCTGCGCGTCGCATGACGCGGGCCGGCACATAGGGGTCACGGTAAGACGTTCGGAAAATTAGTTCTTGAAATATTGCGATGAGCCGAACGATGCGCAGTACGAGTCGCAGTATGGTGTAGATCGGCAAATAGATGACGACCCCGAGAGGGCGCTCGACTCGCACTGCCGCCGCAGCGATGACGGCGACGAGATCGACAATCAGATAGCCCAATACGGTGGCACCGAGCAGGATGATCGCGAAGGCGCCGAAATGCCACCACAACCAGACGAGATAGACCGGAAACACAAGCGGCAGGAGAAATTGAAAGACCAGAACATCGAGGGAGGCCAGGACGTCCAGAGCCCGGAAAGTTGACTGGCGGGGATCGAACACAGCGCGGTATTTGCGCAACCATATCGTGACGATTCCACGGTCCCAGCGCAGGCGCTGCGCGATCAGGCTGGATACCGTCTCCGGCACCTGCGTCAAGGCACGCGCCTCCGGAGCGAACCCGATGCGCCAGCCGGCACGGCGAAGCTTCATTGTGAGATCGGCATCTTCACCGACCTCGACGTCTTGGCCGCCGACGCCTTCGATCGCACTGCGACGAAATGCGCCGAAGGCGCCCGACACCATCGACAAGATGCCGAGCATATCGGCGACACGCCGGCCAAGCGAGACGCTGATCCCATATTCGATCGCCTGACAGCGCGTTACCAGGCTGGCGCATTCATTCCGGACGCCAAGGTCTCCGCCGACCGCCCCCAACCGGGGATCGTTGGCAAAATAGCCGAGCATTACCGCCAATGCGTCCCGATCGAGGCTGGTATCGATATCTGCGATGACGATGATGTCTCCGGTGCAGACCTCAAGCCCTAGGTTCACAGCCGCGCTCTTGCCGCCGCGATGCGTCACCCGGATCACTTCATCGACCAATCCTTCGCCCCGCAGCTCATGTGCGACATCCGCCATTCCGTCAGTAGAACCATCATCGACGACGACGACCTGCAAACGATTGCGTTCGCTGAGGGTCTGTTCGGCAAAACCACTGACACAGGCGCGCAGAGATCGGGCTTCGTTGTGTCCCGCCAAGATCACGCTTACGGTCAGATTGGTATCGGGGGGTTGTCTTGGGCGTTCCGAGAGGACCGCGATGGCGGCGGCGATAGCACCGATCATATATCGCGGGCCTTCGAGCAGCACCGAGTACCAGAACAGCAGCACCAGGCTCACGAAATCGAGCGAGCCCAGAAACGCCGCAGCATCCATCGGGCTCACTCGCGAGCTAGCAGCGCGGCGGCGCGTTCGCCCTCGGCAGTGGTCACCGCGATCTCCAAGGGAGCGGCCACCACGGTTGCGACCTGCTTCTTGACCCGTTCCAATACCTTCGCAGCAAGCGCCGCCGAGGTCTCAGGGCAGCCGATGAGCATCGATGCAGGACCGTCAGGGGCCACGAAATCGCTGTCACGAAGCAGACCGACGGAGGCGTCGATAGCCAGCCGAAACGCGCTATCGACGGCCACCGGCCCGAGCTCTCGCCGTAACTGGTCGATATTGGCGACAGTCAGCCTTGCCAGCGCGAATGGCCGTTCGTATCGGCGTGCCACACGCAATGCCTCCGCGGCCAACAGGTTGAATTCGCGCCGCGGAAAGGCTCGTCCATGGCGTTCGAGGACCGGAGCGATGTTCAGGCCCGGCAGCCGACCGTCGTGCAGCGCTCTCAACCCTTCTTCGGTAAGGTCGTAATTGTACCAGTCGGTGGGACTGCTGTCGGCGCTCGGGATCACGCCCCCGCAATCAAGGCAGGCGAAGTTGGCCACCGGCTCGTCCTCCACCGCGCCGCAACCGCGACAGACAACGGCGATACCCGGTTTTCCGTAATCCACGCCAAAGTGCCGCAGCTCGCGCCGGCATTTCGGACACACCAGAATGCGGCCGTCCGCAAAGCGCGATTCCGGCGCCTGGCAACCGCATCGGTAATGGTGGACGAGCGGCTCGTCGGCCAAGTTGCCGCCGCCGCAGGCGGGGCAAGCCTCGTAGGCGTGCAAGCGTGCGGATTCGCACCGCCCGCAAGCGTGCGTGCGCGTGAAGAACTGACGACGAAGCAGGTCCAGATCTGCCAACGCCTCCAATCGCTGCCGCGCCGCAGATATTCTTCCGAGCAGTCGGTAATCAACCAATAGGCGTGAATCGGGCGCAAAATTCGCTTCGATCGTCGCATCGCGCGAGTAGCTCATGCGGAGCAACGTCAGTTCGGGGCGATCTTCGCGAGCCGCCCTAAACGGAAGCTCGGCCAAACGGCGCCAAATCGGGGTGCTGAGGTCCCGAAACTCTGCGATTGCCGGCGGTTCGAGCCGTCTACTGCTGTAGTCGCAGCGGAGACCTTGATTGCCGGCGAAATCGGCGATCGGAACTGCGGGATCAGGTACCTCGAGCAACGCATCGGCCAACTGCGCCGGCGCAACGGGCCCGAGCATCAAGATACCGGCGCACGGAGAGCCAGGGCTCGTGCGGCAGCTGATACCCTCCAGTGCCGGCAACGTACCGCCCAGAACCAGAAAGGGTGTACTCGCAAGCGGATCTGTGCCGGTAGTGACGACGGCGTTGTGGGCAACGGCAGTTTGATAGGTATCCATTGCGGAGGAACCGCCAAAGACTTGTGAAACTTTCGCGCGAGCAGAGCCTACAAATGGAGAATGGTGAGGGTTATCACCCAAGAATGTCTGTCTTTGCCGGCGCCAAGCCGAGTAGGGTCCCGCAGCACCGGCAGCAATGTAAAAAACGTTAGTAAATCTTAGATTAAGGGTCTCGGCAGATGGCTGCACGGTCTCGGCGGGACGGTCTCGCCGAGGGACCCTTCGCGAAGCAAATCTCTTTTGAACCCTTCGAGTTCGTTAGGCCGCGAGAACGTCAGTTCGGCCAGGCATCAGGCGCTTTGACGGCAAGCCATTTCGCCAACGCTGCGTTGACTTCGATAGGTCTTTCTTGGGCCATCCAGTGGCCGGAAGGTACCACGACCTCGGTGAGATCCGCGCAGTCGCGACGCATCGGCTCGGCGAGGCAGGAGTCGATCGTTTCGCAAGTATAGTCGTACGCGCCGTGCAGAAAGAGGACGGGGAGAGTGAGCTTGCCTGCGTTCTTTGTCCGGGCGGCATAGGAGATATTGGCGGCGGCATTCATGTACCAGGAGTCAGGGCCGAAGAAGCCGGTGCGTGCCAGCGAGGGCGGCGTAAATCGAGAGGTCTTCCTCGGAGATAATGTCGGGGTCGCGGGGAACAGAGGGCGCTTTACCCGCGCCGCCAAACCAGCCGTTGTCGCGGCGGACCTCGGCGGTGCGGGAAGGTTTGCCTTGTCCGGCGGGGTTGCCTTTGCGGAAGAGCGCGCGGATGGTGTTTTCGATGTCGGCCTCGAAGGCGGAGCAGGCGCGGTCGAAGTGCTCCTCGTAGAAAAGCTGGTACTCCCATTGGCCAGCGGGATAAGTGGCTTCGGGGTAGGTTTCGCGGTTGACGAGGGCGATCAAGTTGGCGGAGGCAAAGCCGCTGGCGATGTAAGGGACGCAGAGATTGGCAACGGCTCGGCAGTGCTCGGGGTGGTGGCTGGCGAGACTCCAGACGACCGGGCTGCCCCAGTCGTGGCCGACCCAAATGGCGCGATCGCGGCCCAGATGAGCGAGCAAGTCGAGCATGTCGTGAACGCAGTGTTCCAACGCGTAATCGGCGTGGCTGCGGTAGTTGGAGGAACGGCCATAGCCACGCATGTCCGGGGCGACGCAACGGAACCCGAGGGCGGCAAAGCAGCGGACTTGGTGCCTCCAGCTATGCGACAGCTCGGGCCAGCCATGGACGAAGATGATCAGCGGACCGGTTTCGGGGCCACAGGCAAGATAGAAGCTGGAGTGGCGGGCGGTTTTCGTGAAGTGCTCGGTCACCGAGAGCAGCAAGGCGAAGGTTTCCCATCTGTCGCCGCCGAAGGGGGAGTCGGCAGGCTGCAGCATTAAGGGGCGTGCCGGCCAGACAGGCAAGCGCTCGGCGGCGCGGCTGATCGACCGGCGGGCGAGAACGCTGACGCCGCAAGTGCTCAGCCTTCGCGCCGCGTAAGCCGGAAAACCATTCCGGCAGGGAGCGAGCTGGACCAGAATACCGTAACGGCTCTAGCTAGGGCTTTTCATGGAGGAAGCGATATGGCAGAGAAGATTCGGCTGGGCCTGATCGGCGCCAGCGTCAGGGGTACGTGGTCGGCCCGTTCGCATCTGCCGGCGGTCCAGGCCAGTTCGGGTGTCGAATTGACGGCGGTCTGCACCACCAGAGCCGACAGCGCCGAGGCAGCGCGCCGGGCTTGGGGCGCCCGGCTGGCCTTCGACGACTGGCGCAAGATGATCGCCTCACCGGAAATCGACGCGGTCGCCGTCGTCGTGCGCGTGCCGTCACATTACGCGCCGGCCAAGGCCGCGCTCGAGGCGAGCAAGCACGTGTATTGCGAATGGCCACTCGGGCGAACGACCGCCGAAGCGGTGGAATTGTCGGCACTGGCCAAGGCCAAGGGGCTCGTCACCGCGGTCGGCCTGCAGGCCCGCGTCAATCCGGCCTTGATGTATATGAAGGAGCAGGTCGAGGCCGGCTATGTCGGTGAGGTAATGGCCGTCCATGTCGGTCTGATGCGCGAGGGTGTGTTATCCCGGCCGTCGCACCGCACCTGGCAGCGCGACGCTGAACTCGGCGCCAATACATTGACGATTGCCAACGGCCACACAGTGGATGCGATGCGTTTCGTCACGGGTGACTTCAGCCGGCTGTCCGCCGTGGTGGCGACCCAGGCCAAGCAGTGGCTCGATACCGGGACCAATACATTGTTGGACGTCACCTCGCCCGACAATGTGTTGCTGAGCGGCCGGCTGGCGAGCGGTGCGGTCGTGTCGGTCCATATCGGCGCCATACCATTCGCCGGCAGCGGCTATCGCATGGAAATTTACGGCCGCGACGGGACATTGGTCGTAGCGGGCCAGGATTCGCCGCAGTTGAGCGCGGTTTCGCTGCACGGGGCGAAGGGTGGCAGCACGCTGGCACCAATGCCAGTGCCGGAGCGCTTCACGTTGGCCGAACCGGGTACACCGTCAGGCGAACCCTTCAATGTCGGTCAAATGTATGCTCTCTTCGCTCGGGCAATTCGCGACGGCGCAAGCTCTCAGCCTACCTTCGCAACCGCGTTCGATCTGCACCGCCTCGTCGATGCGATCAAGCAGGCCTCGGACAGCGGTTGCGAAGTGACGCTTGGATAGGGGTCTAACAAGGGCTTAGCTTGCGGTTCGCGGCGGCCGATCGCTCGCTCGACGACGAACCGGTTTCCGGAATGTCGGAGAGCGAGCGAGCCGAAAAACCAGTGAAAGGGAGGTAGTAATGTTAGCTTGTCGGATCTAACGCCTGCCGAGCGGGCCCGGCTGCTTGGTAAGCCCGAAGGCGACCTCGGTATCGCCATTAGTGAGGTAATGAACCAGACCAATGCCCGGATAATCGAGACTGTCTACCGCCGGCTCAGACTTCAGAGCGGCCACAGCGTGCTGGAGATCGGCTTCGGCAATGGCCGCACGGTGCCGCTTCTTATGGAACAAGCCGATGGGCTAACCTATGTCGGCATCGACATCGCCGAGGCAATGGTCGCCCAAGCCCACAGCTTTAACCGAATCCTGGTGGAAGCCGGGCGGGCTACCTTTCACCTCGCTTCGGCCGAGTCTATCCCTTGCGAGGATGCCAGTTTCGATCGGGTTCTGGCGGTGAACGTTGTTTACTTCTGGCCTGATCCTGTGCGAGTCCTGGCCCAGATCCGGCGAGCTTTACGACCTGACGCGCTCAGTATCATCGCTGGCATCGACACTGCGACAGCAGCTGCCGTACCCTTTTACCGCGCCGAATACGGTTTTAACGCCTACGACGCGGCTGCGTTGATTGGGTTTCATCGAGCGGCGGGCTTTACCGATGTCGAGGTAGAACCATTCGACGAGGTCACGAAAATGGGCGATGGAACGCCTTTGGCGCGGCATTATCACCTGGTAGTCGCCCGTCCCTAGAATGCTCGCCTAATTTACTGAAGCGGTTCGACAGCTAGCAGAGCCCGCCAGAGAGAACGGCTGCAACACGCTTTTCGGATTAATATCCCATCGCCTTGTCGATTTCCTGCAACAGCCGACCACCGGCTCTGAGGCTTTGGATATTTGCGGCAATCTCGGTCACGAGTTGAAGAACGGTGGGCCGCCGTGCCACATGCGGCATCACGGTGACTTTGGGATGCCCCCAAAGCGGGCTTGACGGCGGCAACGGCTCGGGCCACAGCGCGTCCAGAGCGGCGTAGGACAATTGGCCCGAATCGAGCGCCTTGATCAGATCGGCCTCAACAACATGCTTGCCGCGCCCGACATTTATCAGCATCGCGCCTCTGGGCATCATGGCAAAGGTGCGGGCGCAGAAGATGCCTTCGGTTTCCCGCGTCAGCGGTAATAGGCAGACGGCGATGTCTGTCTGATTGAGAAACGGCTCGAGCCGGTCGCGGCCGTAAAAAATCGGCACCTCTTCCTTCTGCCGTGGCGAGCGAACCCAGGCCGCGACCGGGAAGCCGAGCGACTTCAGCACCAACGCCGGCGCTTTCGCCATCATGCCGTAGCCGAGAAACCCGACCCGCCGTTCCTCCGGCCGGACAATCCTTTTTCTCAGCCACTCCCGGTTTGCCTGAGCCGCGTGATAAGCCGGCATGTCGCGATGAAACCGCAATACGTGCATGACGACGTACTCGGTCATCATTGGATCGCCGCCCGGCGGCTCCATTTTGCCGAGCGGGATCTTGGGCAAGTTTGGATGGTTGACAAACGCCTCGACGCCGGCCGAGCGGCTGAACATGGCTTTCAAATTCGGAAATTTCGGCAGAGCGTCGAAATCGGGATGCATAAAGGCGAGATATTCGATATCCGCCAACTCCCCGGGGTCGGGCCAGATACGAATTTCGAGATCGGGAATCTTTTCTGCGAAGGTGTCATGCCACGCCTTCGCGTTGCCGATGCGCTTGTCGAGATCGACGATGAGTAGCGCCATTCCCTTCTCCTAAGCTTCCCTCACCGCCGGCCGGTCTGTGCGCGGGCCTTGTCCAAATCAGGGACATTGCTGGCCGACACCACGTCGCCCAGTCGCGACCCTCGCGTCACTGAGAGTGCCGCGACTGCGGCCTCGTTCTCGTTGATCTTCGCCATGATCGCCTCCTTGGCGCGGTCGAAGACGCCGCGGTTGGTGGCGACGAAGTGCTGCGATTGGCGCAAGCCGGCGAGATAGCCGTTTATCTCCGGCACGACGTAGCGCGCCACCATGTCCCAACTACGCATCGTGTTTTCGGGGTTGGCCCAGTCGTGCACAAAGCCGACAAGGGTGCCAAAGCCGCCGCTGACCTCCAGAACCGACTTGATCCGTTTCACCAGATCGTCCGGGGTGCCGATCGTCGCCGCAGCCCCGTCCGAGAACGCTGCCTTGTCGACCGCCTCGTCCGGATCGTTGAACGGCTTGGCGTCCGGCCGCTGCAGTGTCCCGACGATGTACTGGTTGTGATGGCGCATCAGGCCCTCGCGGGCCTCGGCCCGCGCCTTCTCGCGAGTCTCGGCGATGTGCCAGCTCAACAGCACCCGCCAGTCCTTGCGGTCGACCGTCGTGCCGTGCTTCTTCGCGGCGGCCTCGGCAAAGCCCCACTGCGTCGGCAGGCTGTTGAGCCCCTCGCTCGACATCGAGCCGATCGAGATCACGCCGATCCCGTGCTTGCCGGCCAATGTCATGCCGGACGGGCTGATCTGCGAGGCGACGGCAAAGGGCATCTCCTCCTGCAACGGCAGCAGTTGCAGCTGCGCATCCTGCATCGTGAACCAATCGCTTTTTGCGGTGACCGGCTCGCCGCTGAACAGGCGGCGGATGATGGCGATCGCCTCGTCCTGGCGGTCGCGTTGCACCATCGGGTCGATCCCTAATGTGTGCGCGTCGGACGCGAGCGCGCCGGGGCCGGAGCCGAAGATCGCCCGGCCGCCGGTCATCCAGTCGAGCTGGACCATCCGCTGTGCAACATTGAACGGATGGTGATAGGGCAGTGAGATTACCCCGGTGGCGAGCTTGATGCGCTTCGACCGCTCACCCGCCGCGGCTAGGAACATTTCCGGCGAGCCGATCATTTCCCAGCCGCTCGAGTGGTGTTCGCCGCACCAAAATTCGTCGTAACCGAGCCGGTCGAGATGCTCGACGAGGTCGAGATCGCGCCGGAACTGCAGGAGCGGATGCTCGCCGACCGGGTGGTGGGGAGCGAGAAAAGCGCCAAAATTCAAGCGCGGCATCATGTGTCTCCCGTGGAATGATGGGGCGGGGCTACTCGACCCCTTCGACGATCCGCAGGTCACGATCGGCGCCCTTGCCGAGAACCTTGAGTGCCTCCTGGTAACCCGCGCTGTCGTGCGCGGCGGTGGCTTTCTCGACGCTGTCGAACTCGATGATCACGGTGCGCTGGAGAACCCCGGCCTCATACGCCTTCGCCGCGGTTCCGCGCGCCAGGAACCGCCCGCCGGCAGCCTGGATCGCGGGGCCGGCGAGCTTGGCATAGCCGGCCAAGGCCTCCGGGTTCGAAATCGAACGATATGTCGCCACCCAATATGCCTTCGCCATCGTCATTTCCTTTCCGATAGATCGTGACCGAGCCTAGCCCGCAGAGCGCTCTTCGCCAAAGTACAGTTTGACAACCCGGACCTGCGTCTCGGGCTGCCGCGTCTTTCAGGCGAGTTCAGCCCCAACAGCCCTCTGGACTGCCGGACGCTCGGACACGCGACGCCAGTGAGCCATCACTCTCGGCAGCCGCGTCAGGTCCACACCGTCGCCCTCCAACCATCCCGCCAAGGTGAACAGATAAGGGTCGCAGATTGTGTAAGCCTCACCCATCACCCACGGTCCCTTGAGCATGTCATGCTCGATAAGCTCAAAGCACCCGCCGACGGACTGCGGCACCTTGCGCTGCATCTCGGCGATGGCGGCGGGGTCGTCGGCCCACCGCTGGCCGCGCATGCGGTGAGCATGCGCTACGTGCACCGTCGAGCACAGATAGCTGTTGAAAGCCTGCACCTGGGCAAAGGCAAAGAGGTCATCGAGCGGCGCTAAGGCCGCTTGCGGAAAGCTTTGTGCGATGAAGGCGAGCATGGCCGGAGTCTCAGTTAGAATGCCCCTGTCGGTCACCATCGCTGGCACGCGCCCCTTCGGATTGATGGCGAGATATTCGGAGCCGCGCTGCTCGGCGTTCGCAAAGTTGATCCGCACCGTAGTATAGGCCGCACCTGCCTCCTCTAAGGCGATATGCGACGCCAACGAGCAGGTGTTTACGGCGTAAAAGAGCTTGATCATAGCGGGTCCCGCCTCTTGTTTGTCTCAAACAGCGGCCGAAGTTATGCGCACCGCGTCCGACGAGCAACTTGCCGCACGAGACCATCCGCAAGCACTTTTGAGGAGGGGGTTAGACCTATGCCAATGACAGAACCCGCCGGGTTGACCGTTACCACGTTCGCGCAGCGTCCGGAGCTGCTGGACAAGGTGTTCGCCCCGGAGATCCAGTCGGCGGTGCCTGAGTTCATGCGCCACGATCCGGTGGCTGCGCTTTATTACGGCCAGCTCGATCGCTATCGGGAGTTCGGCCTGGTCGCCGTCGATCCCGCGGAACCGGATCAGCCCGTTGCACGCGCCTCTAGTGTGCCGTTCGCCCTTCGTGACGGCACCAGGAGACGCGACGAATTGCCGGATGGAGGCTGGGACGCAGTGATCCGCTGGGCCGACGAGGACCGGCGCGCAGGGCATAGGGCCACGGCGGTCAGCGCCCTCGAAATAACTGTGGCACCGCGCCTGCAGCGGCGCGGCACCTCGCGGCTGATGCTGAACGCACTGCGCGAGAACGCGCGCCGTCTCGGTTTTGCCGACCTCTACGGCCCGCTGCGCCCGACCGACAAGCACCTGGAGCCGTTGACGCCGTTTGCCGAATATGTTGCGCGGCAACGCCCGGACGGTCTGCCGCATGACTCCTGGGTGCGCACCCATGTTCGCGCCGGCGCGCGGATCGTCAAAGTCGCGCCGTGCAGCATGGTCATCGCCGGAACAATCGCCGAATGGACGCAGTGGACCGGTCTAACGTTTAGCACCAGCGGTCCGGCGATCGTGTCCGGCGCCCTATCGCTGATCCACGTCTCTCTCGAACAGGATCACGCAGTCTACGTCGAGCCGAATTTATGGATACACCACCGGCTCGGCTGAGCCCGTCCGTCGTGGCCCTGCCTTACCCGGGCTGCAGCGCATGGATGACGCGGCTCGCGATCATATCGCGGGTCTTGGCGGCATAGGCGGCCATGTGCGGCGAGGTCGCATGCGCTCTCAGGGCCTCGGGGCTCTCCCATTTCTCGATCACGACAAAGGTGTCGGACCCGAACTTGGTCTGAAAGCTTCCGATCCCGTCGGCATCGATAGCAGGGCCATATTCGATGCACCCCTTCTCGGCGTGAACCGCGGGCATATTGGCGCGGAATTCCTTGAGGATTGCTTCGCGCATGCCGGATTTGGCCGTGATGATGGCGATGACGTGGATCATGTCTTTTCCCTTTCGGTCAGGCGATGCGCTCGAAGACGCTCTGATGGCGGCTGGTCAGCTTCGGGCGAATTTTTGTCGCCCAGTCACCATAGGCGCCGGCTTTCTCCCAGTCCGCACTCTTCATCACCTCAGGTGAGTCGAGCTCGTAGATCGTCAGGTAGCGCTGCATTCCCGGCACCGTGGAGTGCTCGAGCCGGTAGCGTGCGGCCGAGCGCACGCCGGGCACATGTGACAGCATCGGAAAATGCTCCGTGTCGTAGACGCGGTTGAATTCGGCCTCGTGCTCAGCCGGAATGTCCAACTGCACCACAAAGATGTGGGTCATGACGGTCGATCCTCCTCGCGCGGGTCAGGCGATCTTGTGGAAGACGCTGTGCCGGCGGTTCGTCGTATGCGGGCGGATCTTTGGCTTCCACTCGCCGAGGTCGGAGGCCTCCTGCCAGGCCGGGCTGTTGATGATCTCGGCCCTGTCGACCTCATAGATCGCCAGATAGCGCGGCATCGTCGAAATCGTCGAATGTTCGAGCCGATAGCGCGCGCAAGAGCGGACCCCGGGGACTTTGAGGATCGTCGGCACGTGATCCTCATCATAAATGCGGTTGAATTCCGCCTCGAGGTGCTGCGGGATGTCCATTTGCACGACGTAGACGTATGACACTTGTGCTCCTCCCTGCTCCGGGTTGGAAGATCGGGAGATTAGGCGAATGGGTCCGAGCGCGATAGCACTTCGCGCTCGCTGCAGCACTAGCCGGCGCGCTGCTCCGGCGGCAGCTGCAGGCGGTAACCGACACCCAGCTCGGTCAGGATGTGCGTCGGCCGAGTCGGGTCGGGTTCGATCTTGTGGCGCAGCCCGCGGATGAAGACCCTGAGATACTGCACTTCGTCGGCCTGTGCCGGGCCCCACACCTCGCGCAGCAGATGGCGGTGGGTCAAGACTTTGCCGGCGTGCATGACCAAGTGCCGCAAAAGGTCGAATTCCTTCGGCGACAGTTTGACCTCGTGGCCGCTGCGGGTGACATGGCGGCGTACTAGATCCACGGTCAGATCGCCTGAAATGAAGATCGGGAGCTCGCCTTGCGCCTGGAAGGCGTGGCGCAGCGCGGCGCGCAATCGCGCCATTAGCTCGGCCATGCCAAAGGGCTTGCTGACATAGTCGTCGGCCCCCAGGTCGAGTGCGGCGACCTTTGAGCGCTCGTCGTGGCGCGCCGACAGCACGAGGATCGGCACCGTCGAGGTCTTGCGGATCTCGGAGATCAGCTCGAGCCCGCTTTTGTCCGGCAGGCCGAGATCGAGGATCACCAGATCCGGCTTGTCGGCCGCCAACGAGCGGAGCGCGCCTGCGGCAGCATCCGCCTCGACAATGGAGTAGCCGGATGCAGCCAGACTGGTGCGAAGAAAGCGGCGGATCGGCGGCTCGTCGTCTACAACGAGGACAGTCTGAGCCTTAGCCATGCGCCATGACCGGCTCCCGCTTCGCAGCGATCTCCGGCACCACAGGCATGCGGATCGTCAACACCGCTCCCGAGCGGTCGCGCCGATTGCGCGCAACAATCCAACCGCCCAGGGCTTCGACAAAGCCGCGGCATATCGCCAGACCCAACCCGGTGCCCGCACGGCGGCGATCCTGCGCCTGCACCCGATAGAATTTGTCGAAGATGCGCTCAAAATCGGCGGGCGGGATCCCGGGGCCCTCATCGACAACCTCGATCTCGACCAGCTCGCCATCGCGGGTTGCCCGGATATCGATGCGGCTGTCGGCGGGGGAATATTTGGCCGCGTTGTCGAGAAGGTTAAACAGCACCTGCTCGAAAAGCACGGCGTCGAGGTGCAACATCGGCAGACCCGACTCGATGGCGATCTCGACATGGTGTCCGGCCAAGACATTTCCCGCCCGTTGCAAGGCAGAGCCGACGATCTCGGCGACATCCATCAGCTCGAGCTTCAATTCGATGGCGCCTGATTCGATGCGCGTCATGTCGAGGAGGTTCGCGACGAACCGGTTCAAGCGCTCGGCTTCCTCCTGCAGAGTTGTCAGCAACTCCTCGCGTTCGGCGGCGCCGTATCTCTCCGGGAAGCTGCGCAGGCTCGACACAGTGCCGAGGATCGAGGCGAGCGGCGTGCGCAGATCGTGGGAGATCGACGTCAGCAGCGCACCGCGCAACCGCTCGGTTTCGGCCAGTACGCGTGCCTCATCGAGCCCCTTCGCGAGCGAGATCCGCTCGATCGCCACCGCAGCCTGATCACACAACGCGTCGAGCAGCCGCCGTCCGTCGGGAGTCAGCAGTGGCCCCGGCGTATCGCGGTCGATACCGAGCACGCCAACCGGACCGCTGCCGGTCCGCAATGGCAAGAACAGGCGCTTGCCGCCAGGTAGTGTGTCGGCGCCGCGTCCGGCAGCCCGGTTGTGCTCCCAAGTCCACCGCGCTGCCGCCATATCGGCGGGCTCGAGCTGGTCCTCAGGGGGGTAGCCCGAGGCGACTTCAAGCCCTTCGCCCTCCTTTACCGGCAGCAACAGGACAGTGCGGACATTCAGCATCGACGAGATCTGATAGGCGGTCGCCCATAGCAAATCGTCGAGTGCGCCGATCGCTGCCACCTTACGGCTAAACGCGTAGAGCTCGGCGGTAGCCTTGGCCCGCGACCGCGCGCTCAGGATCTGGCTGCGGGTCCGCGCCGTCAAATTGCTGACGATGACCGCGACGACGAGGAAAAAGAACAACGCGACGACGTTCTCAGGATCACCAACCGTAAACGTGTAGAGTGGTGGAAGGAAAAAGAAATTGTAGGCGAGCACGCTTGCCACCGCGGCGAACAGCGACGGCAACAGGCCCCAGGCGATGGCCGAGGCCAGCACCGCCGTCAGAAACACCAGCGAGATGCTCTGCACCGCGAGAAATTGTTTGAGCAACAGACCGATACCCAGGGCGATGGCGACCGCGCCGGTGCTGGCGAGATAGTGTTCGACGCGGAAAGGTTCGGGCTTGGGACGGGTCTCGACCGATTTGGGAGGAACAGAGTCGCTGTCATCCGGCGAAATGACGTGCACGCTGATCTGGCCGGTCTTGCGCACCAGCTCATGAACCACGGAGCCGTGCACCATTTCGAACCAGCGCGAACGACTGGATTTGCCGATGACGATCTGCGTGATGTTGTTTTCCGTCGCGTAGGCGACGACGTCATCGGCAATGTTGCGGCCAGGAATCGTGATTGTCGAAGCGCCGAGCCGCTCGGCGAGCCTTAGAAAGTCCGCGATGCGGTCGCGCTCGGCATTGGTCAGGCGCTGCGTCCGCGCCGTCTCGACATAGATTGCCGTCCATGGCATCTGAAGACGGTCTGCCACTCGCCGGGCATAGCGGATAAGGCCACCGGTGTTGGGCGCCTCACTGACGCAGACGAGCACCCGCTCGCCCGCCGGCCAAGGGCCGGGGATCGCGTGCTCCCGCATGTGCGACAACAGCTGCTCGTCGACGCGCTGAGCGGTGCGACGCAACGCCAGCTCGCGGAGGGCTGTGAGGTTACCCCGCGAGAAGAAATGACGAACCGCTCGCTCGGCCTGTTGCGGCACGTAGACTTTGCCTTCGTGCAGACGCTTGATCAGATCCTCGGGAGAGAGATCGATGACCTCGATATCGTCGGCCTCGTCCAGCACGCTGTCGGGCACGGTCTCGCGTACGCGTATCCGAGTGATCTTGGCGATGACGTCGTTCAGGCTTTCGACATGCTGGATATTCAGGGTGGCAAAAACGTCGATGCCGGCGGCGATGATTTCCTCGACGTCGAGATAGCGCTTGGGGTGGCGGCCTCCGGGCGCGTTGGTGTGAGCGAGCTCGTCGACCAATGCGAGCTTGGGGCGGCGCTTGAGAATGGCGTCAAGATCCATCTCGGCCAAGAGGTGACCCTTGTAGTCGACCTGCTGCCTTGGGAGTTGCTCGAGGCCTTCGAGCAAGGCCTCAGTCTCGCGCCGACCATGGGGCTCGACGACGCCCACAACGACATCGACCCCCTCGCGCTGCATCGCCTGGGCCGAGAGCAGCATCTCATAGGTCTTGCCGACCCCTGGTGCTGCGCCGAGAAAAATCTTCAGCCGCCCGCGACCCTCGTGTTTGGCGGCCTCTAGCAGCGCCTCCGGGGACGGCCTTCCTTCCCGCTCCGCCATAAGATCAGTATAGGGCATTCCAGGCGGTTTGGCACATCTGGCGTGTCGCAAATGCCCGGGTTGCGCTCGCCGACCCGCGCTGACCCGCTCTTGGTTTCATAAAAATTTCAACACGCGTAGGCGGACGACTTGAAATGGCGTCGGAAACACCAGCGGGTCATTCGCCACTATCGGGCGTGGGCCCGTTGGCGAAGCTGAGACCCGGGTAGTGACACACGCATTTCCCCGACGACAGGGGAAAACACGGTTTTAGCGTCCGGCAACCGTCCATCTTAGAAAATAGTCCCTTATAATCAGTAGCTTGGCTACGATTTGGCAGCGCCAACCAGCAGCGGAATCTCGGGAAATCGGCAGCGGAATGGCAGGGGAATTTGCCTGGAGGACCAAGCATTGAGCGCCGGTAGTCTCGGCGGTCAGGATGATCTTATGTCGACGACCAGGTCGGCGAAGGCCGCTCCGAGATCGTGCCGTCTTGCATAACGGCGCAGCATCTTGAGCACTGTCGATTTTGCGATGGGTGTTCCCGCGCGCAGCTTCGTCAGGACTTTCGCATCGGCTTTCAATGCCCGACCGGCCTTGGTATCGCTCGCATAGTGCCGGGAAACCAAGTCACCTCATTGCGGGCAAACAAACCAGGCTCGGTCCTCCTTCTTACTCATGGCCGCGGACCGCCCGGATGTCCTCCAGAATGCGTGCAGAGATTCCCCAATCGCGCAGACATTCGACCGCGATCTCGGCCTCCTCGCGTGGTATTTGGCGAACCCGCGCCCTGCTGGTCACGCTGCGGTGAACCTTGAGACCCAGAGCCTCGGCGGCCGCTAGGGCATTGACAGGAATGGCAAGGTCGACGAGATCGGCCATGCGAATCTCCACGTCTCGAATTGGTCAGAATTTTCAGACGCGACTTCGTCGCGTCTGAAACGCCAATATCGAGACGCCTGCATAAAGAATCCATATGGATCGGAGCGTGAATTCGCAAAACCGGACCGATTGGCCCGAGCCCGTGCCGGTAGTTCGTGAAGCCTGGTTCACTGCAGTTGATCGAGCGCTAGATTGAGCTCGAAGACATTCACTCGCTTCTCGCCAAGAACGCCGAGAAACCGGTCCCGCGTCGCTTCGGCGACGACGGCGCGGACCTTGTCGGGCGACACGTTCCGCGCCTTTGCCACCCGCGGCACTTGGAACTCGGCGGCGGCCGGCGTGATGTCCGGGTCGAGCCCGCTCGCCGAGGTGGTGACAAGGTCGACCGGGATCGGCGTCGACGGGTTCGCCGCTTTGAGCTTCTCGGCATCGTCCTTGACGCGGTCGATCAGTACCTGGCTTGTCGGTCCGAGGTTCGAGCCGCCCGAGTTCGCTGCGTTGTAGGGCGCCGGGACGGTCTTTGTCGAATCGTTCGGGTCGGTATCGGTGGTTGCAGACGGGCGGCCGTGGAAATATTCGTCGTCCGTGAAGTTCTGGCCGATCAGCTCGGAGCCGATCACCGCACCGTTCTTCTCGATCAGGCTGCCATTGGCCTGATGGGGAAAGAAGAGCTGCGCGAGCCCGGTCATGCCCAGCGGATAGATGAGGCCGGTGATGACCGTCATGACGACGATCATCATGATAGCAGGACGGATCTGTTTCAGCATGGAACGTGATCCTCAGGCAAGGCCGATGGCGGTGACAGCGAGATCGATCAGCTTTATGCCGATGAACGGCACGATGATGCCGCCGAGGCCATAGATCAGAAGGTTGCGGCGCAAGATGCTCGCCGCACCTGCCGGACGGTAAGTCACGCCGCGCAGACTCAACGGGATCAGGGCAATGATGATCAGCGCATTGAAGATGATCGCCGAGAGGATCGCACTTTCCGGCGTCTGCAAATGCATAACGTTGAGGACCCCGAGCTCGGGGTAGAACGCCGCAAACATCGCCGGAATGATCGCGAAGTATTTCGCGACGTCGTTAGCGATCGAGAAGGTGGTCAACGCGCCGCGGGTCATCAGCAGCTGCTTGCCGATTGCGACGATCTCGATCAGCTTTGTCGGGTCGCTGTCGAGGTCGACCATGTTGCCGGCTTCGCGCGCCGCCATCGTGCCGGTGTTCATCGCAACACCGACATCCGATTGCGCCAGCGCCGGCGCGTCGTTGGTGCCGTCACCGCACATCGCGACCAGCTTGCCCTTCGACTGCTCCTCGCGAATCAGCGCCAGCTTGTCCTGTGGCGTCGCCTGCGCGAGAAAGTCATCGACCCCCGATTCGGCCGCAATCGCGGCTGCGGTCAGCGGGTTGTCGCCGGTGATCATGACCGTGCGGATGCCCATCTGCCGCAACTCGGCGAAGCGGTCGTGGATGCCCCCTTTGACGATGTCCTTGAGGTGGATCACACCGAGCAGCAGATCGTCCTTGGCGACGGCGAGCGGTGTGCCGCCCTCTCTGGCGATCCGCTCGGCGATAACGGTCACCTGGCGCACCGCGTCCGAGACCGGCGCGGCGCGCAACGCCGCCTGCGCTCCCCCCGCCGCGCTGCGCCAAAGCGGGCCGGTGCTGCCGCCCTCAACAAACGCAATGATCGCGCCGACTGCCCCCTTGCGGATCGAGACCCCCTCAACATCGATGCCGCTCATCCGGGTCTGCGCCGAGAACGGCACGAATTTGGCATTGAGCGGCGCCATCTCGCGGGCACGCAGGCCGTATTTCTCCTTGGCCAGAACCACGATCGAGCGGCCCTCCGGAGTTTCGTCGGAGAGCGAGGCGAGCTGCGCCGCATCAGCCAGCTCAGCCTCCTCGATACCGGGGAGTGCTAGGAACTCAGTCGCCTGGCGATTGCCGAGCGTGATCGTGCCGGTCTTGTCGAGCAGCAAGGTGTCGACGTCGCCAGCGGCCTCGACGGCGCGGCCTGACATCGCGAGCACGTTGAAGCGCACGAGCCGATCCATGCCGGCGATGCCGATCGCCGACAACAGCGCGCCGATCGTCGTCGGGATCAATGTAACAAAGAGCGCGATCAGCACGACGACCGAGACCGCACCGCCGGCGTAGGAGGCAAAGCTCGGGATCGTGACGGTGGCAAAAACGAAGATCAATGTCATGCCGGCGAGCAGGATGTTGAGCGCGATTTCGTTCGGCGTTTTCTGCCGTACGGCGCCTTCGACGAGCGCGATCATGCGGTCGAGAAAGGTCGAGCCCTGCGCCGCGGTGATCCGTACCCTCAGCCAGTCCGACGTAACCCGGGTGCCGCCGGTGACTGCCGAGCGGTCGCCGCCGCTCTCGCGGATAACCGGCGCGGATTCACCGGTGATCGCCGACTCGTCGACCGAGGCGACACCCTCGATGACTTCGCCGTCGCTCGGGATTAGGTCGTTGACCTCCACAAGCACCAGATCCCCCGGCTTGAGCGCGGTCGCGTCGACCAGCTCGAAATTGCGCGAGTTGGCAGCTTGCAGACGCTTCGCCTTGGTCTCGGTCCGGGTGCGGCGCAGCGCGTCGGCCTGGGCCTTGCCGCGCCCCTCGGCCACCGCTTCGGCGAAATTCGCGCACAGCACGGTGAACCACAGCCACGCCGTAATCTGGCCGGAGAACAGCGCGTTGGTGCCGACCACCGCGCCATTGCCGACGATCAGATCGCGCAAAAAAAAGATCGTGGTCAGCACCGAGACGATCTCGACGCAGAACATGACCGGATTCTTGACCAAGGTGCGCGGGTCGAGCTTGCGGAACGCGGCCCAGATTGCCGGCACGATTAGTGATCGATCCAAGATCGAGAGCGGCCGGAGCTGGCGCTTGTAAAGCCCGGTGTCCGGCGAGCCGATCATAATCGGAGAGATGTCGGTCATCGTGATTGTCCCTTTGGAATTCTGTCGCTCACGGTGCCGGAAAAAGCTTACCCTGGTTCATTGCGACCTGCTCGGTCACCGGCCCCAACGCCAGCGCCGGGAAGAAAGTCAGGCCGCCGATGATCAGAACGACTCCGACCAAAAGGCCGACGAATAGCGGCCGGTTCGTCGGAAAGGTGCCCGCGGACGGGGCGAGGAGCTTCTTTTGCGCCAACGATCCTGCGACCGCGAGTAGCGGGATGACCATGATGAACCTCCCGATCAGCATCGCGAACCCGATCGTGGTGTTGTAGAAGAGCGTGTTGGCCGAGAGTCCGGCAAAGGCGCTGCCGTTGTTGCCGGTGCCTTCGGTGTAGGCGTAGAGGATCTCGCTGAAGCCGTGCGGCCCGGTATTGGCGATGCCGGCGAGGCCGGCCGGCACGACTGTCGCGAGCGCAGTCCAGCCGAGTATCGACAGCGGCAGGCTGAGGAGCGCGAGAATGGTCATCTTGACCTCCTTGGCCTCGAGCTTCTTGCCAAGGTATTCGGGTGTGCGACCGACCATCAGCCCGGCGACGAACATCGCGACGATAGCGAAGGCGAGCATGCCGTAGAGACCAGAACCGACGCCCCCAAAGATCACCTCGCCGAGCTGCATATTGATCAACGGGACCATTCCACCGATCGGCAGGTAGCTGTCGTGCATCGAGTTGACGGCGCCGCACGAGGTGTCGGTCGTCACGGTGGCCCACAAGGCCGAAAGTGCGGGGCCGAACCGCACCTCCTTGCCCTCCATGTTACCGCCTGCCTGCAGCGCGCCCGGTGCAGCCTCGACATTGAAGGTCGCGACGGCGGGGTTGCCGTGCGATTCGGACCAATAAGCGGTTGCCACGCCGGCGAGGAACAGCAAGCCCATTGCCGCGAAGATCGCCCAGCCTTGACGCTCGTCTTTGACCATCCGACCCAGGACATTGGTGAGCCCAGCGCCAATAGAGAAGATTGCAGCCAGCTCGATCAAGTTGGTCACCGGGTTCGGGTTCTCGTAAGGATGCGCCGAGTTGGCGTTAAAGAACCCACCGCCATTGGTGCCGAGCTCCTTGATGATCTCCTGCGAGGCGATCGGACCTTGCGCGATGGTCTGCTTAGCGCCTTCGAGGGTGGTCGCGTCGACATACGCGCCCAGATTTTGCGGCACTCCTTGCCAGACCAGGACCAGCGCGCCCACGACCGAGATCGGTATTAGGATGTAGAGCGTGCAGCGGGTCAAATCGACCCAAAAATTGCCGATTGTCTTGGCCTCGCGCCGCACGAACCCACGGATCAGCGCCAGCGCCATCGCGATGCCGGTCGCCGCCGAAACGAAGTTGTGCACGGTGAGCCCGGCCATCTGCACGAGGTAGCTCATCGTGGTTTCGGGCACGTATGACTGCCAGTTCGTGTTGGTCACGAAGCTGACCGATGTGTTGAAGGCGCTGCTCGGCTCAATACCGGTCTGGCCCTGTGGGTTGAACGGCAGATACCACTGCAGCCGCTGCAGCGCGTAAAGGGTCACGAAGCCGGCGACACTGAAAAACAGCAACGCGATGGCGTAGGTCAGCCAGTGTTGCTCTTCTTTCTCGTCGACCCCGCAACACCAGTAGATCGCCCGTTCCACCGGGCGTAGAACTGGGCTCAAGAACGTCCGTTCGCCATTGAAGACGCGCGTCATGTATCCGCCGAGGGGCCGGGTGATCAGGATCACGATCACGCTGAACAGCGCGATTTGGACCCATCCGCTAATGGTCATTGCAAAGCCCCTAGAACCGCTCGGGGTTGATCAGGGCGTAGACGAGGTAGACCATGATGACGATGGTCACGATCGAGCCGAGGACGTAGTCGAGCAGCATTTCACATTCTTTCGCAGGCGAGCACATAGAGCACGGACGCGACGAAAAAGCCGGCACCGAGCGCGATCATCGCGACATCAAGCATGAAGACACCCTAGGCGAGTCGCAGGTTGCGGGCACGACGAGCGCCGCACTGGTAGATCCCGCAAGGCGAGAGCATTTGACCTATCCACACGTTACCCCACTCGGACGTGCCCATTTCTCGGGCCCGAGTCGGGATGGGCAAAAATCAAGTGCACTCTCGTGCATTAAGATTCGAGACGCATCAAGGCCCCCCGACATAAGCAAACCATAAAGATCCAAGGTAGCCTTCTATCTGCTGCCCCGGCGAGCCGGACGATTTGACCTGGGTCAGCTCAGCCCCTGCCGCGTTGGCGGACGATCAGGGAGCCGGATAATGAATGCCCCGGTTCATCGCCACCTGCTCGGTCACGGGCCCCAGCGAGACTGCGGGGAAATAGGCGAGTCCGCCCATGATCAGCACGACGCCCGCCAGCAGTCCGATGGATTGCGGGCTGTGGCTCGGAACCGAGCCGGGTGACGGGGCAACGCGCTTCTTCTGTACCAGCGAGCCGGCAACCGCCAGCAGCGGGATCACGTAGATGAACCGTCCCATCGCCATCGCCGCGGCGAGAACCATATTGTAGAACAGCGTGTTGGTGGAGAGGCCGGCAAACGAACTGCCATTGTTGCCGGTGGCCGAGGCGGAGGCGTAGAGGATTTCGCTGAAGC
>Ga0310912_10000291_pt1 | contig 24146 bp, 23 predicted proteins | sample GREbulkMGOX080_FD_203443 | JGI IMG/M metagenome (GOLD analysis project Ga0310912, IMG submission 203443) | Lab enrichment of tropical soil microbial communities from Luquillo Experimental Forest, Puerto Rico - GRE.bulkMG.OX080 | ecosystem: Environmental > Terrestrial > Soil > Tropical forest >...
GCTCTACTACTTCATCAATTGGAAATACCTGTCGGAACTCTGGCTGTTCCGCTGATCGGTCGCGAGCGAATAGGGGAAAGCACCATGCGCGCGACAGTCGGAATGACGCTCTCGCTGTTGAAGCTCAGGATCGGCGTCGCGATCGCGGCCAGTGCGCTGGCCGGCGTCGCCGTTGCGCGCGGCCCGGCGCTCGCCTGGTGGCAGCTGATCGGTCTTGCGCTCGCCATCCTGGGCGCCTCAGGTGCAGCCGGTGCGTTCAACCACTATTACGAGCGCGACCTCGATCGCCTGATGCAACGGACCTGCAAGCGCCCGTTTGCGAGCGGAGCTTTCAAGCCGAGCCCGTGGTGGCCGGTGGCGTTCTTGGCGCTGTTGGCAATTTCACTGGGGCTCGCCTCATTGAGCGCCGGCCATGTTGCGGCGGCCTATGTGTTCCTTGGCGCATTCACCTACGGCATCGTTTATACCGTTTGGTTGAAGCGCCGCAGCACCTGGAACATCGTCGTGGGAGGGCTTGCCGGCAGCTTTGCCGTGCTTGCGGGCGCTGCGGCGGTCGATCCGGCGCCGCAAGTCGTGCCGACGGTGCTGGCCGTGGTGCTGTTTATGTGGACGCCACCGCACTTTTGGAGTCTTGCCGCCGCGAAGGGGCAGGACTACGCGAAGGCCGGCATTCCCATGCTGCCGGTCGTTGCCCCAGCCCATGCCTGGACCATGGCGATCCTCGCCCATGCCATTGCGCTCCTGGCGATCTCGCTGGTCCCGCTGTGGTTCGGCGAAGGCCTGCTTTACGGGTTGGGGGCGGGAACAGGCGGCAGTTATTTCGTATGGAGGAGCATCAAGCTCTATCGCGAGCCGTCGAAATCAAATGCGATTGCCAATTTCCTCGCGTCGCTTCTGCAACTCGCCTTGCTCGTCGCGGGCGCGCTGCTTGAGAGCGTGGCCGGGTGGGTCCTGTCATGATCTGCCGTCGGGCCACAGCAAACGTGGCAGCTCTGCTCGCCCTTTTCATGATCGTGCCCGCGCAAGCGGCTGAGCCAGCGACGCCCCTTCTTGATCCCGCAGCAGCAATAGCCATGGGGGAACGGGCGGTGGGACGCACGCTAGGCAATTACACGCTGACCGATTCCAGAGGAATCTCATTCTCGTTGCGGGAGTATCGCGGCAAGCCGCTCGTCATCAGCCTCGTGTATTCGGCTTGCAGTTCCGTTTGCCCGGCGACCACCCAGCATCTGATCGACGCCGTGACCGAGGCGGGACGGGTGTTTGGCCCGGATCGCTTCGCGGTGCTGACGGTCGGATTCGATGCACGCAACGACACGGTTCCGCGAATGGCCCAATTCGCATCGGTCCAGGGCATCAAATTTGCGAATTGGCGGATTGCCAGTGGCGACGCCGCAACAATCGAAGCCCTGTTGAACGATCTCGGCTTCAGCTATCGCGCGGTCGCCGGTGGTTTTGACCATCCGACGCAAACCACGATTCTCGACCGCGATGGCAGGATCTACCGCCACGTCTATGGCGACGACTTTCCTCTGCCGATGTTCATGGAACCAATGAAGGATGTCATCTACGGCACGACCACGCCGTTCTCCTTCCGCGGAATCATCGATCGCATCAAGTTCATCTGCACAGCCTACGATCCCGGCGCGCGCCGGTACCGTATCGATTTCGGTCTCCTGTTTGGAGCCGTAATCGCCGCCTTTTCCTTGTTGGCCATGGCCGGATTGATCCTGCGAGAGTGGATTCGTTCGGCCAGGGAAAGAGCCGCCTGACCAGAAGCGATTGGATGATATGATTGGCGCAGTCCGCAGCGCGCTCCGCACCGGCTTTATGCTGATCGAGCAGCCATTCGACCGCCTGTTCGGACCGGCGCTCAATCCGCTGGCGCAACTCGGCGCGCTCGGTTTCTTCTTCTTCTGGATTGTCGCGGTCAGCGGGATCTACCTCTTCATCTTTTTCGACACGGGCATCGAGCGCGCCTACCAATCGGTCGAATACCTCACGCGCGACCACCGGTTCCACGCTGGCGTAATGCGGAGTTTCCACCGCTACGCCTCGGATCTGATGGTCGTGATGGTTGTCGTCCATCTGCTCCGCGAATTTTCCTATGATCGCTATCGAGGCGTTCGCTGGTACTCCTGGTTCACTGGCCTTCCGATCATCTGGCTGCTCTACGCCTCCGGCATCACCGGATACTGGCTGGTGTGGGACAGGCTTGCGCAATATGTCGCGCTCGTCTCGTCGGAACTGTTGGATTGGCTACCGATCTTCGGCGAGCCGATCGCGCGGAATTTCATCTCGACCGGTACGCTGACCAGCCGCTTCTTCTCGCTGATGGTGTTCATGCATGTGGCAGTACCGCTGTTTCTGCTCTTCATTATGTGGGTGCACATTCTGCGTATCTCGCGGCCCAAGGTGAATCCACCGCGGGCGCTCGCGCTTATGTCGCTCGCGGCGCTTGTTGCGGTCTCGATCTGGAAGCCGGCGATTTCGCAAGGACCGGCCGATCTGGCGAAGGTGCCGTCTCCAGTCGGCCTCGACTGGTTCTTCCTGCCGCTCTATCCGCTCACCAACATCTGGAGCAATGGGACGGTCTGGGCATTGCTTGGCGCCTTTTCGCTGATGATCGCACTGATGCCCTGGCTGCCGCCGCTTCGGCGGGCGAAGCCTGCAGAAATCGATCTGGCGCATTGCAACGGCTGCGCGCGCTGCGCCGAGGATTGCCCTTACGAGGCGATCCGGATGGTCGGCCGGACCGACGGCATGCCGTTCGTAACGCAGGCGCAGGTCAATGCGTCGCTCTGCGTCTCCTGCGGGATCTGCGTCGGCGCGTGCCCGTCGTCGACGCCATTCCGCCGCACGCAGGATTTGCGGACCGGGATAGACCTACCCGACTTCTCGCTGAAGGAGTTGCGCGAGAAGGTCGTTGAGGCTGCGGGCGAGCTCTCCGGGGCCGGTCGCGTGCTCGTGCTGGCTTGCGAGCACGGCGCAGCGGCCGGACGGCTCGAGGGAACGGTGGTGCTGCCGTGCGTTGCCATGGCGCCGCCATCCCTGATCGACTTCGTGCTGAGCCGCGATCTCGCGGATGGGGTAGCGGTCGCCGGATGTGCGGAAAGTGCCTGCTACAACCGCCTCGGCGTCAAGTGGACCGAACAGCGCTTTGCCGGGGAGCGCGACCCATACTTGCGCGCGCGTGTCCCGCGCGAACGGATTGCGAAGATTTGGGCGTCCCCACTTGCCGCGAACAAAGCGGAGTCTGAAATCGCGGCCTTCGCCGCGCGGCTGGTTCATCTGCCGCCGAAGCGATTGCGCTCGCCGCTACCGGTGAGTGCCACGTCGCGGCCGACGAAGGTCAGCGAGCCCGCCCGGGTGAGGGGAGAGCCATGAGCCGAGCTGTGCGCGTGGCAGGCGGGTTCGCGGTGATCGCGACGTTGTTCGCTGCCGTCGCATGGCTATCCGATCGCCCGACATACCGGCAGATCCCGGAAGGGTCGGCCGTGATGATGCTGACATTCGTTCACAGCGCTGATCGCCGGGGAGAGTGCCGCAGGCTCAGTCCGGAGGAGATCGCAAAGCTGCCGCCGAATATGCGCCGGGTACAGGATTGTCCGCGGGGACGCCGCCCGATCTATGTCGAGCTCGACGTCGACGGTCGCAATGTCTACCGCGCGAGCCTGCCGCCCACGGGAATTGCGGGCGACGGTCCGTCGCGCGTCTACCAGCGTTTCGTGCTGCCGGCCAGAAAATATGATGTCGCGGTACGCATGCGCGACACTCCGCGGGCCGAGGGCTTTGATCACGAGCGACGCGACAGTGTGGAGCTTTCGTCTGACCAGATGTTCGTCATCGATTATCGGCCGGAAAGCGGTGGCTTCGTGTTTCGGTGAGGGATGAACCATGGGCTTGCTGCATTGGGAGAAGCGCTACAGCGTCGGGATTGAGGCGGTCGACCACGAACATCGCGAGCTTGTCGACCTCGTTAACCGCCTTTACGACGAAGCCCGCGCGCGGGGCTCGAAAATTGCGGCTCTTGGCTTCTTCGGCGATTTGTTCAAGGCGATATCGGCGCATTTTGCTCTGGAAGAACGGTTCATGCGCGAGCGCGGCTACGACCAGCTCATGCAGCACAAGAACGATCACGAACGTCTGCTCGACGAGATCCGTGACATCATGGAAGATTATGAGACGACGGATCTGTTCGACGAACAGCTCTTGGCACAGAGGCTCGACGCCTGGTTTTCGCGGCACTTTGAAACTCACGATGCGCGGTTGCATCATGCGCTCGGTGGCCACTGAATGGTCTTTCGATGCGACACTAAAAAAAGGGAGATGAAGATGAAGAGGATATTGATTGCGGCGGCGGTCTGCGTGGCGTCGGTAGGTGCGGCCGGCGCACAGGACTTGGCTGCTGGCGCGACCTCTTTCAAGAAATGCGCGCCCTGTCATGACGTCGGCCCGACCGCCAAGAACAAGGTCGGTCCGGTGCTGAACGGCCTCGATGGCCGAAAGTCGGGATCGGTGGCGGGGTACAGCTATTCCGACGCCAACAAGGGGTCCGGCATCACCTGGAACGACGCGAGCTTCCTGGAGTACATCAAGGATCCCAAGGCCAAGATTCCGAACACCAAGATGACCTTCGCAGGCATCAAGAACGAAGACGAAGCGAAGAACCTGTGGGCCTATCTCAAGCAATATGATGTCGACGGCAAGACCAAGTAACTACGAGCTTTGCCGATGCTTCGGTGCGATGCGCGTCAGCCCGGTTCCTCGAGCGCGACGCCATCCACCGGAGATGAACTCCAGCGCCATTCACGACCGTCGTGATCGCGGGCCCACACGATGACATCCGGGACGCGCGGCAGCATCGCCTTGATGTCGCCGGCCGAGGCGATGTAGAGCGCGGTCGACAGCGCGTCGGCAATTGCCGCCGACCGATGATGAACTGTGATTCTCTTCCAATGTGCGGCGCTGCGGCCGGTGCGTGGATCGAACAGGTGGTGCACCGCGCCGCCCGCGCCGAGCACGCAGCCTGAGCCCTCCGAGGTTGCAAGCGCGCCGCGCATGAGGCGGATCGTATGGGCGCCCCCGCGGGTCACCAGCCAGGGGGCGCCGCTTTGGCGCGGGGACAGTGCCCGCTGCTCGCCGAGATCGACCAGAACATGCTTCAAGCCCTGCGTGGCGAGCAGTTCCGCGACGCGGTCGGTCAGGTAACCTTGGCCGAGACCATTAAGCGTCAGGCGTTGGTCCGGTCCGCTGCGGATCGCGTCCGCCTTGACGCTGATCTTGCGCCAATCGACCGCCGCGTGCGCCAGTGCGATGATCGAATCCGGTGGCAGGCCTGCGCCGGGAGATGCGGTAAACCAGTCGACATAGGTTTCCCAGAGCGTCTGCACGGTCGGATCGAACAAGCCATCGCACATTGCCGAAACGTCGAGTGCGATGCCGAGTGCGCGCCGCAGATCGCCGCTCGGCCGAAGCAGCATGCGATCGCGATTGAGCCGGCACAGCTCGGAATCCGGCCGATACAGGCTCAGCGCACCCTCGAGGCGGTCGATTTCAGCTTCAACGAGCGCGGTCGCGGCCTTTGCTGCCTCCGGTTCGATGCCGTTGAAGAGGATTGTCGCGTCCGCGCCCATCGCGACCCCGCGCCATGCAAAGTCGGCCTTGGCGAGGCGGTGAGGACCGCCCGTGATTGCGCCGGCGGCTGCTGCAGCAAAGATGGTGATGGCACGCCGGCGGGTCGGCTTGTCGAGATGCATCGGCGTCTCCTATGTCCGCGGCGCGTTGCTGTTCGCGGGCGAGGCCGTCGTCTGGGGCTGCCGCCGTTGCGCGCGTTTTTTCAGATGCAGGCAGATCTCGTGGTCGAAATAGTTGGCTTGGCATTTGAGGCAGTAGATGCACTCGTTCGGATTGATCTGCCCCAGCGGATGAATGGCCTGAACAGTGCAGCGGCGCGCGCAGACCTGGCATTCCGAGCCGCATTCACGATACCGCTTGAGCCATTCGAACATCCGCATGCGTGCGGGAATGGCCAGAGCCGCACCGAGCGGGCAAAGGTAACGGCAATAGAACCGCTCGACGAAGAGCCCGGCGAATACCAGGAGCCCCGCATAGAGAACGAACGGCCACTCGCGCGCGAACTTCATGGTGATGGCGGTCTTGAATGGTTCGACCTCTGCCAGCTGAAACGCCAGCAGGATCGAGCGCAGCGACAGCGCAAGGATGCCGACGAAAACCACGTATTTGATCATCCAGAGCCGCTCATGCAACCCGAACGGAATTTCGATCTGCTTGATGCCGAGGCGCTGCGCCAGGTGATTGGTCAGTTCCTGCAGTGTGCCGAACGGGCAAAGCCAGCCGCAGAACACGCCCCGTCCCCAGAACAGCATGCTGACCGCAACGAAGCTCCAGAGCGTGAACACCATCGGATCGAGCAGGAACAGCTCCCACCGAAAGCCGGACAGGAGTGCGTGAATGAAGGTCAGCACGTTGACGACCGACAATTGCGCGTTGGCGAAGAACCCAAGGAAGAGCAGCGTGAGCAGCATGTAGGAGGTGCGCAGCCGGTAATAGAATGCACCATGTGCGGTGACCGTGTCCTGAAACACCAGTATGCCGGCAAGAACCGTGAGCATCGCGCCGAGCACTGCGATCTCGTAGCGCCGTGCCCACCAGATCTCCTGCCATACCGGCGGCTGTGCAGCAGCAGATGCCGCGGTTCGGCCCGCCGAGGGCTGGACCGGGGTTGCGGCAGGACCGATCAGGTATCGGTCAGGTATGCGGTAATCCAGCGTCACGACGGCCGGCCCTGCGGCCTGTGCCGGGGTTCCGAGATCAAGATCGAGCCGGAATGGTTTGGTCGAGTCGAACCCGCTCGATCGCGGGATACGGAAGACCGCGATCTCGCGGAGTTCCGGCGCGCCCGCTGCGTGCAAGGCTTCGATCGGCGTGTGGTCGGCGGCCTTCAAACGGAGGGTGCGACTGCCCTGGATGATCTCGAATCGTTCGAACGAACCGGACTGCCGCCATTCGGTTCCCTTGAACGAATAGAGACCCGATGCGCCGATCAGCACGAGGTCGTCATCGGGACCAATCTTTGCCAGCTCGCTTTCGTAGATGCGTTGCCCGAGCAGGCTCTCGCCGATCGGCGGCGGTGTGGCGAGCGCAAGCCAGAGATCGATGAATGGCTTGTCTGGCTCGCTATCCTGCGTGCCGAGCAACTTTGACGCCTCGGCGCGCAACACCAGCCGATGTTGAACCGTTCCCTCGGCCACGAGCGATTGCCACGACGACCGACGCAGGGTTTCGCGGTCGAGCCGTGCCGTGCCGTCAGGTGCGTTGTCTCGGCTGCGCAGCACCGTACGCGATGAGCGCACGATCGCATCGCGAATGACGGTGCTGGTGATTGTTGCGCCTGCGACCGCGTGCGGGCCGCGGGCAAGGTCGTCAGCCGGTTTGAGGCCCGCGCCGGCACGGACGTCGAAACCTCCGAAACCTGCCACATAGGCGGCAAGCGCGTCACGTGGAATACCTATCACAAGGATCGGCTCTTCGTGTGCGACGATCCTGGCGCCGGCAACGATGCCTTCCGGCGTGACGGCCGCAACAATGTCGAGGGGGCGCCCGGCATATCCGACTGAGCCGGACACATCGAGCGTGGAGAACGCGTAACCAAGAATATGACCGTCCGATGCCCGTACGATTGCGCTTGGAGGACTTCCCTGCGGCGGCTCCACGGTCACCGGACCAGTGGAGGAAAAGAATTGGGAAGCAATCGTGAGGTCGGCTGCTTGCGCGGCGCCAGCCATCAGGATGACGATTGCGAGACCGCGCAGGAGTCCGAATAGCGCAGAAAGCCCAGTCTGGCCGATCGTGCCTTGCATGGCCGGATCAGGCAGTGTCCCCCGACTGCTGCATTGAGATAGATCAAGTCGCTACTTAACCGCGGTCAAGGCAGCAAAGCTCCCTTCGAGGCATAAGCCAACTTGCGGAGTCTCATGCTGGAGGGATGCGATGCGGAGTCGCGCGGTTGTGTTTGCAATGCTCACGGGCGCTATCGCCATCGCGAGTGGGTTCTATCTGGCGCCGACGGGCACAGCATACGCGCAAGCGCAGCCGGCGGCGCCGGCCACACCAAAGCCCGCCGACATCGAACAGCACAAGACGACGCCGGGTGGCCAATACCAGCCGAGCCTCGACGTGCTCGGCGGAAAGCCCACCGAGCAGCCCGGCACCAAACCGGGCGACCCCAATCTCACCAAGGCTGAATTCGATCAGGCGAACCGGATCTACTTCGAACGTTGCGCAGGCTGTCACGGCGTGCTGCGCAAGGGTGCAACCGGCAAGCCGCTGACGCCTGATCTGACCAAGAAGCTCGGCTATGAATATCTGCGCGACTTCATCACCTACGGTTCACCCGGCGGCATGCCGAATTGGGGAAGCTCGGGCCAGCTCTCCGAGAACGAAGTCGCCTTGATGGCGCGTTATCTCCTCAACGAACCGGCGCAGCCGCCAGAGTTCGGTCTCAAGGAAATGAAGGAGAGCTGGAAAGTCCTGGTTCCGGTCGCGCAACGGCCAACCAAGAAAATGAACAAGCTCGACATCGACAATCTGTTTTCGGTGACGCTGCGCGATGCGGGCGAAGTGGCCTTGATCGACGGCAACACCAAGAAAATCGAATACATTCTGCAGTCCGGCTATGCCGTGCACATCTCGCGCATGTCGGCTTCGGGGCGCTATCTCTACATCATCGGGCGCGATGCGAAGCTCAACGTGATCGATCTCTGGATGGATCCGCCGCAGACGGTCGCGGAGCTGAAGATCGGAACCGAGGCGCGCTCGGTCGAGACCTCCAAGTTCAAGGGCTACGAGGACAGATATGCGATCGCCGGAGCCTACTGGCCGCCGCAATATGTGCTGATGGACGGCGCGACACTCGAGCCGCTCAAGGTCGTCTCGACGCGCGGCATGACCTACGACACGCAGGAATATCATCCCGAGCCGCGCGTCGCATCCATCGTCGCCTCGCATTACAAACCGGAGTTCGTCGTCAACGTCAAGGAGACCGGGCAAACCCTGCTGGTCAACTATGAGGATATCAAGAATCTGAAGGTGACAGCGATCGAGGCCGAGCGCTTTCTGCATGATGGCGGCTTCGACAAGAGCGGCCGCTATTTCCTGGTCGCGGCAAACGCCCGTCATCGCGTTGCGATCATCGATACCAAGGAAGACAAACTGGTTGGCGTGATCAACTCTGGAGGGCAGACGCCGCATCCTGGACGCGGGGCCAACTTCATTCATCCGAAATACGGGCCTGTCTGGGCCACCAGTCATCTCGGCAGCGAGACCATTTCCTTCATCGGCACGGACCCGGAAAAGCACAAGGAGTATGCCTGGAAGGTCGTGCAGACGGTCGATGGCCAGGGCGGCGGCTCGCTATTCATCAAGACGCACCCGAAGTCGGAGAATCTTTATATCGACACGCCGCTCAACACCGATGCCGAAATCTCGTCTTCGATTGCCGTGTTCAAGATCAAGGATCTCGCCAAGGAGAAGCCTGAATACAAGGTTCTCCCGATCGGTCAGTGGTCTGGGATTTCCGAGGGCGCACGGCGGGTGGTGCAGGGTGAGTTCAACAAGGATGGGACTGAAATCTGGTTTTCCGTGTGGAACAACAAGGCGCAGGAATCCGCGATCGTCGTGGTCGACGACAAGACACTGGCGCTGAAGACGGTGATCCGTGACAAGCGGCTGGTGACGCCGACCGGAAAGTTCAACGTCTACAACACGCGTAACGACATCTATTGATGTCGCTCGACTCAAGAGATGGTGCGGGAGACCTCCGCACCATCTCGATCTGAAGAATGAAGCGGCCGGAGCGCGGTAATGGGTGCTGGAAAGGTCTATCTGGTCGGGGCGGGTCCGGGCGATCCCGAGCTTCTCACGCTGAAGGCGGTGCGCGCCATCGGCGAGGCGGATGCGGTCGTGTACGACCGTCTGGTGCCGCAAGGCATCCTGGCCACGATCCGCGACGGAGTGACGCGGATCAATGTCGGGAAGCGTGCTGACTTCCATCCGGTGCCGCAGGCGGAGATCAATCACATCTTGGTTCGGCTCGCACGCGCCGGGCGCATTGTGGTGCGGCTCAAGGGCGGTGATCCCTTCATCTTCGGCCGCGGCTCCGAGGAGGCGGCGGAGCTTGAGGCGGCCGGCATTTCGTACGAGATCATTCCGGGCATCACGGCGGCGCAGGGCTGCGCGGCGTCAGCGCGCATCCCCTTGACGCATCGCGGGCTCGCCAGTGGCGTGCGCTTTGTCACCGGGCATCGCAAGGCCAACGAGCCGCTTGATCTCGACTGGGACAGCCTCGCCGATCCCGACACCACACTCGTTGTCTATATGGGGCGCGCGAATGTCGAGGAGATAGCGCGTAATTTGATGGTGCGGGGGTTGCCGGCGGACACGCCGGTCCTTGCGGTGTGTCAAGGAACGACCGAGCAGGAGCGGCGAATATGCACCCGCCTTGAAGGGCTCCAAGGGAGCGTGCGGGAGGCAGCTTTCAGCGGGCCGGTGCTATTCATTATCGGCCGGGTCGTCGCCATCGCCATGGAGCGGAGCGAGCTTGAAAATGCAACGGATGCCGCTGCGATGTCGACCGTGGCCTAGTGTCGCGTTCGCTGTGATAGCCGCGACGACTTCGGCGTCGGCGGGCGAGGCTGCGCCCGATACGGCGAGACTATCGAATTTAGTGCGGCAGGACTGCGGCTCGTGTCACGGGCTCACCCTGAAAGGGGGGCTCGGCAAGCCGTTGACGTCCGAGTATTTGCGTGCCTGGAGCCGCGAGCAACTCATCGGCATTGTGCTGGATGGCGTGCCGGGCACGCCGATGCCGCCATGGCGTCCGGTGATCAGCGAGGCGGACGCGCGCTGGATCGTCGACCGGCTTCAGCAAGGAAACCTGCCATGAGGATTTATGCACGCCTGTTATTGGCCTTGCTGTTGATCCTGCCGGCGATGGCGCGCGGCGACGGATTGCGCGGCACCGGCAATCTCGGGCTCGTGGTCGAGCGTGCGACCGGTTCGGTGCTTATTGTAGATACGACCAGCCGGAAAGCGGTGGGCCGCGTCGAGGGCCTCGGCGATCTCTCCCACGCTTCGGCGGTGTTCTCGCCGGACCAGCGCTATGCCTATGTGTTCGGACGCGATGGTGGGTTGACCAAGGTGGACCTGCTCACATCGTCTATTGCCAAACGCATCGTGCAGGCGGGAAATTCGATCGGCGGCGCGATCTCCGACGACGGCGAATTGATCGCCGTTTCGAACTATGAACCGGGCGGTGTGCGCATATTCGATGCCCAGACGCTTGACGCCGTCGCCGGCATTCCTGCGATCGGCGTCGACGGAAAGGCCTCGAAAGCGCTCGGTCTCGTCGATCTTCCGGGGCGGCGCTTTGCCTTTGCACTTTATGATGCCGGCGAAATCTGGATCGCGGATTTGTCCGCGCCCGAAACTCCGGCGATTACCAAGCTGACCGGGATCGGCAAGCTGCCTTACGACGGTAACGTCACGCCGGACGGCAGGCATTACCTCGCCGGCCTGTTCGGCGAGGACGGCGTCGTGCATGTCGATACCTGGCAATCGCCGTTGCACGCCGAGCGTATCCTCAACGGCTACGGTCGCGGCGAAGAAGCGTTGCCCGTTTACAAGATGCCGCATCTCGAGGGCTGGGCTGCGGTCGGTGACAAGCTCTTGCTCCCCTCCATTGGCTATCACGAATTGATCGCGGTGGATTTGCGCAGTTTCACCGAAGCCGGCCGCGTCGCGACCCATGGCCAACCGGTGTTCGCGGTGGCGCGACCGGACGGGCGCTACGTCTGGGTCAATTTCGCGCATCCGCTGAACGACACCATCGATATCGTCGATACCGAAAGCCTCAAGGTCATCCACCGCTTCGCGCCGGGTCCGGCAGTTCTGCACATGGAGTTCACCCCGCGCGGCAACGAGGTCTGGGTCTCGGTGCGCGATGCCGATCGCGTCGACGTCTACGATGCCGCGACATTCGCCAGGAAGGCTGAAATCCCCGCGCAAAAGCCGTCGGGAATCTTTTTCACCGCGCGCGCGACGAGGATCGGGCAATGACGCCGACCCCGCGCGAACTTGAATTGATCGACCGCTGGCAACACGATTTCCCGTTGGTCGAGCGGCCCTTCGAAATCGTCGGACGCTCGGCGGCGCTTGGTCAGGACGAGACGATCCGGGTTTTCCGTCGGATGCGCGAGCACAATGTGATCTCGCGCATTGGCGCCGTGGTTCGGCCGAACACCATCGGAGCCAGCACGCTGGCGGCGCTGCAGGTACCCCCGGAAAGGTTGAACCGGGTTGCCGATATCGTTGGCAGCGAACCGTTCGTCAGTCACAATTACGAGCGCGAACACGCCCTGAATCTCTGGTTTGTGATTGCAGCTCTCGACCGTAAAGCGATTGTTGCGACGATCCGGACCATCGAGGAGCGGACCGGGCTCGACGTCATCGACCTTCCGATGCTGCAGGCCTATCATCTGGGCCTCGGCTTCCCGCTTGGTGCAGGCCGACCGCCGCGGCGAACGCCGGTCAACTTCGCCTGGCACTACAAGCCGAATCCGCTGGACCGGAACATCCTTGCCGCGATCGAGAACGGGTTGCCGCTCGTTGCGAATCCCTATCGGGCGGTGGCCGACGCGCTCGAACTGGAGGAAGTCGATGTCATCGCGCGACTGGAGCATCTCATCGCGAGCGGCGTGGTAACGCGCTTCGGCTGTGTCGTGCGCCACGACAAGCTCGGCTACAAGGCCAATGCGATGGCGGTGTGGGACGTGCCAGACAAGATGATCGACGCTGTCGCCGGAACGTTTGCGCGCCATCCGAGCGTCACGCTGTGCTATCGGAGGCCGCGCCACCGGCCGATCTGGCCCTACAATCTGTTCTGCATGGTGCATGCGAAATCGCGCAGCGACGCCTATGCTGCGATCGACGACATCAATCTGCAAGCCGATACGGGCTTGATCAAGCAAGCCGTGCTGTTTTCAAAGCGTTGCTTCAAACAGCGCGGTGCGGTTTTCTCCGATCTGAGGAGAGCAGGCTGATGTCCGTTATCGATCCGACAGGGCGTGCGATCATCAACGGCCTGCAGGGAGGATTTCCCCTGACGCAGCAGCCGTTTCGCGATGCCGGCGCGACGCTCGGGCTTAGCGAAGGCGAACTGATCGACGGCGTCGGCGACCTGATCGAGGCCGGACAATTGAGCCGGTTCGGGCCGCTGTGGAACGCGGAACTGCTGGGCGGCGGCGTATGCCTTGCCGCCATGGCTGTGCCGTCCCAGCGTTTCGACGAGGTGGCTGGAATGGTCAACGCGCACCCGGAGGTCGCGCATAATTATGAGCGCGGCCATGCGCTCAACATGTGGTTCGTCGTGTCGGCCGAGAACGCCGAGCGGATCGATGAGGTGATCGCGAACATCGAGCGAGAAACTGGCCTTGCGGTGCACGCCATGCCCAAGACCCGCGAATTTTTCGTCGGATTCCGCGCCGAGGTATGAGCATGCTGGATGAAATCGACCGCAGACTGATCGTCGCCACGCAAGCCGGACTTCCGCTCGAGAGTGAGCCCTATCGGGTGATTGCGCGTCAGCTCGGCCTAGACGAATCCGACGTCATCGGCCGCCTGCAAAGGCTTCTCGACAGCGGCGCGATCCGCCGGATCGGCGCGATTCCCAACCACTATGCGCTCGGTTTCACGGCCAATGGCATGTCGGTGTGGGACGTGGCGGACGACGCGGTTGCCGATATCGGCGCGAAGGTCGGCGCGCTCGACTTCGTCACGCATTGCTATGAGCGTCCGCGACACCCGCCGCTTTGGCCCTACAATCTTTTCGCCATGGTGCATGGCAGGACCCGTGACGAGGTGAGGGGCAAGGTCGAAGAGATTGCCGGACTGATAGGCGCCGCGGCGCGCGCGCACGATGTGTTGTTCTCCACCCGGATCCTGAAGAAGACCGGTCTTCGCATAACTGCCTGATCGAGGGAGACCGTCATGTTCCGCCTGAGCCAATATCTGCGCGAGCTGGATGAGCCGACGCCGAGCGGACCGGCGCGACAGCCGCCCGGCCCGGTGGTGATCTGGAATCTGATCCGGCGCTGCAACCTGACGTGCAAGCATTGCTATTCGATTTCGGGCGATGTCGATTTTCCAAACGAATTGTCGACGGCGGAAGTCTTCAGCGTCATGGACGATCTGAAGGCCTTCCGTGTGCCGGTGCTGATCCTGTCGGGGGGCGAGCCGCTAATGCGACGCGACATATTCGACATCTCCGAGCGCGCTAAGGCGATGCGGTTTTATGTCGGCCTTTCCAGCAATGGCACGTTGGTCGATGCTGCGATGGCCGATCGCATTCGCGCTATCGGCTACGACTATGTCGGTATTTCGCTCGACGGCATCGGCGACACGCATGATCGCTTTCGCCGCAAGGCTGGCTCTTATCAGAAATCCCTCAAGGGCCTGCGGCTTTTGCGCGATCGCGGCATCAAGGTCGGCGTCCGCTTCACCATGACGGAGGATAATGCGGCCGAGTTGCCGCGGCTGCTGGACCTCGTCGAACAGGAGGGGTTTCCGAAATTCTATCTCTCTCACCTCGTCTACGCCGGGCGCGGCAACAAGAACCGCGGCGACGATGCGGCATGGCAGACCACGCGCGATGCCATGGACATGGTGATCGATCGCGCCTGGCGCTGGGCGAAAAGCGGCAGCGAGATGGAGATTGTAACCGGGAACAATGATGCCGACGCCGTTTACCTTCTCCATTGGGCCGAGCGAGTGGTGCCGCGTGCTGTCGCGGGACTGCGCGCGAAGCTCGTCCGCTGGGGCGGCAACTCTTCGGGTGTCAACGTCGCCAATATCGACAATCTCGGCAACGTGCACCCGGACACGATGTGGTGGCATTACAGTCTCGGCAACGTTAAGACGCGTCCCTTCTCGGAGATCTGGTCAGATTTGTCGGATCCGATCATGGCGGGCCTGAAACGGAAACCGCGCGTCGTCGGAGGGCGCTGCGGCGCCTGCGCCTATTTCGACGTCTGCAACGGCAACACGCGCGTGCGCGCCCAGCGCATCACGGGGGATGCCTGGGCCGAGGATCCCGGCTGCTATGTCACGGATGCGGAAATCGGCCTTGCCGCACCGGTCGAGCGCATCAAGACCAGCATTTTTCGCGGAGCACGCCATGATGCGCCTATTTCTCTCTGAGGCGATCGGCGCTGTTCTGGTGTCGATCGCGTTGACCGTTCCGGCTACGGCCGAGCCGGATGCGGTAAAACTGTTCGCCGACAATTGCGCGGAGTGCCATGGCGCTGACCGGCTGGGGCGGCTGGGGCCGGCGCTGCTGCCCGAAAATCTCGGCCGCATGATGGGTCCGCGCGCAATCTCGGTTATTGCCGACGGCCGGGCCGCGACGCAGATGCCGGGCTTCGCCGCGAAGCTAACCAAGGAAGAGATTGCCGCGCTCGCCGCCTACATCTCGACGCCGCTGCCGTCGGTTCCCTCGTGGGGCGCACAGGAGATCAACGCCAGCCGCGTCATTCATGCGACCGCGCCGGCGCTCGACCGGCCGCGCTTCGATGCCGATCCGATGAACCTGTTTGTCGTCGTCGAGGCGGGCGACCACCACGCGACCATCCTCGACGGCGATCGCTTCGAGCCGTTGGCGCGCTTTCCGACGCGATTTGCGTTGCATGGCGGTCCGAAATTCACGCCGGACGGACGCTACGTGTTCTTCATGTCACGTGACGGCTGGGTCAGCAAATACGATCTCTGGACGTTGACCATGCTCGCGGAGGTGCGTGCCGGCATCAACGCGCGCAACATCGCGATCTCCCGCGACGGCACGCACATCGCCGTCGCCAACTATCTGCCGCACACGCTCGTCATTCTCTCGACCGACGATCTGTCGGTCGAGAAGGTTTTTGATGCCAAGGACAAGCGCGGCAATTCCTCGCGGGTCTCCGCCGTGTATCAGGCGCCGCCGCGCGACAGTTTCATCGCCGCGCTGAAGGACGTCCCTGAAATCTGGGAAATTGCGACGAGCCCGAATGCGCCGCCGGTCTATGCCGGTTTCGTGCATTCGCACGAAAAGGGCATGATCGAAGCGCTGCCGTCGTCGCAAGGGTTGTTCGCGCTGCGGCGGATCGAAATTCCAGAGCCGCTGGACGATTTCTTCTTCGATCCGCCCTATCGCAACCTGATCGGATCGGCCCGAGAGGGCAGGGCGATCGTCGTCAATCTCGCCGTCGGACATGACATCAAGCAGCTGGATCTGCCAGGACTGCCGCACCTCGGCTCGGGAATTTCGTGGGAATGGAACGGCCGGCCGGTGATGGCGACCCCGCTTCTAAAGGAAGGCAAGATCAGCGTGCTCGACATGCAGGATTGGTCGTTGATCAAGACAATCGACACGCCGGGACCTGGCTTTTTCCTGAGAAGCCATCAAAATACGCCCTATGCATGGACCGACAGCATGATGGGAGCGAAGAAGGATACGCTTTCGATCATCGACAAGCGAACGCTCGAGGTGGTCCGCAGCTTGACGCCGGAGCCGAACAAGACCGCGGCACATGTGGAGTTCGACAAGGACGGACGCCGCGCCCTGGTCTCGATCTGGGAAGACCAGGGAGCCCTGGTGGTTTACGATGCGGCGACGTTTACCGAGATCAAGCGTATCCCGATGTCGCGTCCGTCGGGCAAGTACAACGTGTGGAACAAGATAACCTTTTCCGACGGGACCAGCCATTGAGCTCGCCAAACGCCGTCTCGCAAACTGCGGTCTTGATTGCCGCCCACGGCGAAAGACGGCCGGGCGCCGACAATGAAGGCGTGTTTCGGATCGCGCGGGCACTGGCCGACCGTGGCCTGGTATCGGAGATGGCGGTCGGGTTCATCAACGGGGTGCCGTCCATCAGGGATGCAATGGAGAGCCTCGCGGCGCGCCGGATCATCGTCTATCCGTTGTTTGCCTCCAGCGGCTATTTCACGCGGGATCGCCTCGTGCAATTGATCGACGAGGCCAATCATCAAAGCCGCGAATTTCAGATGCTTCCACCACTCGGTCTTGATCTGGGCTTGCCAGACCTTGCGGTGGCCTTTGCGGGCCGAGCGGCCCGCAAACAGGGTATTGCGCCTCGCGCTTGTACCATCATCTGTATGGCTCACGGCTCCAGACGCAATTCCGCGTCACGCGAAGCTACTGAACAGATCGCGCATGAAGTCGCGAATAGAGGAGCATTTCAAGGAGTCCGGACTGCGTTCCTGGAGGAAAGGCCCTTCCTTAATGAAGCGGCCGCATCAATCGACGGCCCGGCTATCGTCGTTGGACTTTTTTCGGGTGAGGGTATGCACGGCGCCAAGGACGCGCCTCGGCTGATCTCGGAATTGGGACGCGACAATATCGTGTTCGCCGGCGTGATCGGCAGCGCGCCGGGTATTGAGGATTTGGTCGCCCGGTCGGTTGGAGAGGCGCTGTTGCGGGATATTCGCCACCGGAAGTCGTCCGTGAATTTCGACGTCAACGGCAATGATTGTGGCCCTTGTCTAGCGCAATCGACGTTCCGAGCCGTTTAGACAAATCGACTGAAAGTGAAGTCATATCAACGGCGTTTTGGGAGAATGGCGATCCCGGCAGGACTCGAACCTGCAACCCGCGGAGTAGAAATCCGCTCGGCATCAAATGATTTCAATGACTTGTATCGTCGATGTTGCGTCCGTGTTGCGAGTTGGCGAAAAACAAGGGTACGGCAGCCTCAAGTCATCCGGTTAGTGAGATGCCCGGATAGGGAGGGGCATCGCAGGCACGGTCCGCTCCTCGGGAAGCTGACCGTTGACCCAAATCAAAGGAACCGCAGAGGCAAAAAAGAAAGGCCGCCGATGCAGAGGCGGCCTCAACGAGATCGTCCATGATGCACAGGATGCCCGATAGGTCGGCATCCACAGGCATCGTCTGCCGCTCGGCAGCCGGAGTCAACGATTTCAGTAAGCGTTTGCGTCTGCGTATTTCATTTCTCGAAACCAAAGGACCTATTTTGCAATGACGACCAGCGCTCGCTGTCCCCGACGCAGTAATTCCCCGCTCGCTATCGTGCGATGGCGCAACGATAGCATCGACGAGGCTGTAACATTCGTGATGCAAGAGCTGCGGGAGACCGACCGCACAAACGCGTAGATCATCTGCCGGCTCGGTTTGGGCCGCGGGGTTTGCTCGGAAGCCCATTCGGTAGGCTTTCCGACGCCTTGTCGATAGCGCGGTTCATTTGGTCCAGGCCGGCTTTAAGTTCGCTCGAAAGCGCCGCATTATCGTGAGCCATCTGTGACTGCGCGGCCTTAAGTTGCTCGACAATCTGCGCGTTGTCACGCGCGATCCGTGCCTCAGTCGCCGTAAGCTGCTCGGTAACAGCCGCGATGTCGCGCGCAAACTGCTCCTGTGAGAGCTTGGCTTCAACGAAAGCAATAACGAAGCCCGCCGTCAGCACCAAACCGATAAAGACCCGCAACGCCAGCCCGGCATGCGATGACCGGACCGAAGCCTGTTCATTTGCACGCGAAACCTGTTCGCCCGCGCCCCCCAACTGTTCATTATCCTGCTTGAGAGCGGCTACCGCGAGATCGTGTTCGCTTCGTTTCAGGCTCGACAAGATATTCATCGGGTTTCTTTTTCGCGTCACCTCTGGACGGGCGCTTGTCCAGCTTCCACCCAATTTCGAGGAACCTCAACCGTGAAAGCTCATAATTCAAAAATAAGCATGGTTTCCGGCAAATTTTTCCCCTCCCCCGGAGGGGTGGCCTAACGTCCCATCTTTCCGAAGGTTAGGTGCACCCGAGTCTCCATATTGCGGTTGAGCACAAGGCACAGGACGACAGCCTCGCCATCGATCACAAACTGCTGGATGCGGTTCTTCAGGGCGGACTGGGCCATCCAAGGGTAGCGCTTCGTCCAGTCATAGCCGCCACGCGTGATCAGCCGCACCCGGTCGCCATCACGCTCAACGCGGAGGCGGAAGCCGTCATGCTTGATTTCGGAACCACTCTGGCCCCCGGAACCTTTGTTGCATTGGTCGGCAGGCAGAACTCAAACGCCCTAAACATGCGTCGAGGAGTCGAAGAGCTCAGAAGTACAGCCTCCGCGCGCGATCAGCCACACGCGATCGCCGTCTCGCTATACAAAAGCAGTTAGCGCCGACCGGAATTGAAGGAATTGATGGGCTGCTCTGGCGAGCCTAGCCCCGATCCGCTCGAGCCGATCGGCTGCCCATTCGGCGCTGTTCCGGCTCCCCGATTTCGCTGGGCTTGTGCTTCCGTGGGATTGCTGGGTGGCAACCCCGTGATGGACTGGCCGGTTGTTTGGGTGTTCGTATTGGGAGCAGAGCGTTGGCCCGTCCCCGGCTGTTCCGCAAGGCCGCCAGTTGTCGTTCCTGTACTCTGGCCGGTCCCACCTGTGCTGGTTCCTGCTGACCCCGCACCTGTCCCACCTGTACTGTCTCCACCGCCAGCGGCTTGAGCCGACGCCGCCATCGCGCAACGGGGTTGTGATCCATCACCTGAACTGCGGCGCATGGGATTGGTTCCTACGGTGGAATGCAAAGCGGCCCCGAACGCTCGCGGAGACGCGCCGGGGCCACCATGGACTCCCCGGCCTGTCGTCCAGGGAGCAAAGAGTTGATGCGTGAAGCGTCCCTGTTGTTCCCATCGTGCTCTCAAGGAACAAATTGCTCCTGAGTGAATTATCGGGATGCAAACCTGTTCCTTGGCTCCAGTATCCCCCTAACTGGGGCCATTTTTTTGGCCGCGCCAAATTGCCGATCAGCGCACTCGGCTCGGCCGGGTGTGGTCGGCAATGAAGTCCGCCGAGTCTCAGCGGCGATGTGCTTCCTTCACGCGGTCGAAAGCGTGGTGCTTACGAGAGCGGCAGGTTGCGGAGTTCCCCACCCATGCAATCGTGAGTGTGGCGACTCGAAATATTTCACGGGCGTCCAGCACCGCTTTAGGGAAGCCCATTGTCTAGGCCTAAAAACACGATAGTTTTTGCTCCGACTTCGGAGCAAGAAGTCCCATACGCGCGGGGCCAGCGACCTTAAAAAAGCGCTCGAGTATCCAAATATAGGAAAGAAGGGGATCTAAAATGGATTCCTTTACCGTTGCTCCCGAGCTGCAGGGTACGAAGGGCGACATCATCGCCGCCAAAATCGAAGTGCCCATTCTTGTTGTAATGATTTACGGTATTGTCGAGTTCTTTCGATTGGGGTGGTCCCAAGATTACTACTTCTATACTTATGCCCCGGTGTTAGGTGGCATCGCTGCCTCAGCAGCTCTTTTCACTTATGTTTTTCTCGTATCCGTGGAACGAAAAAGGAGCTGGAAAAATCTCCTAGTTCTGCTCGGATTTCTTCCATATCTCTATTCGCTATACATTATGGGATTTCTTGGCCTGTACACAATCTATGAAGGCGTCACCGGCAAGTTTTCAATTTGGTCAATGATCGGCGGGGTCTTCTGGGTTTTTGTTGGATTTCATCTGATCTATCGGTTTTACCTGATGACAGAGATCGTCAGGCAACACGATAAAAAAGCAATGATGAGTAATTCCACGACATCAGCTAAAAATGGGCCATCAATGGCATGATGCTCGACATGCTCGCCGCTGTGGCCCGCGAGGACACGACGATCGGCGCAAACGGCAGGCGCAGGGACAGGCTAAAGCCAAGGCTGAAGGCAAGTGCAAGGGCCATCCAGCAGACACCGACCGCAACGCGGGCATCGAAAGCTCGCTCAAGGCCGGCCTTTCCTGGACCACGATTGACTCAGAAACGGACGCTGGTGAGTCTTTTCCCGAGGCTTGAAACCGCGCCTGTGGATTCGGCAAGCCCAGCAAACGGCAAACGAGGAAAGATCGAAGCACCGATCAGGCGAGGCGCAGACTGCTCTTCGTGCAACACGCGAGGAAGCCGAGTCCGCAAAAGCCCAGGATCATCATGACCCATGTCGAGGGTTCGGCGATGACGGTCACGTTTTTCACTGGAGATAAGCAGCCTCTGCTCACGAGGCATGCCCCTCAGAGCGAGCGGGGTGGCCAAAACTATTTAGACTAAGAGACACGAACCCTACCAGGGTCGCGCCCACCAGCCGAAATCGGGCGCCGCGAGCTGAGCCGGCGCGAATCCGCCGGTCCCCGTGCTAAGCGAGGTGCGGACGCTGACGTTGCCGAAGCCGACGATGTCCGCTCGCTGGCCCGCCGCGACCCTTGCGAGGAAGCGAGGATTCCGATCGACCCGCCAACCTCCGGCGTCGATGCAGAAATCCTGGAGCACCGGAATCGGCGTATAGTTGAAGTTTCCGCCGCCCTGGCTCACCGCCACGAAAACCCCGGCATCGCCAAAGCCGACGATATCGCCCTTACCGTCGCCGGTCACGTCGGCGATGAGGCGCGGGTGCTTGTCGACGCGCCAACCTTGATTGTAGCCGAGATCCGGAATGTTGGGAGTCGGGGGTGGTGGCATGAAACTGCCGTCGCCCCAGCGCCGTCTTTCCCGATGGCTAGGGATGTAGCGGCCAGCAGCCAAACCTACCGGTGGATTCGCCAGCCGCAGCAAGCAGCATGTCACCAGAGAAACAAAGACTGAGGCCGCCGGAAGGTCAGGGAAACAGCCTTGGCGACCTCAAGTCATGCCGCCTTTCGGGGGGCAGCGGGGGCGGCCTAAAGTTTGTAGTCGGAACGACGCCTCATAACGGGCGTCACACGAACGGTCTGCTCCTCGAAGGCCAGACTGTTGATCTAAATCAAGGGTCCGTAGAATGAAGGACAACTCGGAAGAAATCGAGCGACAGCACGGCACCGCCCAAGCTCATGTTATCCGAAAACCCATCGATCAATCAAAGTATAGAGGACGTAGAGATAGATCACTACGCCGAAAGCTGCCCACCACCAAACTTGCGACTTGGGTTCTTTATCCATCTATCTCTCTCCGCGCCATCGATCCGCGAAGGCCCCACTGAAAGAAACATGGCTGGCGTACCTCGGCGACGATTCATCAGATCACTCCAACAATCATGAGCAATACGATCCAGAGCATGCAGCTGAGAGCTAGGATGACATCAAAGAGGATGGGGCCACGGGCACCATCTGGCTCTTCATCGCCTTCGTATGTTTCAATGAAGCGGCGCCGGTCGCTCATGACATGCCCCACAGTTTGGGCGGTGCGGCTTGCTCCGCGCGCACCACAAGCGTCGGCAATGTCGCAACTCCGCTCCAGCACCCAAGTCAATTCCAGTTACATTGCCAGGCGGCTCAACAACAATTCAACAATACGCACTCGATAGTCTCGCGAACGACATCCGTAATTCTGCCGCATGACTACTCGCGCTCTGCTTGTTTGGCTTCGTTGCTCTTCCGGTAAGTCCGCCTTAGGTTTCACATTTCCGCAAGACAAATCCGCGCGGCTGAAGTCTCTTCACCGCAAGAAATGGTATTTGGCGCAATTTTTGTCTCTCCAAATTTGCGAGGTAGGGATCAGAACTGGCACTTAGAAAAGAATCGAAAGGCGGTCTTGTGATTTCCAGCCGACTTTGCGCCCTTACCAAAGGTAGGGGGCGAGCATGTACTTGCTTCAGGGCCTGAGGATCATCTGTGGGGTCGTCGGCTCGAACATCGAGTGGCAAATGACGGCCTCGGGGCTCCAGGCCCGAAGGCCCTTGGGGCTCCGACCGAGGTGCTTTCCGAACCCAAATTATCGAGGGTAAAGCACAGAACTTCGCGCAGCTCGTGGTCCAAGGCTCGCACGGCTGGTTTCCGGCCGATATTTACAAACGCGCCGGCGACCTCGCCCAATGCGCACGGAACACGCCTTTATCTCGGACCACCAATTTGATCGTCACTGAACAACCAACACCGGCACTTTCGTGTACGTCAGTACCTTGTTTGTCACACCCCCAAGCACAACTGCGGATAGTCCGCTGCGTCCGTGCGATCCCATGACGATGAGATCGCAGCCCCGGTCCGTGGCCGTTGCAATGATGGCTTCATAGGGTTGCACGTGTTGCACCTGAACCGTATCGCAGGGCACACCGGCCTGCTTGGCCGCATTGGCCACGCGATCCAGTGCGCTCGCGTAGTATTCCTTGATTTGCTCGGTAAATTCGGCGAAGGCTGCTGCTGCCCCGGGGCCCGGAAATGCCAACCAAGGGCCGGGCCGTTCTTCGACGACAATCGCGGTTACCTTGGCGCGGAGGAATTTCGCCAGCGACAACCCATGCGTCACCGCACGCTCGGCCAGCTCCGACCCATCAGTTGGAATAAGAAGATGCTGGTACATGCTTCACCTCTCGTTTGTGTGGACTTATGATCCTCGGACGAACGGCAGCGACGATCTTTGTTGCCGTGGTCGTGCTCGCGGTTCTCTCAAAGGCGCGCCGATAGCGCGGTCGGTGTGGGCCACATCGCTCTCGGGCCAGGCCAAGCCGCCGAGAGCGCCGCCGAAGTTATCGAGCACAAGATAGACATCTCGATTGAGGGCGTCCGGTACAATCGATGGAGACTCACGCATACGCAACTCCTGCGACATAAGCCGACGATAGGTTGGAAAGTAAAACCCCCGTCGGCGCTACACCGACGGGGGTTTTGTTGCGGCGATTGGGTAGATTATGAATCGCGCCAAGGACCGCGGAACCTTGACATGGCACTGTATCGACGGCTGTCTGTTCAAAATGTGACACAGCGATAGCCCATCGCGGGATCATCATTGCAATTCTTCGACCATCGCGAGGGGCTAGATCAAGGGGGCGACATCAAGGAACGCCAAATTCGGACACGGGCATTATCAAATTAGGAGGCCGATCAAAGTGAAACGCCGTCTAGCGATGAAATCTCTCGCTAGACGGCGCCACGCCAGCCCCGGGAGGGAACAGCAAAATCCCGGACGATGACGGGTTATACAGTCGCCGCGGCGTGCGTCTGTGATATGAATCAAAATAATGCGGATTCTGGGTCTTTCTGAACGATTGTTCCATCCATGGCGGCGCAAAAACTCCCACCGAAGGCCAGAAGTAATACGACCGGTGTGCCCAAGCGCAGCTTCTCC
>Ga0310912_10000294_pt1 | contig 24011 bp, 25 predicted proteins | sample GREbulkMGOX080_FD_203443 | JGI IMG/M metagenome (GOLD analysis project Ga0310912, IMG submission 203443) | Lab enrichment of tropical soil microbial communities from Luquillo Experimental Forest, Puerto Rico - GRE.bulkMG.OX080 | ecosystem: Environmental > Terrestrial > Soil > Tropical forest >...
GCCCGCGTCCGCCGCAAACCGGGCGGCCACCTCCAAACGGCTTTACCGAACGCGCGAAGAACTCCGCCTCTCCGTTCACTCCTGAACGAGAACGCGCATCCGGTAAAGCTCTAACGTTAACCAGGACGCTTCACACTCATTACGAGAGAAGTGTCAACGCAATCATACAAAGGGCGAACGCTGCAACCGCATAGCAGAGTTGCAACACCCATTGCCACACGAGTAGTTCCTCTGGGTCACTCGGACGACCACCTGATAGAAATCTTGCGAGTTTTAAACGGTCCCAGCCTAAGCTGCGGCAGCGGTGAGCGACTTGAAAAATCGCCGTGCAAATCCACACCATGACGGAAACACAAATCGAGACAATTGCCTGCGCGGTTTTGGATGATTCGGAATCTCGAATGCACAACCACGTGATAGGTGTGAGTATTAGAAGAACCAACGGCATTGCCAAACCCGGCGGAGACGAACCGCGCACCCAATTGTCGTCGTGCCCCTTCGTGCCTAGCTGTTCATCCATGCTGTCTAGTCTAGCGAATGCGTTTCGACGCAAACGCGATATTGGAGAGAGAACGTAGCTAGAATGCTATTACCGGACGAAGTTTGAAGTGCTCTGCACTTGATAGTGCCCGGGCTGGAGTGCGGGAATTGTGCCGGGCCTATCGCGGTTCGTCGCCTTGTAGTGCATATTTTGCCCACCAACGAACTTGCGTGTTCGGGTGATTGAGAAAGGCTCGGATTGCCCCTTCGTATTCGGGTGTCCCTTCGATTTTTAGGAGTGCACCTGCCGCTGTGAAATAGGCGTGGTAGGGGATAGGGCCAAAAACCACGTCATCCGGCACACCCGTTTCTTTTTCTTTCTCAACTGCCTTCCGGTACTTGTCGAAATACGGTCTTATCGCGGGGGTCGCTCGCTTGTCCTTGGCCACGCCAAGTGCGTGAATAGTGTTAAGCGGCTCGTCGCCTCCATGCTCTTCTAACCGCCTAATGAGAAAATTCAGAGCGCGGTCCCTGTCGGGATGCTTGAGGAAGGCTTGGGTGCAACCCTCCCACAGCCGGCCGTTTCCATCCTGTATGATTATTTCCAAGATTTCAGTGTCGTCGTCGGTCCAATTCTTCTTTACCCAAAAATTCGACACGAAATCGAGTCGTTCTTCGTCACTCATTCTCGGCCACTTTTCGCGGACATCTGCTGCCTTGACCGCGAACGTGTCGTCCAAAAAGAATTTCGATAGTCTCGCATAAGATTTTTCACCACGGTAAACGAAAGACCAGTCAGTTTCACGAACCAACTCGGCGGACTGACCTGGCCACACTCTCTCCAGAAATTCACGCACCTTGGCATCGAAGCGGCTCATGTCAGTACGATAACATGCGTGCAACTCCTTCCATGAGAAGGCAAATCGGAAAAGTACCCCACAGTACCGCATGATGGCTAATCAGGAGTCGTGACGCGGTCTATTGCGCCAAAGGAATAGACTGAGCCCGGAGGGACTTCCACTGAGCTGCTCGGCGGCTCGCTCGTTGTTCATCCAGCAACTCGAATTTTGTACAACGCTCCCGCATGCTCCTTAGTCTCGCCGCCCCATGAGTGTGGACTCAATTAGTGCGCAGCGACGACCCGGTCCCGATATACCCGGTACACCAAGACTTGGCCGATGACCAGACCCAAGAAGGCACAGAAGTATGTGGCTACCATCCAGAAGGCAACGGAGCACCTCGTCTGGCGCAATAGACTGCCGACTCCCATCGCCGCCATATGGAGAAAATCCTCTTTCCTATCCGTGGACCGCAGGTGTGCTCTACGAACAATGAGGCTTCCCACAATAATCGCCACGACGCAGGCCATGCCAAGATAAGCGAGCCAAATCGGCGGTGGTTGCACTCGATGACGTCGAGAGAAATACATCACCAGGGCAATGTAAGGGAGCAGTAGTCCAAGGAATAGTCCAAGAATCTTGTTTTGCGGTTGCACTGTTCGCACCGTCGGACGCTCTTTATAATTGGAACAATCCAAATACGAGGCACAGCAGACCGACAACCAAGCACGGCCAGAGACAATACACCGGCCACGGAGACCAACCGTACTTTCTGCGCACTTTGAGGTAATCCGATGGTATAGCCCAGTTGGTCGCGAGAACGACTGGAGGCTTGAACACAACGTATGACCTGAAACCCACTCGGCTCAGTTTTAACGTCACATGGAAGAAGAGCGTCGAGGCAGCCCCAATCAACGCCAATCCAACCACGACGGCCGGGTCGTGTCGAGCCATGTACACAATTATTTTGAGATTATCGTTCATGCTTGGTAGTTGGGGCGATTCGTCGGCCCGTCGCTGCTCGATGTTCTGAGTTCGGCGAATCCTCGGACTAAAACCCAAAAGCAGCCTGAATACAATAGAGCCGGAATCCATAGAATAATCGCGTATCCGAACAGCAACTGCGTGCGGTGATGATGGTAATCAGGAATCCAACCACGGTCTAACAGCCAAGCCCAAGGCGCTCCGAACAGAAAGCCGTATGCTGCAACATGCTCTCCGCGTAGATGGAGCCTATCTGCATTCAGCATGAGAACGTTCAGCACACCCGCAATCGCAAACGGGACCCCAAGGAGAATGCGACGGAACCATGTCGTTTTGTTTTGCACCTGATTTGAGGCTAACAATTTTCAGTTTCGTGGCAAACTGTCCCACCGTTCAGATGAGTACAACGAGCCAACTCCCGATTTGGCCGCTACCAATGGCCAAGCTAGACTCTCAGTCGAAAGCGGTGAGTTTCGTCCAAAGCCAGAACCTCCTGAAACGGCGGAGGTGTGGGCACCAGTCAAATCCTGATTCGCGTCGCCAAGCCGGAAAAATTGCTCCCGCCACCTGACTTGGGCGGTTACGTCGTTACCAAGCATGTTCCCGAACTATAACCCCACACTGTTGTATCGCGGCAAGGTCGCGCCCAAAATGGGATATGGGCAATCCCTCGAAAGTCAGTCTTGGTTTCGCAGTCTTTGGGCTTCTGCTGGCTGCGTGTGCTAGCGACCGCCGGGAGTACTTCTATCAGACTTTTGCCGAGGCCGACAAAGCTGGAGAAACAACCCGAGGGTGGATACCAGACGACCTAATTCCTCGCACCTCTCAGGCTATACATTTGGCAGAACAACTCTCGCCAAGCAAGGAATGGTGCTCTTTCGAGTTTTCACCTGCCGATGCAGACATTCTTAGAAAGAATCTCAAGAGCACTGACTCGCTACCTTCTTCCATCCGGCAAGTGCGAAGCCCTGGCGCATCCTGGTGGCCAGAGGTGCTGAGAGGCAGTCTTGACGTGGGGAAAATTAACAGGGCGGGTTATCAGCTTTACGTGGTCGAAAAACTTGCGAACTCTGTGGATATGGGAATCTACCTCTTTGCACTCGATTGGTCGAAAGGCCGCGGGTTCTTCTACTGGACTTACGAATCGTCACCGCTGCCAGGTAGGCAAAGCTAGACGCTCGGAAGAGATATGTCACTTTTATTCGCAGCATTTGAGGTAATGGGCAAAGAGCCGCCACTGTGGTTCATCTTTCTTGGGTCTGTCGCCACGGGCGCTGTTGGAATGTTAATCGCACGACGCCGCCCAATCTTCTCAGCGTTATTTGTCGCCGTCATTCTGCTCGGGGCGTTTGCACTCTATTTGGAATGTGACTCCTTTGTTAGGGGGTCGATTATCAAAGAAGCTGGAATCGCTTATTTCGCAGGAAGTATAGCGGCAATCCTTGGGGGAATCGGGTTGCCACTTTTCGGTGCTTTGGCCGGGAGCAAGAACCTCTGTGAGAGCGCACCAGCGTGGCGTTGGACTTCGGGTGTTTCAGGAGGCGTCTTGCTTGGGCTAACTTTCTTCATGTGCTCGGGCTTTGTTGAATCGCTCTATTACGATTACATGTTCTATCCCCGGGTAAAAGCACAAGACCACTACATCATGCCGCTGCGACGGCAGGACATCACGGCAGAGAGTCTCATTGCCTGCGCTTTGATTGCATTGCTGCTTCTTTCGACCTACCTGTTGCGCTCTGCCTTCCGGCGTCAAGGAAAGAGCGAAGAGGTGACCAGCTCATGGTGAGTCCGCAAACCGGCAAAGTTCCCCCGTGCCAAAATCAACACGGCAGTTACGTAGTTAATCGAGCACCACAGTAGTCTGAGTTCAAGCGAACGAAATTCCGGCAAGCCTTCCTACGCAGCACAGCATTTCGGCGGCGGCGTATCCCGAAGTTGCGGTGCGGTTTGCGGTGGAAACAAGAGCCAACCGGGCGTGGCACGTGGTGGCGCGGAGTTTATTTGAGTTATGGTGACGGTCACCTGCGGATTTTGAATGAGTGGGAGGAGTTTCTCGCGCAGTTGCGTGGCCAATTCCATCGCAGTGAGACCCTCAGCTTTCACACCATCGAGCAGTGGGAAACGAATTGTTCCGTCAGGTTGAACGGGAACGGTTCTGGTCAGCTCGGGTTGCCGCCAGACGTCAATCTGAACGACATCCCCAACACCGATGTGATAGACGCGACTCTCGGGCACGTTTGGTAGTATCTGAGCATTGGAGCGTGGAACGAAGCAAGTGATGCACATGAGGAGCATCACGCCGAAACTGACCCGGAGGGTTGCTCTCGCGGGCAAAGGCCAGTTCTCCTCAAGCCCGATATTACACCCACTCGAAAGAGGAAGGTACCGAAGACTGTCACCCAAGTTGCCGGTTTCTTCGTTTATCAAGAGCTACCACGCTGATGGCAATTCAATAGACCGCGAGAACTCAAAGATTTAGTATCGAAAGTAGTTGACTCACAAAACAGCATGATACACGCCCTCGCACCTCTGCTTGTTTTGCGATTGACTGGGCAAACGGACGTGGATTTTTCTATCGGACCAACAAGCAGTAGCTGGTTCTATCGCTCAATTTCTGATTTGTCCGCAAATCGTCCATGTGGATTCAAGCTTCAGCCTCAAATGTTGTGAGGGTTAATGAGGCGTTCAGATTTAATATAAGGGACACGCTTGCGGGCGGGAAGTTGTCCGAAACGACTTGGTAAGTAAAACGGTATCGCCCCACGCCTGGGAGTCGAGGGGTGTAGTCTGTTGCATCCGCGTAGAGATTGAATCTAACTTCGGTTGGATGCTCAGTATCGACCCAGAAGGCGTCGAATCGGCGAACTTGGCCAGGCAAGATGTGGGCGTTCGGCAAGACGTACCCCGCCCACTTCAACTCGACGGTGCGGAAAGGAATCTCCTCTTCGTTTCCTAGGTTCACTACCCGAGACAGGTAGGCGTAGCAGTTAGTCGCAATCTTGGCACGGTGACGGTTCCTCACGTCTACGTGGAAGAACCTGCCCTTGAGGTAGCGCACTCCTGTTTGAGAGGGCTCGATTCTGTCCGCGTCTGTGAATTGTCCGGGCTCGCGCTCGAGGACGAGCTCGTTTCTCCACTTGGGATTCCAGCTGCGTCGCCGAATACTGTCAGCGACCACGCCCGGCAGCATGCTGCGGTCACCAAACTGAATAGCGTTGGCCTGGATGAACTGCATGATGCCGTCATTCTTCTTGATGCCTTCTTCTTGGAATGCCAGCACGTCGATGCCGAGGTAGGACGCAAGCGCAAGTTCCTGATGGGCGAAGAGCGAACCGCGGCACTCCGCGTCCGAAGTGAGGCCGACCAAACGCTCTCGCTTGAAATCGATGAAGAGGTAATACTCGGAGTTTTCAAGCCTAGCGAAGATGTTCTCCTTGAGGCCGAGCAGCGTCTGTTCTTGAATTGCGATGTAGGGGTCGAATCCGAGTTCCTGGAGCCTTCTCGCTATCTCCGCCGCGATTCTCTCCTCGTCCGTTCCCTTCGCCTGTCCACAACTGATGAACACTCTCGCTCGTCTTTCTCCGGGTTCAGTAGTGTTCATCTTCTTTTCTCGCTACTTCACGCGACATCGTATCAGGGAAGCACGCAACCGCTCTAGGTTTGTTCTGCCGCGCTACAAATGACTCTCAACTCCCGGTACGTTCGGCAAATCGGAAAGGTGCGTTCCAGTTTCGCCGTTAATCGGGGCCAAGTGCCCACAATTTGTGAATATACTTTCGGTAGACGAAGCCAAAGGACGTGCTTATATGGACCGACGACAATTTGTCGATGTAGTTGGAGCAATCATTCTTATAACGCTCTGTTGCTCTCTGAAAGCTGAACCGCAAGTATCCAAACACAGCGCGGCGCCCGGGAAATGGCAAGCGACAAAATGGGGTCAGTCGTTCAAACCAAAGGACGGCTATGTTCCCGACTCCAAAACTGCCATTGGGGTTGCGAAGGCGGTCTTGATTGCAATCTATGGAGACGAAGTGGTGAGAGGTGAAGAGCCGTTCACGGCCTCGCTCGATGCAAACATCTGGACAGTTAAGGGCGCGGTGCGGCCATACCCGTCCGGGAACGCAGAAGCAAAATTGTCCAAAGCCGATGGGACCATTTTGTTCGTCACTCACTCGCAATGAATCAGGGCGAAGACTTTTTTCGACCTAACTGCACCGAGGTCCCATAGCCCAGATGTACGGTAGCGTCATTAGCCAACGCCGAGGTCAACGTCCTGCTGGTCGAACGAGCAGGTAACTTGTTGTCCTAGAGACAATGCGGCTGTTTACTGAGGTGCGGCTCGACAATTCTAGAATGCAAACAGGTGTTCGGCTCAGCGGCTTGGCACGAGATGAAAAACGTTGGTCGCGTATTTGTCCGATTGGGTATCACTCTCGCATTGGCTGCACTTATAGCTTCGCTTTGTCCCATTTTTGTCGATAGACGGGACTTCGCCGAAGCCGTGGATGCGTATGAGAAGAATCCAACACCGCAGAATAGGGTTGCACTTGCGCATGAGTCCGCTGAGAACCGCCGACTCGTTTTGCTAACACGTATAGGCGTGGCAACTGTCATTTTTGTGATTGTGAACGTCGGCTGGGTGCTGGTCTTTCGGCGAGGGAGTCACAGAGCGCGGGAACAACGCATTTAGCGAAGTCTGTGGTAAAGCGAATGTCATCACTTTCACGCCTTCTAGAATCCAGAAGGACCTACGCAAAGCAGTGGAAAGTCCTCTGGTGGACCTTGGGTATGGCTGTTGCGGTTTCCTTAATCACTGACGGCAAGACGGTCTCCCCCAAACATCCGGTGCTGCACCTACTGGTCGGTGCTGGACTGGGTCTGCTTATTGGTCTCCTCTTTTCGCGGAAACTTGGAGCGAACAAGGCGAAATGACAGGTTGGGACGTAGTTTTTCATGGAGCAGTTCGGAGTCGAGGTCCTCGATGCGCTTGAAAACGAGATGGCTGCTCGTCTCCGCAGGTGGCGCGGTGCTGACCGCTGCGGTTCTCCTCGTCGCTTCCATCGATACTCCTATCGGCGTCGGCGTAGACACGCCCAGTTCGGTAGAAGTGGTCGCGAAGGTTGTGTTGTGGCCGATAGCTGTCTGCGTCTACTTGCTTGGCCCCGGTCCAAATATCGGCCCGGCAGAGAAACACCTCCATGAATGGACGCCTGTACAAGATTTTGCCGTCGTAGCGGGAATCGGCCTTTCTTGGGCCTTCTATTCGAGCATTGTCTTCTTGTTGATTTGGCTTCGTCACAAACGACGCCTGCCGAAGACGGTCAAATCCTGATTTGTCCTGCTAACCGGACATCTTGCTCTAATACCGAGACCTAGTTCCAGCTGCTGTGAGTTTCACGCGCCCCGGCGGAAGCCTTCCCATGAAGAGCCGCCGATAAGAGAACGACAGCAAGCACCCCCACTACCAGATACACGAGCGCGTTTGCAACCCTCGATATTAGAATCCTGGCGCCCTTCTTTGGCCTGCTGAGACCGTATGATTGCGTAGTGTTCTTGCCTGCCCTGGGGGGGCCGGGTGTGTTTTTTCAACTATGGAGACATCTTAGTTCTGGTGGAGCCGGGATTCTTTCTTGTGGGATTGAGATTTTCGGGACGCCAATGGATTGCATTTTGTCGTTGCTCGAGTATGCTGTTACGCTGCCTACCGATGGAGTCGGCGTTATGATTGTCTTCGCAGGTCGGACAGAAATTATTGAGAAAGCTTGCCAGTTCTTCGTTGGTGAGTTTTTCTAGTCCCCGGCCCAACCCAAGGTCCAATAAGATGCGATGGTCAATCTTGCCCTTGGGCGGCTTAATGGGTTCTCCGTATCGCAGGTGGTGACCGTCGTCGAGAATTCGCAGCATCATTTCAGACGAGTCGTTATGGCCAGCCAAGTCTTCAGCGTGAATCTGATAGAGTGGTCGGCCAAATCTTTGCTGCGCGAGAAATTCCGCCATTCCCAGCAGGTATCTGCTTGCTGCAAGCTTTTCTGAAATGGGCAATTCACAGCATACCTCGTGGTCTCCCACTTTTACCGCCGTGCGTGCTGTTGCCGATAGTGAACCCGCGTAGAATGCATCGCCCGCAGCGCCTTGCTCCTCGCCTTCTCGGGCAACAAGCTTGCTCATTTCCTTGTAGGCGTCTTCGTACGTTTGCCGGTCCGGTTCATTTCCACCGAAGGGCGCGTTATAGAACGCTTCGCGCTTTTTGGGCGTCATGTGCTTTGACTCTTCGTGCATCTGAACCATTAGCTTGTAAATCTCCGCTAGCTTCAAAAGCTCTGGCTGAAGCTTTCCTGCCCACTCCGCTGACCTGTCCCTGCGCATAGGAAGTCCCTCCTGTCATCTCACTTCAGAACCGCCTCTCAATCCTGACCGACGTGAAATGCGTTTTCATGTGCTGGGCTTAATTCTCTCATTTGAGCACAGTGGAGCAATGCAACGCCGAAGAAAGATTTCGACCCGTGGTCTTTCTCGTTTCTACGACCTTTGGCGGGCAGGGAAGGCGCAATCAAATGCCAAACAGCAAGCAAGGTCACAGGCTCAGCAAAAACCAACAGTTACGCGGAATCGAAAAGGCGCTTCGGTCTCGACGGACGCCTCCATGGTTGAAGAGTTCGATGAGGCGATTCGCCGACCGTCTTCGTGACGAAGTGGCGCGCCAAAACCGGGTGTAACCCCAAGAGTCCCTAGAAAGAGAAAGCCCCGCGCCGGAAACGCGGGGCCGAAAGGATAAAACAAATTGGCACGATTATCGTCGCAACAACTATGTCGGAAAACAAGCAGTAAGATTTCCAGCCCCCGTTTGCCGCGGCCTCAACGTCCGGGTCGCTTCCTCGATGCAAGTGAACTCAAACGACGTGTGGACCTAGTTGAACTCGTTGAAGGGTACACTCGCCTTCGGCCGTGTGGTCGGCAGTTTGTCGGTCTTTGCCCTCTGCATTCTGAACGGCACGCATCTTTCTACGTTCATCCCGGAAAGCAAGTTTTCAAGTGCTTTGGCTGTGGCGCAGGCGGCGACGTGTTTGAGTTTTTGATGCGTGCGACTGGCTGCGATTTTCGGTGTGCGCTGGAGATTGTCGCGGAACTTACCGGGGTAGCCAGCGAGAGCGAGCCGCGAAGCGGCGAGCGGTTTCGAGCTGGCGTAGGGGCTTCCCCTCAGGACGCGAAGCGTCCTGCTTCTTATAGCCAGTCTTCTTTAGAGTCGCGTGCTCGAATCCTGGCCGCGCTGGACGCCACGAATCGGCGGCTCTCCAGAATCGAGGCTACAAACCGTGCGGCGCTCGCGAGCTTGGCGACTGCGTGCGAGCCAGAGCCGGAGGCTCCGTCCTCCCTTTACTTGTCAAAAAACGGATAACTCTCCATGCCTAGGAGGACAGCGACCGGAGACGAAGTCGAGGCGTTATGCTGCATACCTCGCGCCATCATTCCAACTCTATCGCCTTTTGAATTAACTCCTGAGGCTGAGCGTCCGCCGTCACGCGAGCGGCTATTTGGCTCTGACGGGAAGCGGGAGGAAATTGCCGACCCCGAGCTGTATCAGCCGCGAGAGTTGCAGGAGCCGGAGTGGTCAGGCGGATTTCGCGGCGAGGTGGCTAAACTGCTTTGGCGCGTTTACGGGCTGCGAAAAAAGGCAATTCGATTCCTCAATTGTAACTGCCTTGGACGTCCAGGCGTCTGTTCACGCTACCCGCTCGAGCATAAGTATTTCGTGCCACACGGTTGTGAGGTTGTGTTCTGCAAAGAATGCGCGGACGAATTGCGGCGTACTCTTCTTCAAGATTACTGGCATGTTGTCGTCAACACCGTTCTGGAGTTTACAGGTGGAAGCGCAGAGCACGAGCGGTTGTGTAAGCTGCTCAGTGAGTCTTCAGGACCGGAAGGGCGAGCTATCGAGCGACAGATTGGGAATTTATGGGAGGGCGCAGGTCAGATTATTCGCGAACAAAATTGGGTGCTCGCGCGCGTGACATTTACTCTCCGTTCTGACGGCAGCGCAATTACGCCGCAGCGAGTGAAAGCGTTGAATTCCTGCGTTGGTGCGGTGATGCGGAACGCTGTCGGTTCACGCAAGGGTTTTGGAATGCTCTTTGTAGACGAGGTGGGTTTCGAGACCCGTGGGCACCTGCCGGATACGCGCCGCACTGCACATGGTCTAAACCTGCATGTTCACGGTCTTTATTTTGGGCCTCGCCTCGGTTGGAAGCTTGTGCGCGACTTGTGGATGGGGCACACCAAAGCAAAATTCGGCGTCGAGAGCTGGGGTTTCTACATAAACGCAATTAGGGGCTTCCTCAAGAACCCCGGACGCGCCATTCGCTGGGCTTTGAACCATATGTTCAAGTATGTTTCAAAGCCCCCAGCCGTCACCCCGGAGCGGCTTGCGGCTCTTATCGCGGCTTTTGACGGGGCGAAGCGTGTGCATTCACTCGGTCTCTTTTACGGGAAAAGGCCGAAGCGTGAACGGAAAGAGTGTCCATGTCCCAAGTGCCGTGCTTTGGGGATACCTAGCACCGTCGCTTTCGAGGGAAGGAGTTTTGCAAATGGTGCGTGTATTCCCCGGTTAGAGCCTATCGAGCAGTTGATTGCGCAGGGTTACGTTCCGTTGCGTGAAGCCGGCCGCGAAGCTGTTTTTGCGATGGGTATATCGCGCGAAGACTCCTGGGGCGCGTCACCGTGAAGGATAAGCCGGAAAACTCACGGGTGGCGAGCTCCTCGATAAGTAAGAGCGGCGCCGACGTGTCGACGGATACCTTGCAGAGCGGTTTAAACGCGACAAATTATATCGTGCTCCTCTCCGGGATACTGCAGAGGCTGCTTTTGGCCTTCTCAGGCCGCAGTGAGCGGCCTGGTTCGGGCACTTCTACTACAACTAACTGTGTTACCCTTCCGGGCCGAGGGCAACGATTCGGCGAGCGAGGAGGAGGATTGGCTCGCCGGAGGTACCAAAAAGGCAGGGTATTTCTCAGAGGCAAGAAAAATCCGGTCTGGGTTGGGCGGTGGCGAGAGGATGAAATCAGAGATGGCCAGCTCTATAGACCTGAGCGCTCGGAAGTGTTGGGCTCCAAGTCGGATTTCCCGACAAAGAGGCTGGCGCAACGAGAGCTGGATAAACGGCTGGCGGTCGTCAACGACCCTCGTTATCGTGCTCGCCCGACGGCAACCTTTGCGGAGTTTGCTGCTCGTTGGGAGTCGTTAGTGCTGGTTCAACACAAACTCTCGACCCAAGTCACGATTCGGAGCCATCTCCGAAAGCATCTCAATCCGTTCTTTGGACGGATGCAGATGCGTGACCTTGGACCAGAGGAGTTGCAGCGGTTCGTTTCAGCTGTCGAGGTCAGCCCGAAGACAAAGAAGAATCTCGTTGCTACGATGCAGATGCTTTGGAAGTCGGCCCGTCTGTGGGGTTACGTCGCCCATGACGCCGTTTCCGATGTCGTTTTGCCAAAGCGTCACAAGATGGACCAGCGGTCGTACACGCTTGAAGAGATTCAACGGACTCTCGAAGCTGCAAAAGAACCGGAGCGCACCCTCTATTGGCTCGCTGCCGAAACGGGCATGCGGGGAGGGGAATTGTGCGGCCTGCAAATCAGCGACTTCGATTTCGAGCGCAGCTTGGTGAGGGTGAATCGGAGTGTTTGGCGTGGGAAGGTCCAGTCCACAAAGAGCGAGCATCCTGACCGGTGCTTTGCTCTTTCTCCTCAGCTCGTTCATCACCTCGTGGAATATCTGAAACGATGGACGCCGAACGAGAAGGGTTGGCTCTTTGCTACGCGTAACGGGACTCCCTGGGACCAGAATCTGGTGGTAAAGCGAAAGCTCCAACCACTCCTGGACTCGTTAGGGATAAAGCGAGGTGGGCTACATGCGTTCCGTCACGCGAACATCACGCTTATGGACCGGCTTGGTGTGCCGTTGAAGGTTCGCATGCAGCGCATTGGGCACAGTGACCCTGCGCTGACGCTCGGACCCTACACGCACATTGAGAGTGAAGACGATGGGAAGTTTGCGGTGCGGTTGGGTGGGATTTTGCGCCCAAATGCGCCCAAATCTAAAGAAGAAGGGGTTGCCCCTGGTGGACAACCCCTTGTGCATTAACGAATTGAATGGTTGCGGGGGTCAGATTTGAACTGACGACCTTCGGGTTATGAGCCCGACGAGCTACCAGGCTGCTCCACCCCGCACTTCCACTATAACGGACGCTGCGCATTCCGTCAAATTCTGCAAAACAAAAACAATTTCTTTCAGAGAAGAACTTACCAGGAACTGTAGGGAGTGCCGTCGCTGCTGATGGTGTCCGTGCCGGCATGTACATCGTCGATGCCGGTGCCGGTCTGCTCGGGGGTCATCACCGTATCGCTCGTGTGAAGGACCCAATCGTTCTGTTGGGTGATCGGGTCGGTCGGGACCTGGCGCAAGTAGCCTCCCTGCACGAGATCCTCAAGCGTTTGCGGAGCCTGCTGTTTATCCAGGGTGTAGCTATCGATGGCTTCCCGCATCGTCATCAGGTCTTTCTTGAGCACAGCCTCGCGGGCATGAAGGATGGACCGTCCATACAGGCCCGCGGCCATGCCGATCAAAATGATGATGATGGAGATTACGATCATCAACTCGATCAAGGTGAAGCCGCGATCAGGGCGAAGTAACTTGAGTCTGACTCTCCGTGATGCCGGGTGATCACTAGGGGTCGCAAAAGGGAAATTCAGCACGTCATCACCAGTCCGTATACTTGGTTCCGTCCAAGGCCAAGCCTTGGGACTTGGAGTAAACATCAAAAACATTCTTTCCGCCCCAACTCTGCGAGTCCGGATCATCCTGGATCGAACGCATTCCCCAATCCGTTTGCGCCGTCATTGGGTCAACAGGAACGCGGCGGAGGAAGCGCACGTTCTTTCCGTTAGCGCCGGAAGCGCCCAACGCGACTCCCTTCACCAAAGTGTCAAGGTCAGGCGGATAGCCCTCGCTCCCCACTTCAGTGCGGATCATGCCGCGGTCGGCGTAGTCCTTGTAACGGTCAATAGCGGTGCGCATGTCGCGCAAATCGCGCCTCAACTCCTTTTCACGCTCGCGGACAATGGTGAACCGCGCGATGGGCAATGCGGCGGAAGAGAGGATCAGCAAAATCGTACAGGCGATGATGAGCTCGAGCAGAGTCATGCCAGCTTGCCGGAAAGACCGGCACCTGGTCGAAACCCTACGCGTTTTGCGCTCAAGTCGTCGCGGACTCATTGCACGCGGAGCACCGCTTCTCCCGTCACCAAAGGTATGGGTCTCTGCTGAGAATCCTTGGCGTTCACCTGGACGATGGAAAGATTGCTTGTTCCCGGCGCCAATGCCTTAATCACGACACCCAAGAGCGTCCCGTTGCCATTTACCCCAGGAGTGTTAGGCTGGCGTGTCGCCGAAATGATGGCTTGGCCGTGCTCTTTATCCACGCGCTGAACAATCGCGATTTCCTGCGTGCCTCCCGAGAGGAAACCGCCATGACGGACTTCTTCGACGCTGATGACGGCAGGGTTGTATTGCAGCAGCATGGGAACCGAGAAAAGATCGGTGACGTTTTCGACGACAATGCCAACGGTTGCTGTCTGCCCGGGACTGAGATTCAGTGCCGCCGGTTCAAAGCGTATTCTGGGTCCTGAGGCTTGCGGCTGGGGTGGCGCCACAGGCGGAGTCGCGCCATTTGCAGGCGCTGGTACCGGGTTCGCAGCGACAGCTGGAGTGGCCGACGGCACGAGCGAGGCGGCGCCAGGCCCCGGCCCGGCTTGCGGAGCCGGATTCGACGCAGGTGCCTTCACGTCCAGCTCGCGCTTGACGGCCGGAAGGGTCTCCGTACCGGAGTACAGGCCGCGCAGATTCGCGCGAGTCCATTCCGGCATGCGAACGATGCGCGGAATCAGCACGATCAAGTCTTCGTTGTCCTGGTGGTCTGTCGAATCTTCAGCGAACAAATAATGAATGATGGGAATCTTGGCGAGTCCCGGCCAGCCATTCAAAGTTTTGCTGTCGATGTGATCGATCAAGCCAGCAAGAATGCTCACCTCGCCTTCTTTCAGACGGATTTCATGGGCGATCTTTCGCTGGCTGATGATGGGCTGCTGAATGCCGCCGATGGTCGCCTGGCCTGTCACGGACGAAACTTCGATCTGCACCTTCATACTGACGTCGCGATTCGGATGCACGTGCGGGGTGACTTCAACGTTGACGCCAACGTCGATGTACTGGAATTGCGTATTCACGAGAGGATTGACGAAGCCTGCGCCAGCCGTTGAACCCACACCCACGCCGGCCTGGAAGCTGCCGGTCGCGACAGGGACGCGGTCACCAATGTTTAGCTTGGCTTGTTGTCCATCGATCGCACGAATTTCGGGATTTTCGATGATCTTCGTGGTTGAGTCCGTGAGCAAGAAGTTCGCGGTTGCGCTCGGCAGGGTGAGCACGACGTCATTTTGATTCAAGTGCGTAAGCTGGGCCAGAGTCACAGTGCCGGGAGCCGAAGTATTGTTAGTTGTCCCCGACGAGTTAGTCGTCGTGGTGGTGGCGTTCGGATTAATGGCGATGGTAGCGGTCTGCCCAGGCAAAATGCCCAGATTGCGCATGTTGTCCGTGCGCGCTTCGAGCACTTCCACCTGAATGATGACTTCGGGTTTGGCCTTGTCGATATCGCGGATGATCTTGTCGACCAGCGCAAGCTGGTCGGGGGTGGCGCGCACGACGATGGCGTTCTGCGAATTGATTTGTTGAATGCGCTTCAGGTCAAGCAATTGCCGAAGGCCGGTTGTGATTTCAGTGAGGTCCTGCGGAATCGCGACGTTGCTCAGATAAAAAGTGCGCAGGACCTGTTCTTCGTAGTCGCGGCGCTTCTGCGTCTGATCCGGAATCACCATGATGATGTTTTCCGTGATTGGCTTCCAAAAGGACTTGCTTTCAAGACTAACGATATCCAGCGCTTGCTCCAGCGTGACGTTATTCAGTTCCGTGCTGATGCGCCGGGCCTGCAGATCGGGATCGTAGATGACGGTCAGGCCCGCGAGCTTTGCGACGGTGTCGAATACGACCTTGACGTCGTTGGACATCTTGAGGTTTATGGGAGCGCGGGAAAGGGGCTTTAGCTCGGGTGGCTGAGTCGCGAGCGCCGGCTGTCCACTCTCGATTACCGGCTGTTCTTCCTGTTGTTCTGCTGCGCGGGCCCGCTCGGCGATCATCTCCAAGGTCTTCTTCAGTTCCTGGTCCGCGACAATGCTCGACGGATCCAGCACCGACGCCCGCTGAAATTCCGAAACGGCTCCTTGCAGGTCGCCCTTGTCGCGCAGCTTCAGCCCCTGGTGGATGTGTAGCTGGCCGGCTTCAAACCGGGACTGGTTCAGCTTGATCCGGTACATTGCGTTGTTGGGTTCAGCTTGAAGGGCCTTCAGGTAGTAATCGACAGCAGCGTCGTAATCGTGCACTTCCAGGGCTTTTTCGCCGGCGTGGTAGTCCTGGCTGCCCTTTTTGGGGCAACCGGCTGCAAAAACAGCGATCACAAGCCAGACGAATACGTGACTCCAACGGCGCATCAGGACTCCGGGAACCAGGTTAATGCCAAACTCCGTCTTTCCTATACACTCGAGTCTAGCATCGGCCTTGTCGAGCGGGCAAGCCGCGCCCCACAAAATCATCAACTTGTATCCCTTTCTGAGCTTTGAGGTTCCAAGTGTCTGTGGCGATTGTATCGCGGATGTGCCGGGCACAGCCACCAACTGCGCCCACACCCGTTTGCCCTGACGAGGAGGGCCGGGGCCCAAGCCTGCCTTTTGATTTTCGCTTCCATGTGTTTAGACGCGGCATCAGGTAAAATGGAAGATTGTGGCCAAGCCAAATAAGAAGACCGAGAAAGGCAAGGTTGCCAAAGGACCACGCGAGCAAATTGTCGCGCAGAATCGCTCGGCCTCCTTCCATTACCATATACTTGAGAAGCTAGAAGCGGGATTGGTGTTGCACGGCACGGAAGTGAAAGCGCTCCGCGAGGGCAAAGCGAATATCCGTGACGCCTTCGTGGACTTCAAGCCTAGTGGCGCCTATCTGGTGAACGCTCACATTGCGCAGTACCTGCCGGGCGGGCCCTGGAACCATGAGCCGCTTGGCGATCGCAAGCTGCTGCTGCACAAGCGCGAGATTCACAAATTCTCGGGACGTACCGAGTCGAAAGGTTTGACCGTCATTCCCTTGCGGATCTACTTCCGCGACGGCATTGCCAAAGTCGAAATCGCTCTGGCTCAGGGTAAGAAAGCATGGGACCGACGCCAAGACGAGCGCACCAAGGAGGCCCGCAGGGAAGCGGAACAAGCCATGTATCGCAACCGGAGGCGATAAATTCATCATGCAGATCACCCTTGATACCAGGCCGTTTGACGCGCTCGAGACGGAAGCGTTGGTTTCGTACATTTTCGAAGACGGAGACGTCACTCAGGGCCGCGCCGCCGAGCTCGACAAGCTGACGGGCGGCTTGCTCGGCCGCCTGATCAAGAGTGGGGAATCAACTGGCAAGGCGCTTGAAACCACTCTTGTCCACACGCCAGCTGGCCTCAAGGCGGCGCGCCTGCTTGTGATCGGGGCAGGGAAACGCGAGCAATTCACCACCGCGACGTTGCGAAAGGTGGGGGGCGTCGCGTTGCGCTACCTGAAATCGCGCTCGGTACACAATTTCGTGTTTAGCGTTCGCGAGGGTGACGCCACTGAAGAGAAGGCTCAGGCCATTACAGAAGGCGCAATCGCTGCCGACTTTGAAACCGACAAATATAAAACAGAGAAGAAAAACAATAAACATATCGAGAGTCTGGCAATCGGCGGTTACAGCGAGGGGGAGAGGGCGGCTGGTGAGAAGGGAATTACGCGGGGCCGCATTATTGCCGAGGCGCAAAATTTTGCGCGTGACCTGGTGAACGAGCCCTCGAACAAACTGACGCCTCGGATTCTCGCAGAGAAGGCGCAGGCGATGGCCAAAGAAGCAGGCCTGGAAGTGGAGACTCTCGACGAGAAGAAGATCGCCGAGCTGAAAATGGGGGCGCTGCTCAGCGTGGCGCAAGGGAGCGTGGAGCCACCACGGATGATCGTCATTACCTACAATCCCGCGAATCCGAAACCGGGGGCGCCTGTGGTCGGGCTTGTCGGCAAAGCGGTGACGTTTGATACGGGCGGAATCTCGATCAAGCCGGCTGACGGAATGGAAAAAATGAAGTACGACATGGCCGGTGGCGCCACGATGCTCGGAATCATGCGTGCCCTCGCGGCTTTGAAGCCAAACGTGAAAGTCATATGCGTTGTGCCATCGACCGAAAACATGCCGGGCGGGAGGGCCCAGAAGCCCGGCGACATCCAAACCGCGATGTCCGGCAAAACGATCGAGGTGTTGAATACCGACGCCGAAGGACGGCTTATCCTTGCGGACGGTATCCACTACGCCAAGTTGCTCGGCGCGACCCACTTGGTCGACGCAGCGACGCTTACCGGTGCTATTGTTGTTGCACTCGCAAACGTGAACGTCGGTGTATTTGGCTCCGATCAGGCGTGGACCGACAAGCTTTTGGCAAGCGCCAAGGCCGCGGGCGAGAAGATGTGGCAATTGCCCATGGACGACGAATACCGCGAGTTCATCAAGGGCTCGTTCGCGGATATTCAGAACATCGGCAGCGGCAAGGGCGGTGGCTCGATCACCGGCGCATGGTTTATCCGCGAATTCGCGGGCGACACGCCGTGGATTCATTTGGACATCGCGGGAACCGCCTGGAACGATGAGGCGAAGTCCTGGCTCGCGAAGGGCCCAACCGGAGTAGCCCTCCGCACCCTGGTCCACCTGGTCATGTCTCTGTAGAGGAATCGCGACGCTACATCTTTTCGGGAGTTTTAATGCCGAGGAGCTGCAGGGATTTGATTAGCTGACGTTCCACCAGCTCGGTGAGGCTCAGCAGGAACGCGCGCTTCTGCTCATCGGCTTCCGAGAGGATGTGGTGCTTGTGGTAGAAATTGTTGAACGCCTGTGCGAGCTGAAACGCAAATTTTGTTACGAAGGCTGGTTCCTGCGCGCCGATGGCGGCATCCACGGCGTAATCCAATGAGCCGTTCAGCAGGAGCAACTCCCAAAACTCGGCGCCCTCGGGTCCGTCCAGAAGCCTTTTCAAGGTCTCGGCGCTGACGCTCGCGTGCGCCGAGCTTGATTCCGCGCCTTTACGCCGAATTCCGCGAATCCGCACAACAGCATACTGGCAGTAGGGCCCTGTTTCGCCTTCGGCTTTCAGAGCATCGTCAAAGTCGAACGCGATGATCGTATTGCGAGTGTATTTCAGAAGGAAAAAGCGAAGCGCACCGACGGTAAGGGCGTTCGCGGTCCTGCCAAGTTCGCCAGGCGTCATATCCGATTGCTTCTGCAGCACGCGTGCCTCGGCCGCCTGCAACATGCGGGTGATCAGATCGTCCGCTTTCACGCCTAGACCTTTCCTGCCGCTCACTTCCACATAAGCTTTTGCGGATTCCTCGGCGGAAAGTTCATAGCCCATCTCGGCGGCGCACCGGGGCGTCAGGGCCACGATCTGGTAATCGAAATGGATGGAGTTTTCCGCTTCCTTGGCATGGCCGAGCGCGCGCAGGCCTTCCGCAACAACGTCCTGCAAGTACGCTTGCCGCGTGTCGATCACGTTGTAGACGGCTTCGGCGCCGCCAAAATGGGGCGCGTCGGTCTCATTTGCGCCGCTCGTAGTCGACCAGACGATCCTCGAGTCCGGCGGGTTCGGCCACTTGTGGTAGTGGAAATCTTTGCCGAGCACTCCAAATTTCCACAGCTGATACGCGATGTCCTTGCCGACGTAGGTTACGGTCCCGTTCGAGCGAACGAAAATCTTGGCTTGCTCCTCCGTGGGGGAAGCAGAGTCTTCGAAGGAAGGGTCCTCGGTTCTTTCGTCCGGATTCTTCGCCTCCTTGGCGTCCCTCCCCCAGGGCATGATCCAGCAGCCGGCGTTCTTTCCGGTGGTCGCAAGTTGAATGGCACCCCGAGCCTTAAGCTTTTCGAACGCGGCATCCCAAAAATGCAGGTGGAGAATCTCGCTTTCGCGCGCGAGCAATTCATAGTAAATGTCCAAACGAGCCATCGTACGCAAGTGATAGGTGACGATGGCCTCCGCGATCACGGCGGCCATTTCAGCCGTCTCGCCTTCGCCTTCCTCGATGGCCTTCAGGGTCTCGCCGCGTATCTTTGCAGCGCGCGTTTTATCCTCTTCGAAGAATTGCGTAGCCTTCGCGTAAAGATCCCAGCAGAGATAGTCAAAGTGAGGCTCCGCGGCCAGTTTGCGGACGTCGGCGAGCGATTTCCTTTCCATCAGCTGAAACGCGATCACCACGTCGGCCACTTGCACGCCTGTATTATCGATGTAGTTCTGCACGGCGACGTCGTGCCCAGTGTCTCGCAACAGACGCACCATGGTGTCGCCAAGGACCGCATTGCGCAGATGCCCAATGTGCGCAGCCTTATTGGGGTTGATGCTGGTGTGCTCGACAATGACCCGGCGGACCTTCGCGCCCGATTGGTGCGCAGCTTGCTGCGGGCGCGTAGTTGCCATCCAAAATGCGGCGCGGTCGAAATAGGCATTCAAGTACCCGGCGCCTGCAATTTCTACTCGCGCAATCCCATCGATTTTTGGAAACGATGCCGCGATCTGCTGCGCGATCGCCCGCGGGGCTTTTTTCAGCCGTTTGGCAAGCTCAAAGCATACCGGAGAAGCCGCTTCTCCCAGCTCAAGCTTGGGCGGCTTTTCGAGCACCACGGCAATATCGATCCCATATTTCTCGCGAATATGAGCCGCCAGGGCTTCGCGCAAGCGCCGCATCAGAGTCAGGTACACGGTTCCTCAATTGGTTCAGGGCGTGGCCCGCAATCCCTCAGTATAACAGCATCAGTCGCATAGCCTGGCAAGTGCCGCTCGAGGCGGCGCGCTGGCGTCTCTGAGCAAACCAAATTCGACGAGCGAGCGTCCAATTGCCGAACGGATTAGGCCGGCTGTGCGGTCGATGAATGGGGGCAGCCGCAGCGGCATGCCTAGGAGAAGAATGACACTTAAATTGGGGAGCCGTCCGGTGCCAGGCGCGCCTCGTTGCCGAAAACCCATTCTCGCGGCCGTGATTCTGACCCCGGCCCTTCTCGGCAGCGACCTTCTCGGCCAAGAGCAGTCCAAAATCGCCGTTGAAGTGAAGACGGTGAGCGTGCTCGCCACCGTTCGTGACAGGCACGACAAAATTGTGCCGGATCTCATAAAGGATGACTTCTTGCTCGACGAAGATGGCCGCGCGCAAACAATCAACTATTTCGCACGTGAAAAAGATGCGCCCCTTCGCTTGAGCCTGCTTGTAGACACGAGCCTCAGCCAGCGACGCGTACTCGAGCAGGAACGCAGCGCCAGCTACGCTTTCCTCGACAATCTGCTGCGTCCCGACAAGGATGTCGCGGCCGTGATTAACTTCGACCGGGACGTAACTTTATTGCAAGACTTCACTTCTTCCCGGCCCAAGTTGCGGGCGGCCCTCCGGCAGCTCGAGACTCCGCAGATGGACACCCAAGGCGGAAGAGGCACCCACCAGCGCGGCGGTGGGGGTAGCGCTGGCGGCCCCAGGAGGGGCGGGGGAACGCTCCTCTACGACGCGGTTTACCTTGCCTCCGACGAATTGATGAACCAACAGCAGGGAAGAAAAGCGCTCATCATCCTCTCCGACGGCGTGGACCATGGGAGCAGGGAAACACTCGCGAAAGCCATCGAGACGGCCCAGCGTGCCGACACGGTTGTCTATTCCATCTTGTTTTCGGACGAAGAGGCGTACAGCCATTACGGCAGTCATGGAATGGGTCCGTACGGGGGACACGGCGGAAGATATCCGCCGCCCCAGCGGGAGCGTCCCGACGGAAAGAAAATTCTTGAACAGATCTCGAAGCAGACAGGCGGCCGGCTTTTCGAAGTATCGCAGAAGGAGCCGGTTGATAAAATCTATGGCGACATTGAAGAAGAACTACGCAGCCAGTACAGCCTCGGATACACGCCGGGGAAGGACCTGCAACCTGGCTATCATAAGATTCATCTTTCCACGCACAACAAAGACCTGAAGGTTCAGGCGCGCGACGGGTACTATTCGGGACCAGAAACGTCACGAAGCACGGATTGAAGTCCCAAGCGCAGCTGCTTTTGTTGGCGAAGTCGCACCGCGTGAGTTGTTACGCAGCCTCGAACGCGGGCAGAAGTTCGCGCGTTTGACGGGATTAGTGGCTGCCGTTAGTATCGAAGAGCGACTTCCTGGAATCAGTGATGAAAGCAGCTTATTTTGATTGCTTTAGCGGCATCAGCGGCGACATGACGCTTGGCGCCCTGGTCGATGCTGGGTGTTCGCTCGAGCGTCTTCGCGAGGACCTGAAAGGCCTGAAGGTGCCAGGCTGGCAAATCTCCGCCGAGAAGGTCTGGAAAAACGGAATGGCGGCGACGCATGTGTCTGTGCGGACGAAGGACCCACAAACACACCGGTCGTTGAACACCATCCTGGGCATCATCGAAAAGTCGGAATTGGGGAGAGATGTAAGGGAGCGCGCGTCGTCGATATTTCGCAGGTTGGGAGAGGCGGAAGCCGCCGTGCACGACGTTCCGATCGAGAAGGTTCATTTTCATGAGGTAGGCGCCGTAGACGCCATCGTGGATATCGTCGGAGCGTGCATCGGGTTCTCGGTGCTGGGCATTGAGGAGTTTGCGTGCTCCCCGCTGAACGTGGGCGGTGGCTCAGCGCAAACGGCGCACGGCGTGCTTCCCGTGCCCGCTCCCGCAGCGGCTCGCCTGCTGCTCGGGAAGCCTACTTATTCGAATGGAATGCAGAAAGAGCTTGTCACGCCTACCGGCGCGGCGATTGTCGCGACGCTGTGCCAATCGTTTGGTCCTCAGCCGCCTCTCCGCGTACAGTCGATCGGTTACGGCGCCGGAGCGACGGATCTCGAAGGCCAGCCCAATGTCTTGCGAATCATGGTGGGCGAGAGCTTGCAGCATCTCGAGACCGAGTTTGACGAGCAAATTCGCGTCATTGAAGCCAACCTGGACGATCTGAACCCGCAAGTCTACGGGTATTTCGCCGAAAAAGCGCTGGCTGCTGGTGCGCTGGACGTTTTCACGACGCCCGTGCAGATGAAAAAAGGGCGGCCGGGCACCTTGCTCACGCTCCTTTGCAGGGCGGAAGACGTGCGCAAATTGACGGACTTGGTGTTCGCGGAGACCACGACGTTCGGCCTGCGCAGCTACACCGCCGAGCGCCGGATCCTGCCTCGCGAGTGGCAAAGCGTTCAGACACGGTTTGGGGAAGTGCGGATGAAGATCGCCCGCGTAAATGGCAAAGTGCTGCAGGTTTCACCAGAGTACGAGGACTGCCGTAAACTTGCGGAAGAAAAGAAGGTCGCGTTGCGGGAAGTTATGGACGAAGCGATGCGCCTGGGTCCAGTGAAGAATGGACAAGGTTGAAATGGCGGAGAAAAAGGAAAAATTCTACGTAACCACTCCGATCTACTACACGAACGGCCTGCCGCATATCGGACACACTTACACGACCGTCGTGGCAGACGTCGTGCGCCGTTACAAGAAAATGCGCGGCTTCGACGTGGTAATGACTACAGGCACCGACGAGCATGGCGTAAACGTGGAGCGCGCCGCGAAAAAAGCAGGCGTGCCGGAATCCGAATTTGTGGCCCGCATGGCGGACGCCTGGCGGGCGTTGTGGGACGAATTAGGCCTGACCGCGGACGAATTTGTCCGTACCACGGACCTCCAGCACGTGCGCACGGTGCAATGGCTGTTCAGGCTGTGCAAAGAGAATGGCTACGTATACAAGGGCCACTATACCGGGCAATACTGCATCTTCGACAACGCGTTCGTAACCGATGCCAAGCCCGGGGACAATTGCCCGGACTGCGGACGCCCGACCGAAACACTGACCGAGGAAAACTACTTCTTCAAACTATCGGCATTTCAAAAACCCCTGTTGGACTTCTACCGGAAGTTTCCGGACTTCATTCAGCCCGAATCACGCCGCAACGAAATCATCAGCTTTGTTGAGGGCGGGCTGAAGGACCTGAGCATCACGCGGACAACGGTCCGGTGGGGCATACCTGTGCCCGGGGAAGAGCCACACGTTTTCTACGTTTGGTTTGACGCGCTTACCGCTTATCTGAGCGCCGTAGGCGGACCGGAATACGAAAAGCGGGGGATGTGGCCGGCGGACTTGCACCTGGTTGGCAAGGACATCATCCGCTTTCACACCGTGTATTGGCCTGCATTCTTGATGGCCGCGATGCTGCCGCTGCCGAGGCAGGTCTGGGCGCACGGCTGGTTCCTGATGGACGCGGCGAAAATGAGCAAGTCGAAAGGAAACGTGGTGCTCCCCCGGCCAATCGTCAGCGTGCTGGGTATGGACGCCCTCCGCTATTTTCTGCTGCGCGAAGTCGTGTTCGGTCAGGACGGAAATTTTAGCTACGACACCCTGGTAACGCGCTACAACAGCGATCTGGCCAATGGCTTGGGCAATCTGGCCAGCCGCACCGCGGCCATGATCGAGAAGAACTTCGAAGGCAGAGTGCCGAAGCCTGCGGAACGAGAGCCGCAGGACGATGCCCTTGCCAAGGAAACT
>Ga0310912_10000295_pt1 | contig 23987 bp, 17 predicted proteins | sample GREbulkMGOX080_FD_203443 | JGI IMG/M metagenome (GOLD analysis project Ga0310912, IMG submission 203443) | Lab enrichment of tropical soil microbial communities from Luquillo Experimental Forest, Puerto Rico - GRE.bulkMG.OX080 | ecosystem: Environmental > Terrestrial > Soil > Tropical forest >...
ATCATGGCTTTGACCGCTCGCGATCTGGGCGACGATCCCGTTTTCGGCTTCATGAACAACTATGAGCTCTCGGAATTCCTTGACGAGGGCAAGCTCTGCCAGAAACGCAGGGAACTGAAGTCGGCTACCGGCCTGGTGTTCGTAGTTGGTACTGGGGCAACGCTCCTCGCCGATGAATGGGACCTGCTGGTGTACTGCGACCTGGCGCGGTGGGAGATCCAGCAGCGGCAACGTGCAGGCCAGATCGGCAACCTCGGCCTGACCAACCTCGACGAACGGCCTGCGCTCAAGTACAAGCGCGCCTTCTTTGTAGATTGGCGAGCGGCCGATCGCCACAAGAATCGCCTCTTTTCTCAACTCGACTTCCTGCTCGATACGAACCAGCGCGACCAGCCGAAGATGATCACAGGAGCACAGCATGCCGAAGGTTTGCGGCGCGCTGCGACCCGGCCTTTTCGAGTAGTTCCGTTTTTCGATCCAGGTCCCTGGGGCGGCCAATGGATGAAAGAAGTCTGCGATCTGCCGCGAGAGGTGGAGAACTACGCATGGTGCTTTGACTGTGTTCCTGAAGAGAACAGCCTGCTGCTCGGTTTCGGCGATGTGCGCGTGGAGATTCCATCCATCAACCTGGTCTTCACGCATCCCCACGAGTTGCTCGGGGAAGCCGTTCACGCGCGCTTCGGCACCGAGTTCCCGATCCGCTTTGACTTCCTCGATACCATGGATGGGGGCAATCTTTCGTTTCAAGTGCATCCGCTGACCGAATATATCCAGGAAAAGTTCGGCATGCCTTACACCCAGGACGAGAGCTATTACCTGCTCGATGCGGGCGACGACGGCTGCGTCTATTTGGGGTTAAAGGAAAACATCGATCGCCAGCAGATGATCGACGACCTTCACCGCGCGCAAGAGGGTGATCTTCTCTTTGATGCCGACAAATATGTGAACCGCTGGCCGGCAAAGCAGCACGATCACTTTCTTATTCCCGCGGGCACGCCGCACTGCTCAGGAAAGAACAGCATGGTCCTCGAGATCAGCGCGACTCCCTACATCTTCACCTTCAAGATGTGGGATTGGGGACGGCTGGGGCTGGATGGGACGCCTCGCCCAATCCACCTCGAGCACGGGCTGCGCAATGTGCAATGGGACCGTACGGCTCCGTGGGTGAAGGACAACCTCCTAAACCGCATCTGCGAAGTTTCTGGGGGAGATGGATGGGTGGAAGAGCGGACTGGACTCCACGAGCGTGAGTTCATTGAGACCCGCAGACATTGGTTCACTGGCCCCGTTCTTCACTCGACGAACGGAGGGGTGAATGTTCTGAATCTCTGCGAGGGGCGCGAGGCCGTGATCGAGAGTCCTACGGGTGCGTTTCCTCCGCTGGTTGTGCATTACGCCGAAACGTTCATTGTTCCGGCGTCGGTGGGGGAGTATGTCATTCGGCCCCATGGAGAATCGGTAAGAAGGCGCAGCGCCACGATCAAGGCCTTCGTTCGAACCCACCCATAGAACTAAGTTCGAGAGGAATGAATGAATCGTTGCATTCCGCTCCTCACCGCTCCTCAGTTACTCTGCGTCGCAGGTGGCCGGTCAGTCCACCCCAGCATCGAACGCGTGGGTCTACACCATCGCTGAGAAGTACGCCATTTTCCCGGATCTCACCTACGGGGTTGCGAACAATTACGCGCTGAAGCTGGATGTGTGGCAGAGAAAAGATGCCAAAAGCCCAGCTACCACGCTGATTTATTACCACGGTGGAGGTCTGGATCTTCGGAGACCGCACCGGCGCCACACTGCAACTATTGCCTTATCTCGAGACGGGTTGAACGTCATTAACGTGGAATACCGCGTGGCGTATGCGTCGCGGGCGCCTGTTGCGGTGGAAGATTGCCGGTGTGTGTGCTGCACTGGGTGGTGAGGAACGCCAAGGAGTACAACGTCGACACGCAGCGATTGTACTGACCGGCCACTCCGCAGGCGGGCATCTTTCGTTGATCGTGGGAATGCTCCCCAACGGCACGGGCCTGGACAACGAATGCTATGGAGATGATGTGCGCGCGGATAGCAAATTCAACGTTGCGGCGATCATCAACTGGTTCGGCATATCCGATGTGAACTACCTGATTCAAGGCCGAACTTGAAGAATATGCCGTGATGTAGGTGGGCAGTCAAACGTATGCCGCCGCAATCGCCAAGCGGGTCTCGCCCCTCACCTATGTCCGCCCGGGATTGCCGCATGTGTTTTCTGTCCACGGAGATCAGGATGCGGTTGTGCCTTACGAAGATTCCGTTCGACTGCACCAGGCACTTACGGCCGTTGGTGTTCCGAACCAACTAGTCACCATCAAGGAGCGGCGGTCACGGCCAGTTCTCCGATGCTCAACTGGAGGAGGTGTACGGAAGGTTGCGCGGGTTCCTGCACGAGCACGGCTTGTTGCCTTAACTAAGCTTTCGGCTCGCAGGTATTCTTACCCTCTGCCCGCAAGCGTCGTGCAAGACAAGAGCCGTTTCCAGGGTGTCCAGGTCGGCGATACCGCTCCAATCAACGGGTACAGCGGTTGTAAAGAGCTGGTAGGAGGTTGTAACTGAGCCACCCGCCTGGAGAGTGGCGAACACGGGTGTGTCGAACAGAGTCTTCAGGCGTTGGGCTGCCTCCAGGCCAAGTGGCATCGGGCTCGTCCCAAACTCGACGCCGCGGGCGCGGGTTGTGCCGTTCCAGGGAGCATTTTCGCGCGCACGGTTTTCCTCCCAGAGCGCGATCCACGGAAACCGGTGGCGATCGAACACATACCCCGCGACCAGGTTGAGCCGCTGGTTATGTACTGCGGCAAAAGCGTGGCGTCGCTGTGATTCGGTCAACAGCGCAGCCACAAACCCGGTTCCATTACGCAAGAAAGCTCGGGAAAGATCCACCATCTCGCCCGTAGACGATAGCGCCCACGGCCAATCGAAATCGGAATTGGAGCCGAGTAACTCCTTGCCTTCGTATCCCTCTGGCCAGGTTCTACCTCGTTTCGCCGCAAGGAAGAGCTGTGCTTCTGACTTGGCGAAGAACGGCTCGCCAAACGTGACGTGCTCGACCCACTGATAGTCCAACTCCGCTTTGCCGTGGTTCGTCAGGTGCTCTTCGATAGAGACTGAAGAAGCCCTTGCCGACACGTGGAGGGTCCTCGCCACTCGTAACTGATATGCGGGAAGAACTGCCTGCAGAGACACAGACGCAGCCTTATCGTCACTCGAGGCCGAGCGAACTTGCCATTCAACGCACGCGGCTTCTCCATGCAGTGGCAGGCCACGCGACGCCTCCTCGGAGTTAGGCATTCCGAAATAACCGAGAACCAATGCGTGCCCTGTAAAACCCGACAGGAATTTTCCGACCGGGCCTTGCCCGTACTTTGTGGAGTGGATTTTCGGTGAGTACTCGGACGGTTCAATCGTGTCCCAAGGGGATTCGAAAAGGACATTGCAAGGTGAGCCGCAAGAGCGAAAGTCAGCGATGTGTCCGCCTCCCAGCAGCACCGTCAGTTCGATCAAGCCATTACTAAGACGATATCCACGACGCTGCCTCGAAAGAATGGGGGTGGCTTCGCAGACTGTCATTTGTGTGTTGCCGCTCCCGTGCCACCCTCCTGGAATGCCATTCCGCCAGCCGGGACCAGCATTCCCCCATCCACCACAAGCGCCGAACCTGTAATGAATGACGACATTGGAGAAACGAGAAAGACGACGGCGTCGGCGACTTCCTCCGGCTTACCGATCCGCCCGAGGGCATGCATGCGTTCGCAGGTCCGGATAACCTCTTTTGGATTGGGTGCCAGGCCCGCCGCCCATTGCAACATGGGAGTGTCGACCGTACCCGGGCAAACGCAGTTCACACGGATTCCTTTCGCTGCGTAATCGAGCGCCATGGCCCGCGTCAGCCCCAACAGGGCGTGTTTCGATGTGACATAAGCAACGGAATTCTTGATGGCCGTGAAGCTCTGTACGGATCCGAGCACCACGATCGCGCCGCCACGGTCGAGCATGTGTGGGACGCAAAACTTGGCCGCGAGAAAACACCCCTTGAGGTTGATCGCAAGGACTCGGTCCCAATCCTGCGCAGTGGTCGTGATGACATCCCCGTAGTGCTGAATTCCGGCGTTGCTTACCAGGATGTCGATCCCATGTTCTTGTTCGACCACCTTGCTTATCGAACTCTCGACCTCGTGGCTCTGGCTCACGTCGCAGCGGTAGGAAGTGCAGCGACCGCCCGCATCTCGGATCTCGGTGGCGGTCCTACTGCCAGCCTCACCGTTCAGATCCAGAATCGTCACCGAGGCGCCGGCCGCCGCGAGCTTTCTCGATGTGGCTCCTCCAATCCCCATGGCCCCGCCGGTGACAACCGCGACCTTGCTGGAAAGATCCAGGTTCACGGGTGGACCTCCTTCTTTAGACGTGGACTGGTGCGGAGTCGGATTGTGATCACCTGGAAAGGGTGAATTGCGACGCTGACCCCGTCTGACGACGTCTGGAGAGGCGCTCGATTGTCTTCAAGGAGATTGCACGACCAAGCCTGCTCAATCTTCAGGTATTTGCTCGAGAGCACGAACTGGGACGACTCGCCGGCGGCTTCCTGCAGTCGGACAATGGTTCCGTCTCCGTCTTCTGCGACCTTCCAGGTGAGTAGGTTAATCTTCGGATTGCTGACGTCCAGCAGACTGGCCTGGGTGGCTGGGAGACCGCCTCTTTCTGTAGAAGCTGTCACATCATCTTTCTCGAGAGGAGTCAGGGCGTTCCAGCCAAAGCGGTCCAGGAGCGTTGGCTCGAAGCGCGCTCCGCTCGTGATGGCGTAACGAAAAGTGAAGTCGCCGCCTTGCCACGCGGGGAAGTTCGTCCCCCAGTAGTTGTTCATCAGCCACGAAAAGATTGTGCTGCTCTTCGGGCTGAAATCAGCAGGCCACGCGCCACGCATGATGTCCCCGAAGTTTACCAGCGGCGCGTCGATTGGAACCAGGGCCGCCATAACTCCCTGGTTGTAAACCACCGTCCACGTGGTCGGAAGATACCACTCGCGACTGCCGCCGGGCAGTTCGTCTTTGGCGGGGTTGACCCACGCGGTTTGTGAGCCATAAGCGAATTGTGGATCATTTACTGCGAAAGGAAACGCGATGTAAGCAGATTCCCGCGTCAACACTCGTTCTTTTTTCACGTGATACGCAAGCAGAATTTGTTTTTCATGGTTTGGCAGCAGAATCTCCACGTCCACCGCAGGTGTGTTCACCGCATGGGCACGCAGTACGGCAACCGTGCCGAGAGATGTCCGCTTCGCCGATATCAAAGATCCAGATTCAGCAGAGTGGACTACCAAATCCGGCGGCTTCAGCCCTGCCCCAAATCTGTACAGCGAGTTTTGCGGATACTCATCACCACCGGTGACGTAGAGATAGGACCCAAACTTATAAGGGCTCTTGGGGTCGACCAGTTCGCGGCCGAGTTCTTTGTCGAAGATGTTGGAGATGGCTCCGGTGTTTGGATCGATGGTGACCCGGTAGAACTGGTTTTCGAGGACATCGATCTGGGTTTCTGCTCTCTGTTCTGCTCGAGTGCTTGCGGATTTGATTGTGAAGAGTTTGTACCCAATCGCGGGAACATCCTTAGCTAGGAAGCGGACCCTTATGTTGACCGGACCGAATCCCGGCAACGGAATTCCCTTGCCTCTCCAAAGCACATCCATGGCAACTGCTTCTCCGGTCGAAGGGTCGAAGAGCGAAGACCCCTCCGGCAGATCGGTTTCCACGATCCCCGACCGTGTCCAATTTAGAGAGTTCCACACTGCGACAGAGGCTTCTTTCGACTTTACCAAAGCCTCAAGTTGTGCCCAACTCCGCTGCATGGACTCGTCAATGTCGTTCCGTGCTCGCTTTGCACGAGCTGCCTTCAAAGCGATCTGATCGACGCTCTGATGGTGTTCGGGCTGAGTGGTTGCTCCAACGTACGTCCAGGTGTGCTCGTCGTAGACCAATTCGTTCCACCATGCGTCCTGAAGCATGCTCCGGTCTGGGGTTACGTGCGGGTCGAGGGAAGACGCGGCAGTTCCCATCACCTCGGCGGTAGCGAGGCGGTGCTGATTATCCCGATGGATCGCGGAGTCGGCCGCATCGGAGCCATAACCGTCTTCCCAGTAAGGACCAAGGTCGCCTCTATAAACGGGGACCTCGCCTTGCCACTCGCGCTCAATCTGGGCCATCGCGGAATGCACGGTCGCGAATTGAAACTTGGGCCAGACATACTCGCGTGAGACTGCTGTGACGATTTCGCTTTGTTCCGGGGCGAGTGGTGTGTTTTCCAACTGAGTGCCGAAGACGATCGCCGTACTCGCTGTGTAGTCTGGCCGGGTATAGGCCTGCAGAAACACGGGGAGCGCATCGCGAATCGATTCCAGTCGCCACGGGGTGCCGAACAGAGTTTGTAGCTGGAGGTAAGCGCGCGAGTACCACATAAGCACCCGCCCGCCGTCGGGGCCTTTCCAATAAAACGGGGACCTCTCATTCCAGCGGCCGAGAAGCATCACCGGAGCCCGCCAGCTGTTGCTGGCAGCGATCAAATACTTGATCCCCGCATCGTGCAGGATGGACGCATAAGCCCAGGTATAGGAAGGCACGTCCACGATCTGTGCTGCATCAGCGGCTGGGAGATCGAACTCGCCGCTCAATTCCTTTTGGTTGTAGAGGGAACGCGCCAGCGCCTCCCAGGAGGCGTTTCCTGTGTGCTGGTTGGCAAACTCGGGAGGTATCACGATGCTTCCGTCGCGCACGTACTGCGACAACTGCTCGCGTGACTCGGCGCTTCGCCCCTTTAGATACTCGCTAGCCACCCAGCTTCCATCCAGGGTCCAGCGGAAATCCGGAGTCTTGCGAATGAGATCCATCGCTCCATCGACGGATTGTGAATGCAGCTCGGCCACCTTGGCTGCGTAGTCGGTGAATCCAACATCGAGGTGTTCGTGAGGAATGACGGCCACTGTCCATTTCTTGGCAGGTTCAACGGTCGACGGCGCCCGGAAATTACCCATGCTTACCGAAGCTGGCGCGGAACCAGTCCACTCCGGTATGTCAAAACTTAGCCGGACCTCTCCGAAGCTGCTCTCGGTGGAGAATTCTTTTTTGAGGGAGGTCGCCCCGATTTTCAGTTCGACGCTGCCAGTTTTTTCCAGCTTGCCCGCCTTGATGAACACATCCACGATTTCAGCGGTGCCGCCCGGCAGGGCGCGATAGAAAATCGTCGGTTCCACTTGTGCCGCAAACCCTTGTTCGTAACGGGCGTCCGGATCTTCTGTAAGTTCGAGGGCGTCATAGACCAACCCCGTGTGGCCGGGAGCGATGGCCCCGAACGAGTTTTGCGGGGTGGCTGGGTCATCGATGGCGATCAAAACGAAGCGGTTTTCGCCGCGATGGAGCCATTCGGCGGGGATGGCGATGGTCTTCTCATCTGTCGATGTTTGCGGAACGAAGGTGCCCTCCCAGTCACCAGCAGCGAAGTCTAGTTTCGGATGAAAGTAGAAGAGCCCAGTCAGACCGTTCACTTCCAGTTTGAGAAACGAGAGTCGCGGAGTTTCGTACAGGATCGCGATCCTGAGGTAATAAACTCCCCGCGGAGCCTCGGGCAGCGAGAACTTTATGCTGAAGGGATGATAGCGGCCGCCCGTCATGCCGTTCGCCGGTCCGGGCTGGAATCGATACCAGTCCTCACCCTTGCTCTTGCCAATCACGAATGTCGGATCACTCTTCGGATCGGCGTAGTCGATGTCCCGATCACGAAACTCGCTCGAGGAATGGTTGAAGGTTCCAATTTTCCAGATGCTGTGCTCTGCCGCCATCGAAAGTGACGGCAACAGCAGGGATGAAAGCATGAAAACTGCCGCGAGAAATCTTCTGCAAATCACCTTGATTACCATTTGGGTTGCGTAATGACGAAACCGGGTCGCCGCAAGTCGTCCGTCCACGCACCCATTTCCTGTTTTTTCGATAGTTCGTGATAGCGGGCAAGCTTGTCGCGATCGAGGGTGACTCCCAATCCGGCCCCTGTCGGGACCTTCATTCCTCCACCCTTAAATTGCATTTTGCCGCCCTCCAGGATGTCGTCCGTCAGGTGGTGGTAATGCGAGTCGGCGGCCAGCGTGAGGTTCGGGAGACAGGCTGCTAAGTGCAGCATCGCTGCCTGAGAGACTCCGAATTCCGCGCCGCTGTGCATGCCCGCATCCACGCCAAGCGCCTCGCAGATTTGTCCAGCCAGCTTTGCCCGGTGAATGCCTCCGTACCAATGTGGGTCGAGGAGTACGACATCGAGCAGATCAGACATGATGTTTGGCGCCAGATCTTCAAAAGCGAAGACCGACATGTTCGAAGCCAGCGTCACCCACGGAACTTTCGCGTTGACCCGCTGCATGGCGCGCATTCCCCACACCGGATCCTCGAGATACTCCATGTTGTAGTCGTGCAGCCGCCGCGCTACATCCACTGCGGTGGTTACAGTCCAGACCGCATTTGGATCGAGACGGATCCGAAGCTTGGGGAAAGCCTGGCGCAAGGCGATGAATGTGACGATCTCTTCATCCGGAGGCAGCACGCCGTTCTTGTACTTCAGAGTCTTGAAGCCATACTGTGAAACCAGGCTCTTGGCGAACGCCACCATCTGCTCGGCATTGGAAATCTCGCCGGTTCCTTTTTCGTTGGGGTACCGATAGAAGAGATAGCCAGCGAAAGCGACTTCGTCGCGGATGCGTCCGCCGAGCAGATCGCAAACGGGGCGGTTCAGAGCCTTGCCCTGGATGTCGAGCAACGCGAACTCAATCCCGGCAAACCCGAGAGCGAATCCGAAGAGTTTGACCGAGCTGGGAGCGGCAACTTTCCATCGGATGCGCTCGAGGTTCATGGGATCCTGGCCAATAAGCTGCGGCTTCAGATCTGCGAGCTGGCCTTCCCGGCTGGCACCTGTATAACACTCACCGAGGCCGGTGATGCCTTCATCGGTGTCGATTTCAATGATGATGCGCGAGAAGCCAGGGTGGGAGCCGATCGAATACCGTAACGGTGCCTCAATCGGGATGAAAGCACGGGTCCAGCGAATGTCAGTAATCTTCATGATCGCTCCGAGGAGCTACCGCTGATTTGCCAGAGACTGTCCTTTTATTCCAGACTTTGCGCGGCAAATGTGCCACCGGCTCAGGTTCGCAAAGTACATCTCATCAAAGTGTGTACCGCCAAATGCGATGTTCGTGGGACTTGCGAGCATCGTTCCTTCGCGGTCCGCAGCGAAGAGTCTAACTTTTCCGTCCGGCGCCACACGATAAACGTTATGCGAGGCATAACAGGTAACGTAGAGGTTGCCCTCCGCGTCAAGCGCCGCCCCATCCGGAACATGATGCAGTTCGGATGCATAGACCCGGGGTTTCCCGTTCACTTCGCCTGAACCTACCGGAACGGCCAAGACGTTGTCCTTTGTACTCTGAACTATAAATAAGGTGGTTTCGTCGGCGCTTAATGAAAGACCATTCGGGAACGCCAGCCCGGACAGGAGTTGATCGATCTTCCCGTTCGGTCGTAAAAGAAAGAGAAAGCCATCGTTGGCGTGCCACCCGCCGGAATCGCTGAAGTAGAGATTGCCCTCGCGGTCAAAGACGGCAAAGTTCGGAGTGCGCAACCGGTAATGACCGACTCGTTCCCAGGATCGAATTACTTTTCCTGAGCGGTCGATCTTGATCAGTGCACCCAGCTTGAAATTGCAGACGTAGAGATCCTGACGGTTCGAGAACGTAAGCCCAAGATTAAAGCCGCCGAGAGTTGCGACAACTTTGACTCTTCTCTTCGGATCGATGCGGTAGATCTGACCGAGTTCCCCGCCTGCCCACAGGTTGCCGTCTCGATCGAAAGCTAGGCCCTCGGGATGATCGAGCCCCTCGGCGAAAACTTCGAAGCGATCTAGAGCGAGGGTTGGTTTCATGATCGAATTATGGCAAAAAGTATATAATTTATACTTGTTTGTGAGGCAAAAAGACATACATAGTTTCTTTATTGAGGAAGTCAAGCACTTGCCCGTCTGGCCAGGAGCGGCGGGTGAGGGTGGGTTCTCGTTGGCGATCCAGCTGAGGTCGAGGTTGAGGGTTGGCTAAGAGCGAGCGAATCTGTGATGTGAGGGCGTCATAGCCCGTTGAATTTCACAATTCTGCGAAGGACATCTCTGTGCGCACTCTATCGAAGGTTGTTTTCCTCCTTACGGTCTTTACGGTGCTTGCTGTTGCGGAGTCGCCGCACTTCAACTGCAACCCGTCGTTTCCCGCACAGGTTCCTTGGCAGGGCGCCGATGCGGCATATTCCATACCGTTACAGGATGGCCGCGTGGTCTGGATTTTCGGAGACACGCTCTACGGCGATAAACGCCAGGTCAACGGCAACGATCCGCGCATGGTTCACAACACGATCGGAATTTCGACGTGTACGGATGGAAAATGGAAGATCGAATACGCGATCAAACGCGCGGCGAAAGGCAAATTCGATAGCTTCTTTAAACCGCAGCGGAATGATGGCACCTATTACTGGGCCCTTGACGGTGTCGAGTACAACCACGAACTGTGGATCACGCTCGTCTGCGTGCGCAATAAGCCGAATTCCGATGCATTCGCGCTGGGCTTTGAGGTCTGCGGAACCGACCTTGCTCATGTGACCCGGGTCAAGAAGGATCCGCAGAAATGGAAGGTTTCGTACTCCCCGCTTGTCGAGGAGAGTGTGCACGCGAACCCGTCGGCGACCGCACTCATCGAGGGCGACAACCTTTATATTTTCACTTTGTACGAACAGGGAAATCGGCCACAAATTCTCACACGAATTCCCCTCAAAGGGCTCGGCGAGCCGAAAAAGAACTTGCAGTACCTGGGCAGCGACGACCAGTGGCACGACGGTATTGAGCCGGCGAAGGCGAAAGTGATCATGACCAAGGGAGCGTCGGAGATGTCCGTACGCTACCACCCCGAGTGGAAGAAATGGCTTGCTGTTTTAGTGGATCCACAGATTTTTTCCGACAAGGTGCTGCTGCGCAGCGCTCCGAGTATGACGGGACCATGGACGGAGGGTGACGTCATCTACAAGATTCCGATCCTGCAGAAGAATGATCCGAACTACGATGCAGACACCTTCTGCTACGCCGGGAAGGAGCATCCCGAGTTCGAAAAGCCCGGCGAACTTCTGTTCACGTATGTCTGCAATTCGATGAAGCCAAAGAAACTCGAGGCAGAGACCAACGTTTACTTCCCGCAAGTAGTCCGGATGCCGATGCCGGAAACAGCAAAGAACTGAACTAGCATTGCAGAACCGCCTTGCAGAAAGCGAGCGTGCAGCGCACGTGTTCAGTCCAATATGGCCAATCGTGGCCACCTGAGAACTCTTCGTATGTGTGAGGAATCTCGAGCCTGGTGAGATCCCGGTGCAGCCGCCGATTGTCTTCAATCAACGGATCTTCCGTTCCGCAATCAAAGCGAATTGGCGGCAGATGGGTACGATTCACCTCGGCCCAATGGAGCAAGCTGCTGTCTGGCTCGCCGGCGAATCGAAGGGTTTCGGGCGGGTACGGGATAAACCGCGACAATTGGGCAAGGTCTGTGACCGATGAATGTGTCGAGATGCCTAGCGTGCGCGATGCATATTTCATCCCGAGGCGCATTGCGCCAAACCCTCCCATCGAGAGGCCGGCAAGAAAGAACTTGTCAGTGGAAAGTTGCGGAAACAGCTCACTGAGGCAACTGGGAATGTCTTCGACGATCCACTGCTCGTAGTTGCCATGAGTGTGTGGCACGTAGCCGGTCCCATCACCCCACAAGCCGTCGGACGGCATGGCAATCATCATGGGGCACATGTCGCCGGAAGCAAGCATCTCCGCGGCGGTTCGGTCGATTCCACCGTTCAGCCACCAATTCCATTGACATCCGTAAACGCCATGCAACAGCAACAACAGAGGCAGATGCTCGGGCGTTCCGGCCCCAGGCGGCAGGTAAAGAAGGACGTCTGCCCGTTGAGGCAGCGCCTCTCCGCGGAAGTTGAGAAAGCGGAGGGTTTCGTTTCCTGGGATCGGAGCCGACAACTGGGCATTGGGGAAGCGCACTGCCATGTGTGATGTACTGAGATGTCTGTCCTACAAGATTCTCTGAGCTTCTAGCAGGCCCCCTGACTCTGGTACCGTTCAGCGAGCAAGGACGACTTTCGTGCCCACTTCTTCGTCTGGAAACTTCACCCACGTGATCTTCGAATCCACATCGTACATCCAGCCCTTTGGGGATTCCTGCCATGCTTTGGCCGAGGTTTGGCGGGCGACTTCCATCTTGCCAACGGCCACCGTGCGAGGTTCATTGGGCTGAAGGTGTACTTTCAGCACGATGGTCCTTTTTGGCAGATGAAAACTCCCCTCGCGATCGGAGATTTCGATGCTAACGCGGTCAGCAGCGTTTTCGACATTGATGGTTTGTCGCAAAAAGACGCCCTTCTGATAAGCGAAGGTGATTCCGTCATCGTCGTAGTACTCACGAGACGAAGACCCTTCCGGGTAGATGTCAAGGGTGAGCGGATCGATGGGGAATTGATCGGTGTACTGCATATCCTGCTGGCTGGGAAGGATGGCTCCAGCACGCACAAACAGAGGCATGCGATCGAGCGGTGCACTCACGCCGACGGTGACCGGGCCAACGTAGCGGCGGTCCGTCCAATAGTCGTACCAGGTTCCTCGAGGGAGGTAGACCGAGCGGCCTTCGTCGTAATCCTTCACGATTGGCGCAACCAACAAATCGTTCCCGAAGAGATATTCGTCGTTTGTCCCAATCGCGGTCCAATCGTCGGGATATTCCAGCAATAGGGGCCGCATGATCGGCTGGCCCGTCTGCGAAGCCTGCCAAAACACCGTATAGATGTAGGGCAACAACCGATACCGCAGCTTGATCGATTCGCGATTGATGCCTTCCATCCGGTTTCCGAAGCCCCACGGTTCGAGGTTGCCTGGCCCGAGAGAATGCGTCCAAGCAAAGGGTGTAAGCAATCCCGTCTGCATCCAGCGGGTGTAGAGCTCGGGACTGGGAACCGGGACGATCCCGCCGATGTCTGCCCCGACAAACTGAAGGCCCGACAATCCCATGCCGTCCAGCATCGGCATGCTCAGCCGCAGATGGTCCCACGTGCCAAAGTTGTCGCCGCTCCACTGCGCCGCGTAGCGTTGTCCGCCGGCGAAGGTCGCGCGCGTAATAATGAAGGGACGCTCGTTCGGGCGGACACGCAGCATGCCTTCGCGGGTCGCGAGCGTCTCAAGCATTCCATACACATTGTGGATCTCGGCATGCGGCCGAGGTCCCATTTCTGTCTGATGTACCGCATCGAGATCGAAGGTCCCCGCGGGGCCCTGATTCGCCATCACAACCGGTTCATTCATGTCAGTGAGGTAGGCTGCGACTCCCTGTTCCAATTGTTCTTTGAAGAGCCCCGCCCACCAGTCCCGGACTTTGGGGGACGCAAAATCTGGATACGCATTGAGCGCGGCCCATCCTTTGCCGGTGAGAACCGTGCCATCCACTTTCCTGACGAAGTAATCGTGTTCGAGACCCTGCTTGTAGACCCGGTAGTTCGGATCAACCTTCACCATCGGGTCGACAATGGCGATGGTGTGAAACCCCTGTTCGCGAAGATCGCTCATCATGCGATTCGGATCGGGGAAGCGGGTCTTGTCCCAGGTAAAGACGCGGTAGCCATCCATGTAGTCGATGTCGAGAAAGATGCCGTCGCAGGGAATCTGACGGAATCGGAAGTTCTCAGCGATCAAGCGAACCGTGCTCTCCGGATAATAGCTGTACCGGCTCTGGATGTAGCCCAGCGCCCAGCGCGGGGGCAACGCAATGCGGCCCACGAGTTCAGTGAAGCGGCTGACCACTTGCTTGGGATCGGGGCCTCCGAAGAAGTAATAGTTGAGTTCTCCTCCTTCTGCGCCGAACGAGTAGACGTCAGGGAACTCGGACCCCATATCGAACGACGATCGCCAGGTGTTATCCAGGAAAATTCCGTACGCACGACCATGGCGGAGCGCGATGAAGAAGGGGACCGACTCATAGAGCGGCTCTGAGGAGGCATCAAACCCTTCCGGGTCGTGGTTCCACATCACCAGCGACCGTCCGCGTTTATCGAGCGGAGTGCTTTTTTCACCGAAGCCGAAATAGTGTTCGTCCGCAGGCTCCCACTTCCACACCCGTACGCGCTCGCCGTTCCAGGCGATGCCTTGCGTGTCTGAATCTTTCGACAGCAACTCACCTTGCGCGTTATAAAACGAGATCCGAAAGGGGTTTAATTGCACTCGAGCTTCCAGTTCTTCGGTTCGAATGCTTTGATATTTTCCGCCGTTGGAGAAATCGACCTTGACACTCGGCCAATCGGTTTTCACCACGGCATACGAGTGATCTGCGGGAAGCGAGGTCGCGTGGACGGCTCGAACGCGAATCAAGTCCGGGGCCAGGACCTGGACCACGACCGTGGCCCGCGCACCCTGGAAGGTGAATTCGTTGCCTTTTCTCCCGGCAGGTTTGAGGCCGCCGATCGACTCCCACTCGGCCATCGCAACCCCGGAAAACAAAACAGCAACTGCCGCGATTTGAAAACCGCGAAGAGCTAGCCTCATACGTCGCCGGAGAGCAAGGGCACAGCCCCTAACAATCCCGCATTGTTGCCGAGTTCGGCAGCCACAATCCGAACCCTTCCCCAGGGTGTCCAGGCGTGCTGGTGCACGAACCGTTGCAGAAAGGGAAGGATCGCGTCCGCGCTTCGCATTACACCTCCGCCGATGACGATCATCTCGGGGTCGTAGGCGTGAATGAGTCCAACGGAGGCATTCGCCCAGACCTGCAGGCAATAGTCTCGGATCTCCGTCGCAACCCGATCTCCGGCTTGGGCGAGTTCAAACAGGCTCTTGAAGTCAACCGGCTCTCTGCGTGCGAGAGCGCTGTCGCCGAATCCGTTCCACTCCTTCGCCATGATGGGCAAGGCCCAACCGGACGCTTCGGCCTCCATGCAGCCTACCGCGCCGCAGGTGCAGGGGCGTCCCCCGACCTTGGCCGGCAGATGTCCGCCTAGGCAGCCAGCCTGCGCGTGCTTTCCCCGCAGGAGTTTGCCCTCGATCATCGCCGCTCCCCCGATGCCCGTGCCGAGCGTGATCATGACGAGGTTGTGGCAACCGCGCGCGGCACCGACGTGTCGCTCTCCCAACAGCGCCATGCGTGCGTCATTCTCGATGGCAAACGGCAATCCAAACTCTTTTGTGCTCCAGGATCGAAAATCGATTTCCGGCGCGTCGTCATATTTCTTGTTGGTGGAGGTGACTCGTCCGATCCGGGCGTCCGCAAGCCCGCAAAACCCCAGGGCTACGCCGAGGAATTGCTGAGTGGAGATTCCCACTTCTTTGGACAAATCACGAATGGCTTCCGCAAACCGTGCCAACTCCGGACGCAGTGGCTGAGCAGAGTCCATGGCCAAGTCGCGGCTGGCGAGGACTGACGCCCCACGAACCGCAGCTACGGTGGCGTGGGTGCCGCCCAAATCGATCGAAAACGCGGGTTTGTCCGAAGGAACCGCCAAGTTGCTAAGCGCCCTATCCTTACGATTAGATCAAAATATCATCATTTTAGATCACAAAACGAACAAATTTATGGTTCTTTTGATTGATTTCGGAACTATCGTCGGATACCCTACGGACGTGCACCCGAACTTCGCGGCCGTCGACTGGGTTACTGGGAGCCTGCAAGCGCCGAACCTGCACACTTCCGAGAAGAAACTCGGACAACTGAGAACAGTATTTCACGACCAGCGATCGTGGGAAACGATGGACCCCGAAACCGTCGTGTATCGCGTCTGGTGGTGGGAACCCGTGCCCGCGGGTACCGAAGGGGGACTGTTCTGGGGTGGCACCGAGATTCAGCCCGGCTGCGTCGGCGACGAGTATTTCATGACCCACGGGCATCGCCACGCCATCGTCAATCGCGCGGAATTTTACGGCACGACGGTCGGTCAAGGCATGCTTGTGCTACGCGACGAGTCCGGCCGAGCTTGGGCTGAGAAGATGAAGCCGGGCAGCCTGCACTACATTCCCGGGCGGGTGGCGCATCGCGTTGTAAACACCGGGAACATACCCCTCCGTTTTGTCGCCTGTTGGCCCAGCGACGCAGGGCATGACTACGAAATTGTGAGGGAGAGGGGCTTGGGTGCGAGAGTGTGTCAGCGGGACGGGCAGGCAGTGTTCGAGATGACTCAGGATTGATTTGCTCGATTCAGCGTCATGGCGTTCGATCCCAAACTCGGCGTGCATCCGACCACGGACCTGGGTTTCACATACGACGAGAATGTCTTTGGTCCCCGGCCGGAACTGCGCTACTTGGACGACATTCGGCGCAGCTTGCGGGATCCGGAGTGCCACGGTCCCGATCCGGTTTATTCCATTGCCATGGATGTTGGCCGTAGCGCCGACCTCGCCGAGCTTCAGCGCCGCATGCTGCTGTTCGGAGTGGTCACCTACGCGGCAGGCCGACTCGGCGACGAACCGGTTCGCAGTCAGGGCCATATTCACGCTGTCGCCCCACACTGCGGATGGTCAACTCCGGAGATCTTCGAGATCTGGGAGGGCCAAGCCATCGTTTACACCCAGGAGCGGGCTTTCGACGATCCGGGGCGCTGTCTTGCGATCGTTGCCCAGCCAGGGGAGAAGGTTGTGGTCCCTCCAGGGTTGGCGCACTGTGTCATCAATGCCGATCCGCAAACCCGCATGACCTTTGGAGCCTGGTGTGACCGGCAGTACGGGTTCGTGTATGAGGATATTCGCGCACGAGGCGGACTCGCGTGGTTTCCCATAGTCGACGCAGCCGGCAAGATCCATTGGGAGCCCAACCCGAGGTACTCCTCGTCAAAGCTTGCTGTCCGTGAGTCACGCGCTTATCCGGAGCTGGGCCTCTCGTCGGCACCGCTCTATGAACAGTTCCCAGGGGATCCGGAGAGCGTGCAGTGGGTCTCGGATCCAGCGCGGCTCGCCGAGCTCTGGAACAAGTTCGAACCCTGACTTCAGTCGGCTACTCCTAGTTTCTGTTCCAACAACTCCAAAGAAACACCCGTTGTGTCTGGATAAATCGCTGCAATCAGCAACACGTCCACAAGCATCATCGCCCCGAAAAAGAAGAAGGGCGTGGCGCTCGATTTGGCAGCCAGGACTGGGAACACTGCAGAGATCAAAGCATTCATGATCCACAACGCGGAAGTCCCGACTGCCTGACCCTTCGCACGGACCCGCGTCGGGAAAACCTCGCTCATATAGACCCAGATCACCGCACCCTGGGAAATCGCGAAGCAGCCCATGAACCCGATCAGGAGCCAGATCAGCCATTCTCCATGAGTGCCGCTGCGGAAGATCTGGCCGATCACAATCAGGAAAATGCATACCCCGGCGGTTCCCGTGAGCAGGAGCTTCTTGCGGCCAAGTTTGTCGATCAGCGTCATCGCCACGAGGGTAAAGAACAGGTTGGTGCATCCGATGATCACCGCTTGCATGCCCGCCGAATATTTGCTTGCACCGGCCGCGGTGAAGATGTCGTTCAGGTAGTACAGACATGCGTTGATGCCCGTAAGCTGATTGAACGCCCCGGCCGTCGTGGCGAGAAAAATTGGAAGGATGTACTTTTTCTGGAATAGAGGCTCACCGGCCGCTGCCCGCTCAAGATGAATCGACCGGACAATCTCTTCCAGTTCGCGCTCGGGATTGTCGGTACCCGTCAAGCGCAGAACATCCAGAGCCTCGGTCGTGCGGCCCTGCATGGCCAGCCAACGAGGGCTACGCGGTATGAAGAACAGCATCACCAGGAACAGCAGCGCAGGGAGGGCGGCGATTCCCAGCATCCAGCGCCACTCCGCTGATCCGAAGTTCATTCGCCCGATCAGGAAATTGGACAGGTAGGCGACCAGAATGCCGACAACGATATTAACCTGAAAGAAGCCGACCAGTCGTCCCCTCCATGCCGGGGGCGAGAGTTCCGCAATGTACATGGGGGCCAGCACTGACGACCCGCCAATGCCTAGGCCTCCGATAATTCGGAAGATCAGCAGTGTCGGCCAGCTCCAGGAGAAAGCACAACCCAGAGCAGATAGGACATAAAAAACAGCCATGATTCTCAGGCTGTCGCGGCGACCGATCTTTTGTCCCGGGTAGCCCGCCGTCATCGCCCCGGCTACGGTTCCCCAGAGCGCACTGGACACAGTGAGCCCGAGCAGCGACGGGCTCAAGTGGTAGACCTCCGTGAGTTGATGGGTGGTGCCCGCGATCACCGCCGTGTCGAAGCCAAACAATAAGCCTCCCAGGGCGCTCACGAAGGTGCTCTTAGCGACATGCCGGTTAATTCCCATGGACGGCCGGTCCTTTCCTTATTTGAACGAATCCTAGCGAAAAGAACATTGAACGTCTATGAAATTGAGAAAACGGATGCTATAAACTTGCGATATTGACAGATAAGCTCTTGTGATCTCATCGGTGAAGAAAGGCCGCCATGCCTGCTGACCACGATCTTAACCGCCGCGCATTTCTAAAGCTTGGGGCGGTGGGAACCGCGTTCGCAGCGTTAAAGCCTGCAGGCGCTTCCGAGACGGGTGCGGTCCAATTCCGTCCTGTTCCCAGCTTGGCTTCTCCTCCCAGGCTCGCTGATCTCGCTTCGGGCCCGTTGACGGTCCAGTTTCGCGATCTATTTAACGCTCCTACGGCGATGAACGAATACGGCTATGCGCAAGTGGGAAAGTCTGTTTCAGCGATCACTGCGATCTGCTTTCCTCCGTATGCTTGCTGTGGACGGCCAGCGATGGAATGGAGTCCCGGCTATCTCCTGACCTGCGAGATGTTCCTGGATGGGCGGTTCGTCGCAATCGCGGCTCCTCCAGATGGCACAGTCGAGTATCAATGGTTCCCCCACTGCGTGGTTCGTAACCAGGCCGTCGAGGGGCTCCAATTCACGACGCGGATGTTTCTGCCAAGTAAACAGCGCGCCGTAATGCAAACAATCAAAGTTCAGAATACGAGCCGTTCTCCACGCCGGTTCATGCTGAGCTTCGATCTCCGTGGCTCGGTCGCGAAGAAGACACAGCCGTGGTTCGTCGATTCTCCCGGCGAAGCGGATAACCAGATGAGTTGGGATGAGCAGCGCCGCTGTGTGATCTTTCAGGCGCAACATTCCACGGCCGTGGCAGTCCAGGGCTTTCACCGTGCTCCGGACCGCATTGAGCAGAAACGGTTGCTGGTCTTCGATCTGGAGACCGGGCCGAATGAGTCGCTGCAGCTGAATTTTGTGGCGACACTCGCCGACGATCCGCACAGAGCCCTCGGCCTATACCAAAAACTCCAGAGCAATTTTCACGAGGTCGAACAACAGAGTGAGAGATCCTTTCAAAGCCTCGTGCAAGCTGCTTTCACACCCGGAAACGACGAGTTCAGTGGGAATCTCCCGCGACTGCTAACGAAAGATGAGTCGCTCTGGAAGCTCTATCACAATGGCTTTGCCAACCTTCTATTCGCTCGACGCGTATCTCCCGATTCGGTATACGGGCCGACTTATCTGACCCTCAGCGGTCACGTGCTTCCGACGCTCAGCTTTCCCTGGGATACGTCGCTGACCTCGCTTTCGCTGGCCCTGCTCGATCCTGTTCCGCTGCGCAAACTGGTTGAAGTATGGCTGGGACTTCCGATGCACGAGCACCACTCCAGCGACTACATCAGTGGTCAGGGGGTCGGCCCATGGTACGCGGTCAACGATACGGCTATCGTGCAATGTGCCTGGAGATACCTCTGCGTTACGAGCGATTTCGCCTGGCTCGACAGCAAGATTGAGAATCAAACCATCCTCGAGCGTCTCGAAGATCACGCTCTCTACTGGAAGAAGCTGGATCATTCCGGTCACGGTCTCGCCGACTACGGCAAAATCGAGAACCTGCTGGAAGTGGTGAGTACTTACCTGCACGAAGTCGCCGGGATGAATGCCAACAACGTTCAAGCCATGCGGGCTGTAGCCGACCTGCGCGAACATCACGGGGATCTGGGACGAGCCCGTGTCCTGCGCGCCGAAGCGCAAACCTTGGCCGAACGCGTAAATCATGAATTGTATGTAGACGGGCAGGGCTATTGGCGGTGTCGGCAGCCGGATGGATCCTTCAACGAGGTTCGCCATTGCTACGACTTCCTGGCGGTCATCGACAGCATGGCGGAGGATCTCTCGCCCAGACAGAAGCAGCAAATGGCCGATTTCTTCTGGCGGGAGCTGCACTCAGAAAAATGGATGCGCGCGCTTTCGCAAAGCGATGCCGATGCGACTTGGAATATTCGCCCCGACCACAGCTGCCTGGGAGCGTACGGCGCCTGGCCTGCCATGACCGCCAAAGGTCTGTACAAAATTGAGCGCTCCGACAAGGTTGTCGCGTGGTTGAGGGAGGTGGCCAAAGCAGGCAATCAAGGGCCGATCGGTCAAGGTCATTTTGTCGAGGACGTGTTTTCTCCGGTGAACGGCGGAGCTCGCAAGGCATCGGAAGACGCGCCCTATATCGAGGACTGGAGCTGCATTGCGGCAGGCGCATTCAGCGATCTCGTGATTGACTCGATCTTCGGCGTGAATCTGTCGCTGGGCGATGGCCTGCGTGTCGATTCACGAATCGCCCAATTTGATCCGGATGCCCGCCTGGAAGGTCTACGCTACCAGGGACGCCTTTACACCGTGACGAAAGACGGAGCGCGCAAAGAGAAAATCTGAATTCAGACGCGCATCACTTCGATCCCCAGCTTCTGGAACGGCTCGATCTCGCTGTCAGATGCCTTCGTATCAGTGACAAGGATGTTGAGTTCCGTGACGCTGCAAATGCGCCAATTCGCAATGATTCCAAGTTTCCCGCTGTCGACCACAGCCACGCGACGACGCGCCAGATTCATCATGGTCGAGTTAAGCTCCGCTTCATCGGCGTTGAAACAGCTGGCTCCCCATTTTGCGTCTATGCCATCCGCGCCGATAAACATCGTGTTGATGAGCATATTTTCCAAAGACTTCAGCGCGGCGGATCCTACCAAGGAAAACCATTCGCCATGGAGGTGGCCGCCGGTTACGAATACATACACGTCCTTTCTCTTGGAGAGTTCCATGGCCACGTTGACCGTGTTCGTCACCACCGTGATGTTGTAGTTCATCGGCAATCCTCGGATTACCTCGGTGGTGGTGGTCCCCGGGGTCAATGCGATGGTCTCGCCGGGCGTGATTAACGCTGCGGCGGCACGGCCGATGCGGCGCTTCTCTTCCGCAGCGCGCTCGACCTGCGCCATGAACGACTGATCCCTGCGGAAGGGCTCATAGAAAAGAGGCTCGATCGATGCTGCACCCCCATGAGTCCGTTGCAGCAGCCCTTTTTGTTCTAAAGCATCTAGATCGCGACGGATGGTGACTACCGATACGCCGAGTTGTTCGCTCAAGGAATCTACCGAGACGCGTCCGCTCTGCTGCAACGCCGTGAGAATCGTCGTAAACCGGATCTGCTGTTTGTCTTGCGGCCCCGTCGCGTCAGAAGGTGGATGGTTGTCCCGGTCATGGCTGACGGTCGGACGGGACTTTCCCCTGGTCATCTTTCTCCCCCTGCGCTACGGGCTAATCGAACGTGAATCCTGCATACAAATTTTCGTTTTGCGCTGAAACGAAAATCTTTCCAGCGAAATAGTACTCCAGGCTTGAACAAACGATCAACGCCGCAGGAGCGGTTCTCCGTTCACATCGGGAGATCAGGCTTTGCCGCGGATCTTCGCGGCCCACCAGCGAGTGCCTTACAGTCTCCTGTATCGCTCGGGTTCCCCCAAGCAGGCATAGCAAGTCAACATGGATTACATTGGCCGCATTGTCTCATGATATTAGCCCCACCCTCTAGCTTAGCCACTGAAGTGCGGGTAAACACTGCAGTGAAGCTAGGGTCCGAAAACCTGCTTCACTACTGCCTAAAGACGGTGATTAGAATCTCGTGCGTCTGGGCGTCATGGTTTCGGGTGATCTGCGGTGTAGGGATGACAGCAGGGATCCTTAGCGGGCGTGAATTCCATGACTTCGACGCGCGTGCCGTCGGGATCAGAAACATCGAGGCTCCATTTGCCGTCGCGTCCAATTTCCGGTCCGTCCAGTTTTTCCAAACCGTTCTGGTGTAGTTGGCTTGCGGCGGATTGAATTTTGTCCACGCCCAGCGCGAAATGATTCTGCACACCGCGCTCCCTAGCGTCTGCCTTAGCAGGAACGTTGAGCATGTACTCGATCCAGTCGGTTCCCTCAGGGACCTGAATTTCCCACCAGTCGTCGGCGGCGTCCTTCAACCCACCATGCCAGTACATGCGGAAGCCGAGCAGATCCCTGTAAAAACGATCTTCGGCCGCGCGATCCTTGACGATGAAGCCAACGTGCAGCATTCGCGTGCTGAGCTTTCCGGCGGGGGCCTTGGACCCGGTGAGAGGGTGAAGCTGCACGAAGGCGATGGGATTACCTTCGGGGTCGCGCAGAGAGAAATACTCAACCGAGTTGATGTCCCGAGCGGGGAGGCCAACCGCGACGTTATGGGCAAGGAGGTAGGAGCGCATCCGGCCAAGGTCGGGTGTGGCAAAGGCGATTTCGAACAGAAGGTTTGGCGGGGGAGCAGCCGGTGCTTGCGACAATAGAACTTGCTGGCGATCACTGAGAATGAAACACGGGCGCGTCATGCCCGTGCAGCCTCCGCTGCGTGCTGGTAAGCCGAGCATTCGGCTGTAAAAATCAGTGGACTTGCGAAGATCTGTGGAATAGATGCGGACATGCGCGATGCCCGTGATCGGCGGGCGCGTGGGCTGGTCCTGAGCAACAAGGGGTGCAGCGAGGCAGAGGCCGACGCAACATGCGAGCAGGAAGAATGCTGTTCGATTCATTACGACAACTATCGCAACTATCGGCTGGTTCTGCAAGGTTGGCAAATCCGGGGAACCATTGCTGTGTGTGTTCCGTGCTTCCGAACAGTAGAACGTGACGAAAGGACCTGCCCGAAGAGCCCTCCGCGCACGCGGCTGGCGGAATATCGTCATTCGAGCAACCAAGCGATACAGTGCCGGTGGACACTATCTACTCGCAGAAGGTATGGGATCAGCTTGGTGCACAAGCGAGCGTAGAGGAGGTTCCGCTGTGAAGAAGCACCCGACCGCAGTAAGGCTATCGCTTCTCGTATCCCTCGCCCTGGTCGTCACAATCACGTACGGCGTTCGCCGGTCATATGTCGCTCGAGCACAGCGAGCCGCGTGCCGCCGCGCCAACCTCGAGAAGCTCAACTCCCTCGAACCCTCGGCGGCGACTATCAACACCGAGGTCGAAGAGATCCAGCAAGACCAAGACGTGATCGATCAGCTCGGGGGAACAGACGACGAAACCGTAATCCAACGTCGGGACCGCATGATCGAAGGCGTGAAGCTCAAGCTCACCAACGTCAACAAGGATCGAGTCCAGAATCAGCGTCGCACCGCACAGATCCAAAGTGAGCTCTCGAGCTGCCTCGCCGAGGTGAGATGATGCAAGCCCGCCAATAAACAACTCCACAGACTACGGTTGGTGAGCGTAATGTCCCGGGGCTGATTGGCGGTCAATCAGTGAAATCGCCTCCCTAGAAAAGAGCCGTAACTCACTGCAAACAAGGGGTGGCATGGCCCCTCTTTTCATGTTTCGTTGTGACCGGAATCCGGTCATGCTGACCTGGTTACATCGGTGATGCTGAAAAGCCGCCCAAGTCGCGGGCGGCATAGTTGTAGCACTTCTGGAACTGCTCACTTTTCCTGAATCGACTCTATATATCCTGACAGGTTAGCAATGCGCAGCTGCGACATGTCTCGGTTCGCATCAGTAGAGCGGAATATCGGCCCCCACGTCGGCATGTTGACAGCACCATGAG
>Ga0310912_10000331_pt1 | contig 22999 bp, 17 predicted proteins | sample GREbulkMGOX080_FD_203443 | JGI IMG/M metagenome (GOLD analysis project Ga0310912, IMG submission 203443) | Lab enrichment of tropical soil microbial communities from Luquillo Experimental Forest, Puerto Rico - GRE.bulkMG.OX080 | ecosystem: Environmental > Terrestrial > Soil > Tropical forest >...
CGGCTCGCGGAACTGACGCCTTGGGCCTGGGCCGCCCAACACCGCTGATCGTCACCCCCAAGTAAAGCAAGCCCGTCAACCCCCTGCGATAATGGCCGAAACGTTGCGCTTACAGCCAACTCGTCGTCAGCGCGGCCTTTCCGACATGGTGATGATGATCGAATTCTGCCGCTTTCCGGCCGCCGATCACGATGATCTGACCGCGGTGAACGATGGCGACAAACGATGGCAGAGCGGACACTCTCCTCCTTGCCGTACGACCTCGGCGATGTGTGTCCGCTGAATGGCGGCGCTCAGGTTGACCCGCAGTACCGTCTGAAGTTCGTTGAGCTTGTCGAGGATCGCCAGGTATTCCGCCGGCGCGGCTCTTCTCCAAATCGGGGCTAAGGCGCGCGAACGACTTTTGCTGACGCGGGTTGAGCGAAACCCAATATTGTTTTGATGCCCTCGATCAATCTTTCAAGAATAGCCAACACGAGAGCCGTGCTGAAGCCCAACAGGAATGGAGCCAGAATATGTAGGATTGTCATATATATCGTTGTTCCAAGTGACTTCTTTATAAAGGCTGACGCTTGCAGTATCAAGTGACAGGCGGCCGAATGGCAAGCCAATCACAAAAGCAAACATGATACCAATCATCAGTCTGGTCTGTAGATAGGCAGAGTCGGTTATTTCCTTTAATTTGGGTTGGTCGTTGCCGGGAGCCGACGCCAGCTGAGCGAGTAGCGAGGTGCCAAAAAAGGCGGATGTCCCTAGAGCGCCGAGTGTGCAGGTCCACAACAACACCGCGACTATCCCCAATAAATAATACACGCCGCTACCCTCCGCCACCCAACCAGCAAAATAGGGGACCGAAACGGCAATGATTGCCATTATTAAAAAGATAATAGGACAGAGAACAAAATATGTGCGCAACTGCCAAATGCCGAAAGCTGTCACTACATCCAGTGGTAATTCAGAAGTCAGATCATGTGAAATCGAATAAAGTTTTCGCCATTCCTCTTCTGTCACGGCTCTTCCAGCACGTGAATACCGCAAAGCTCCAAGTGCCGCCAAATTTCCAAACACGTCAGTTAATTTACCAGGTAAAGCCTGTCGCCGGATTAAAAAAATCACTAAGCTGCGTGTGTAACCTAATTGTTGAATGAACAATCGATCGTTAATCTTCGCTGAAATCGATTGATTCCCGGGTTGGGCGTCCATTTTGCTCGTCCTCCCAATGTGCGACAATCTCAGGATATGGGACGATGCCGCCTAACATGTGTGAACCGCGTCACGGGAGCGGACCCAAAATAGCATGAAGAATTAAAAATAGCATGAGGAATTAAAGTGGAGCCTGCTCGGCGGTATCCGCCCAGCGGAAAGCCTACCCCCCTTTCTCCTCTATAGATAACAGGGTAAGACACCACTATAATCCCGCGCTCCGCCTGGGCTTACGCCGTCTCACCAGGGTGAGACGGCGGGGTATGACAAGGGGAGACGAAGCAAGCGAGCGGGGCTTACGCAGCGGGTTGCTTCCTCGGCGCGCCGAGACCGAGCGCTCGATAGATCGTTGCCCGGTTCACCTTCAGGCTCGAGGCCACCTCTTTGATCGTCACCTCGGGATCGGCGAGCAGTTTCCGCGCGTGGCAGATTTGCTGCGTCGTCAGCTTGGGCTTGCGTCCGCCCTTGCGACCTCGCGCTCGCGATGCCGCCAGTCCCGCCATTGTGCGCTCGCGGATCAGATAGCGTTCCATCTCGGCGAGCCCGGCCATGACCGTTAAAAAGAACCGGCCCATCGTTGTTGTCGTGTCGATGCTGTCGCTCAGACTGCGGAATCCGATTTCGCGTTTTCGTAACTCCTCGACCAGTTCGAGGAGAGCGCGTGTAGTGCGCCCGAGCCGATCGAGCCGTGCAAACGATCGCTTGCGCGACAGCGCCTCGGTTGCCAAGGGCGATCAAGCGGGAGTGCTCCCATGCATGATCAATCATAAGATGTAAGGTAAAAATATCTGAGACGTTCGGGTCTGTGCAGGATTGTGAATTGGGGGGAATGGCTGCTGCCAAGTACGAGGAGGACGTTTATGGCAAGTCACCGCAAATTGTTAGGTAGCATGGCGTTAGCACCTCCTGGCAGAAGGAGGCTGTACGACGCGTTGGGTGCCAGGCCGCGAACGCACAAGGCACATTTGACCAGGCTAGCGCCAAAGATCCGCAGTACGTCAAGGGGCTCTAAACCGAGCGCTTAGCAATACTGCATATGCCTTTTCGTTTTGGGGTCCGTCGCGCGGGATTGGACCAATGAGAAGGATTGCATTTAAGAGTTGGGGTGGGAGCGCGCGTGCGACCGTGCGCCGTCACCGCCGGCACCTGAACCGCCCATCTGCTATGGTAACCTAGCGATGGTAATAGGAGTACATTATGGCTGACAGGTACATATCCCCCGACCAATCTTTTACCAAGGCGCGTGCTCGCTGGAGCATCGGTATCTTGTTGCTTGCTGCCGTAACGAGTTGCGCCGGTCGTTCGCCGCAACCCGTCGCTGTGGTCCAGCCGCAGGATCGCTACGCCGATTGTCCGGCGATATTCGCTGAGGTTCAGGCGAATAACAAAAAGATCGAGGATCTAGCCGGCGACCAGGGTGGCAAGGTCGCGCAGAATGTTGCGGCGGGCCTTGTCGGAATTGTCATCTGGCCGATGTGGTTCGCTATGGATTTTCAAGGTACTGCCGGTAAGGAAATCGATGCCCTTAATAATCGGCAGCAATATCTTGCGACCTTGGCTGCACAACGGAACTGTGCCGCGCCTGTGGCACCGCCGCCGGTTGCAGCGACACAGCCAGTTGCCTCCATGCCCTCACAGCAGCTGGTTGCAGCGACACAGCCAGTTGCCTCCATGCCCTCACAGCAGCTGGTTGCAGCGACACAGCCAGTTGCCTCCATGCCCTCACAGCAGCCGGTTGCAGCGACACAGCCAGTTGCATCCATGCCAGCGCAGCCGGTGACTGAGACGCTTCGAGCCTCGTCTACGACGGTTGTGATACCATAGCAGCCGATCGCGCCCTGGTGATGCGAGCGCAACCGTAGGTTCGTTGCGACTTGTATCGCTAATCGCTAACCAGACGCGAGAGTATCATGTCCGACGAACAAATTGAGCGCATGGTAGAAGGAAGGGTCAATCGCCTTGACGCGTTGTTCATGGCGAAGGGGATAACCCAGGCCGAGTATGACGCTGAGCAGCGCGACATTCAGGAATGGGCCGAGCGTCGTTATGTGGACCGCGTAGGGCAAACGACGTTAAACCCATTGAGGACCACCCTGCTCAATTGCGTCCGCCAGCCATCTTAAGACGTAGGCGGCGTGCGCGATGCTGGCAGTGGGTGATCCACCGTTATTGCCGCGCCTTGCTTACCAAAGTTCCGGCCATCGCCGGCTTGGTCGGGCGCGACGGCGACGAAGAGATCGATCTTATATTAGCCCATCAGCTGGGCCAGCGGAACTGTTGAGGCTTACGGGAGCCCTGCGAGATCACGACGTTGACCTGCGCCGTTGCCCGCGGTGGTTCGTCGCCTCAGCGAGGGCGCCCTTCAGGTTCTTCGGGTCCTCGACAAAGAAGCCCTTGCCGCCGGGGCCTGCCCCGGTGAAGACCGGGGGCTTCCATGACGCGGTCATAACGTGCGCCCCAAATCAGCGTGTCGGGCTTCATGTTGATCATGCGGTCATCGCGGGCGCCAAAATCAGCGCGGCGGGCTCCACCTTAAACATCGGGTTTCCGGGAACTCCGACAGGCTGACGGTGTGCATGCGAGCTTGCCTACCGGGAAGCTCAGCCCCATCTCTCCCTGCAGTTTTTGCAATTTTGATGTGAGATAATGACCATATCGTTTTGCATACATCGGTGGCTCGACGATTTCCCTGCCAATTCCCTGCCGGCTCGTTGGCAGGGAAAACAGTTTCCCTGCTACTTTTCAGGTAAATTGGCGTAAGGCATTGATCACAAATGCTTTTCGTGGAGCGTTTGGAGGTTCGCCAAGAATTTTCCCTGATTTTCCCGCATGGCAAGGGAAATCGGCGCCGCGCAAACGCAAAAGGGCCGCGCCGTATGGCGCGGCCCTTGCCCCTCACCCCGGCCCTCTTCCCCGCGACGCGGGGAAGAGGGAGGCACCCGCCGGGTTATGAGTGCCAGCGGAACTGCTGGGGCTTGCGGGCCGAGCCCTGTGAGATGACAACGTTGACGAGGGCGGGACCGCGGTGGTTCATCGCTTCGTCGAGGGCGCCGCGGATGTCCTTCGGGTCCTCGACAAAGAAGCCCTTGCCGCCAAAGGCTTCCATGACGCGGTCATAACGCGCGCCATAGATCAGCGAATTGGGCTTCATGTTGAACATAGGGTTTTCCGGGATCTCGGGCATTCCCGGGCCGATGCCGCCATTGTTGAGCACGACGATCTTGACCGGCAGGTTGTAGCGCGCCAGCGTCTCCATTTCCATGCCGCTAAAGCCGATCGCCGAGTCGCCCGACAGGTGGATGACCGGGCGGTCCGGATGCACGATGGCGGCCGCGATCGCCTGCCCGAGGCCAAGGCCCATCGTGCCGTAGGTGCCGGCGTTGAGGCAGGCCTTGGCACTGAACACCGGCAGCATCGTCAGGCCGATATCCATCGTTCCGGCGCCCTCAGCCGACAGGATCGAGTTCTTTGGCATCCAGGCGGCTATGTCCTTGAAGGCGCGGTAGTAGGTCGCCGGGGCGCTGTCGTCGTTGACCTGCGGCTTGATCTGCTCGGCATTCTCGGCCGACTTTTTGCTGATCATCTGCCGCCATGGCGATTCTTTGGGATGGAACCACTGGCGGCCGCTGAGTGCGGCGTTCATCTGCGCCATGATCGCCTTGCCGTCGCCGACGAGCGCCACATCGGTCGCCTTGTTGTGGCCGATCTCCTCGGGGGCGATGTCGAGTTGGATGACCTTGACGTCCGGCGCATAGCGCGGCGGCTGCCCGAAATGGAAGATCCAGTTGAAGCGGGCGCCCATCAGGAAGATGACGTCGGCGTTCTGCAATGCCAATGTGCGGGCCGCCGCAACCGACAGCGGATGGTCGTCGGGCATGACACCCTTGCCCATCGGCGAGCGCAGGAACGGCACTTGCGTCTTCTCGATAAAGGAGCGCACCTCACTTTCGGCGTTGGCCCAAGCCATCCCCTTGCCGACGAGGATGAGCGGCCGCTCGGCCCGCTCGAGCATGTTGAGCGCCGCGTCGATATTCTCCGGCGGCGCCTGGAAGCGCGGCGGGTCGGGGCATTTTTGCACCTGCACGACATCCTTCTCGTCGCACTTGCCGGTGATGATGTCGTCGGGCATGTCGAGATAGGCCGCACCCGGCCGGCCATAGGTCGCGTTCCGGGTCGCCTCCGCGACATAATACGGGATGCGTTTTACGCTATCGATGGCGTGGGCGAATTTGCAGAGCGGCGCGGCGAGCCGCACCTGGCGCTCTTCCTGGAAAGCGCCCATGCCGCGGCGATAGGTCTCCGACGCGCCGCCGATCAGGATCATCGGCCAGCAATTCTGCTGCGCATCAGCGAGGCCGGCGAGACCGTGCACGACGCCGGGACCGGTCACGACGATGCAGGCGCCGGGCCGGCCGGTCAGATAGCCGTACGCCCGGGCAGCATAGGAGGCGGCCTGCTCGTTGCGCATGCCGATATAGGCAACACCCTCCTTCTGCGCCGCCGCGGCGATGGGGCCGACGGGAAACCCGACGACGCCAAAGAGGTGGTTTATGCCCTGCTGTTTGAGGCTCCTCGCGATCAACGTGGCGCCGTCGACTTCGCTCATCTCTTTCCTCCTCGTGACCCGGACGAATTTCCGCACAGAGATTACGCATTTATTGCCAGACCGCGAAAGGGATTATGCTCGCTGTCGATAGCTGGCACCCTTATTTCCGCGAGGGAGTGATGGACGGGGAGCAGATCAAGGAGCTCGTGCGCAGCCGCTATGCCGCGGTTGCCGAAGGGGCGGTGGGCTGCTGCGGCGGCGCCAGGACGCCGGAAGAGGTCTCCTGCGGAATGGGCTATTCGGCAGCAGAGCTGGCCTCGGTACCCGAGGGCGCCAATCTCGGCCTCGGCTGCGGCAACCCGCAGGCGATCGCGGCAATGCGGCCCGGCGAAGTCGTCGTCGATCTCGGCAGCGGCGCCGGGTTCGATTGCTTTCTCGCAGCGCAACAGGTCGGCGTGACAGGCTGCATCATCGGTGTCGACATGACCTACGAGATGCTGGAAAAGGCCCGCGACAACGCCGCTCGGGCCGGGGCCGCCAATGTCGAGTTCCGCCTCGGTGAGATCGAGCATCTGCCGATCGCCGACAATACCGCCGACGTGGTCATCTCGAATTGCGTGGTCAACCTCGTGCCCGACAAGGCGCAGGTTTACCGCGAGGCCTTCCGCGTGCTCAAGCCGGGCGGGCGCCTGGCAATTTCGGATGTCGTCAACGTCGCGCCGCTCCCGGCTGAGTTGGCCGCCGACGAGGCCCTGCTGTGCGGTTGCGTCGCCGGCGCCGCCAGCTCCGATGCAGTCGAGCATTGGCTCGCGGCGGCGGGTTTTGCCGATATCCGTATCACGGTCAAGCCGGAGAGCCGGGAATTGGTGAAAAATTGGGCGCCCGGCCGCAGGGTCGAAGATTATGTCGCTTCGGCGACGATCGAAGCGCGCAAGCCGCCGTCATGACGCCGCGGCCACGGCCGCGTCGTCGATCGTCAGTTGCACCGCATCACCGCCGCGCCAGCCGTCGCGACGCAGGTGGCCGGTCACATGGACCGCCGCACCGTGGGTCTCGGCGAGAAATTTCCCGAGCGGCGTGCCGGCGGTGCGAAAGGCGATCGCGCGCAGCCGCCCGGTATCGAGCGGGTCGGCCAGGGTGCAGCGCAGATGACCCGTCCCGACCCGCTCGGCAAGGACGATGCGGACGCCGGAGAAGACGAAACGCGGCTCGGGATTGGCGGCGCCGAACGGCGCCAGCTTCGCGATGTGATCGAGCAGCTCGCCTTGAGCCGCGGCAACCGAGAGGGCCCCATCGATCAACTGTTCCGGTACGAGCCGATCGCGATCGGTACCGTCCCCCAGCCTTGTGGCGAGAAATTCTCGCAACGCGTCGAGCTTTTCGGCTGCGACTGTGAAGCCCGCTGCCATTGCGTGGCCGCCGCCGTTGATCAAGAGGCCCGCCTGACGTGCCGCGATCACCGCCGGGCCCAGCGGCAAGCCGGCGACCGAGCGGCCGGAGCCCTTGCCGATGCCATCGGCGAGGGCGACGACGCAGGCTGGGCGCTCGTAACGCTCCTTCAGCCGCGCGGCGACGATACCGATCACGCCGGGATGCCAACCCTCCGCCGCGGCGAATATGAGGACCGGCGATTGCGCGGCGCCCTCGACTAGACAGATCGCCGACTCCAACGTGCGGGCCTCGATGTCGCGGCGCTCACGGTTGTAGGCATCGAGCCGCGCCGACAACTCGGCGGCGAGCGCCGCATCATCGGTCGCCAATAGATGCGCCCCGAGATCGGCGGCTCCGACCCGGCCGCCGGCGTTGACCCGTGGACCGAGGACGAACCCCAGATGATACGCGTCGACCCGCTCGCTGAGGCCGGCGACCGCGGCCAACGCGGCGAGACCGCCATTGCCGTTGCGCCGCGCAACTTTGATCCCTTGCGAGACCAGCGCCCGATTGACGCCGGCGAGCGGCACGACATCGCAAACCGTGCCGAGCGCCACCAGATCGAGCCACTGCAGCAGGTCGGGCTCGACGCGGTCGCCGACGTACCAGCCGGCGCGGCGCAGAGCGCGGTTGACCGCGACGGCGAGCAAGAAGGCAACGCCGACCGCTGCCAGCTGACCATGCGGGCTCGCTTCGTCGAGACGGTTCGGATTGACGATCGCAAAGGCGCGCGGCAACAACGGCTCGGCCACGTGATGATCGATGACGATGATATCGAGCCCGGCGTCGGCGGCGTCGGCGAGAGGCAGATGCGCGTTGGTGCCGCAATCGACCGTGACGACAACCCGCAGACCTTCGTCACGCAGCCGCAACAGGGCCGGGGTGTTCGGGCCGTAGCCCTCGCGCAGCCGGTCGGGAACGTAGATCCGGGTCGGCGCACCGACAGCCCCGAAAAACCGTGCCAGCAGCGCCGCGGAGGTCGCGCCGTCGACATCGTAATCGCCGAAGATGCCGATCGTTTCGCCTTGCCGCACCGCCTCTACAAGGCGCGCCGCGGCGATTTCCATGTCGCGCAGATGCGAAGGATCGGGCAGCTGGTTGCGCAGGCGCGGCGCGAGAAACGCCGGCGCGCCGTCGACGTCGATCCCACGCTGCGCGAGCAGCCGCCCGACGATCTCGGGCAAGCCGAGCCGCTCGGAGATTGCTTCTCCCACTCGCGCATCGCCGGCCCGCAGCCGCCAGCGGCGGCCGCTCACCGATCGCTCGACCCCCAGTATCGCCCCAGCCGTTGCAGCGGCGCCCCCCGCGCCGTCGATCATCTCTGTCCTAACCCAGGCCCCCGATATTCCTATCGTCACCCCTTCCGGAACGGGGGTCCAGAGCTCGACCTATAAGTCTCTGCGGCAACTGGATTCCCGCTTCCGCGGGAATGACCGAGCGGAGCAATTGTCTGAGAATCAGGGGAGCTCACCTCGCGAATGGGGCGAAGCTCTGCTTGCGCGTAAAGTCGTGGCGGGCTTCGACGTACCGCACTGTTCCGGATTTCGACCGCATGACGACCGAATGCGTCATCGCACCGCCCGGAAAACGGCGCACCCCGCGCAGCATTGTGCCGTTGGTGACCCCCGTCGCGGCAAACATCACATCGCCTGAAGCCAGATCGTGCAGTTTGTATTTGCGATCAAGGTCGGTGATGCCGAGGCGATGGGCGCGGGTGCGCTCGTCGTCGTTGCGGAACAACAGGCGCCCCTGCATCTGGCCGCCGATGCAGCGCAGCGCCGCCGCCGCCAGCACGCCCTCCGGCGCACCACCCGAGCCGACATACATGTCGATTCCGGTGTCGGGCTCCGAGGTGGCGATGACGCCGCTGACATCGCCGTCGGAGATCAGCGCGATGCGGGCGCCGGCGGCGCGCACCTTGGCGATCAAATCGGCATGGCGCGGCCGATCGAGAATGCACACAACGAGGTCCGAAACCTCTGCCCTCTTCGCCTTGGCGAGGTTTTTCAGATTAACCGCCGGCTCCTCGTCGAGATCGACGAGATCATCGGGCAATCCGCCACCAACGGCGATCTTGTCCATGTAAACGTCGGGAGCGTTGAGAAAGCCACCCGAATCGGCCATCGAGATCACCGAGAGGGCATTGGCGCCGCCCTTGGCGGTGATCGTCGTTCCCTCGAGCGGGTCGAGCGCGATGTCGATCGGCGGGCCATTGCCGGTGCCGACTCTCTCGCCGATAAAGAGCATCGGCGCTTCGTCGCGCTCCCCCTCGCCGATCACGACCGTACCGGCGATCGCGAGGCTGTTCAGTGCTTCCCGCATCGCATCGACGGCGGCCTGATCGGCAGCCTTCTCATCACCTCGTCCCATTAGGCGCGAGGCGGAGAGCGCGGCGGCTTCGGTCACGCGGACGGCCTCCAAAGCCAGATTGCGGTCCATCCTCGATGTCTCGGGCATCGGCCTTCCTCCTGATCGTTTGTTGCGCCCTTGTCTTCCTCAGAAATCCTCGATGCGGATCATCCTCGGCGGTTCGAGCACGCTGTCGAGCGCCTCGATTTTGTTGAGAGCCCGGCGCATCGCCGCCTCGACGGTGACATGGGTCGTCATCACTACCGGCACCGCCTCGCCCGGCGCCCGGCCGCGTTGGATCATCGACTCCATCGAAACCTGCTCGTCGCGCAGAGCGGCGGCGACATCGGCGATCACGCCCGGCTGATCGACCACCATAAGCCTGATGTAATAGGCGCCGTGATGGCGCTCGATCGGCACGCCAGGGATCGTGCGGAGATTGCCGCTATGAATCCCGAAGGGCGGAACAGGGCGTCCCGCGGCGATGTCGACGAGATCGGCGGCGACCGCCGATGCTGTCGGGGAAGCGCCTGCGCCGCGCCCCTGCAATACCACCCGCCCGACAAAATCGCCCTCTGCAACGACCGCGTTATAAACGCCCTCAACCGCTGCGATTGGCGTGCCTCGCGGGACCATGCAGGGATGGACACGCTGCTCCAACCCCGCCTCCGTCACCCTCGCGATCCCGAGCAGCTTGATACGGTAGCCGAGCTCCTCGGCGAAATCGATGTCGAGCCGCGAGATGTGGCGAATGCCCTCCGCGTAGACGCCCTCAAGGTCGATCGGGCGGCCAAAGCCGACGCTTGCCAGGATGGCGAGCTTGTGGGCAGCGTCGATACCGTCAATATCGAAGCTCGGATCGGCCTCCGCGTAGCCCAGCCTTTGCGCTTCGGCCAGAACTTCAGCGAATTCGCGTGCGCTCTCGCGCATCGTCGTCAGGATATAATTGCAGGTCCCGTTGAGGATTCCATAGACCCGTTCCAGGCGGTTGCCGGCAAGGCCCTCGCGCAATCCTTTGATCACCGGGATGCCGCCGGCAACCGAGGCCTCAAAAGAAAGGATGACGCCGCTTTCTTCGGCTCGCGCCGCAAGCCGCGTCCCCTCATGAGCCATCAACGCCTTGTTGGCGGTGACGACGTGCTTGCCGTGAGCGATTGCCGTATCGACGACGTCGCGGGCAATCCCATGGGCGCCGCCGATCAGCTCGACGACGACATCGACCTCGGGATCGGCGGCCATCGCCGCCGCGTCCTCGTACCAGCGCACCGCCGAAAGGTCGGCGCCACGGTCCCGGCGGCGGTCACGCGCCGATACAGCAACGACGACGAGCCTGCGGCCGGCACGCTCGGACAATAGCTCGGCTTGGCGGTCGAGCAATTGCAGGACGCCGGTGCCGACTGTACCGAGACCAGCGATGGCGAGCTTCAACGGCGGTTTCACGACGACAATCCAACGGCGGTGTGCGAAACGCAGGAGCCGCCACCGCCAACGGCCTCCGCCGAGCCTTTGTAGCGCCGGAGCGTGAATTTTTCGATAGCCTTGCGGGATCGACGGCGCCGCGCGGACGCCGCGCAGCTTTCACTCGATACCGGCCCGCGCCGGACCGGCGCCGCCCTCCCCCGCTCGCGGGCTAGGGCTACGGTGGGAGCTCAGTGTTCGAGGATCACTTCGGCGCGGCTTTCGCCCGAATTGGCACCAGCCGGGACCGCCTCGACCTGGATCTTGTCCGCCGGAATTCCTGCCTGCTTCAAAGCGGCAGACACCGCCTGAGCGCGATCGAGCGCGGCGCGATACCCATTGAGCTGTTCGACCGCCCCGCTGCCGCCTGCCGCATATCCGACCACACGAACTTTCCCCGGATTCTTCTCGTATAACGGCACCACCGTTTCGAGCTTGTGGCGATCGCCTTCGGTGAGGTCCTTCGAATCGGCGGAGAATTTGATTTCGGCGACGGGCGTGTCAACCGGAGCAGGCGGTTTCTGAGCCCCTTTGCCGGGCTCAGCCGCGGCGGAGCGGGTGGGGACCGGCGGCGGCACTTCTGGCGGTGGCGGCGCCGGCTCAAACCCGGCAGTGGCCTTCGCCTGCGGCAAGGGCGTCGGCGCGAGAGCTCCGCCCGCTGCGAGCCCCCCTGGAAGGGGACTTGTGTTGCTCGCAACCTTTGGTGGCGGCGGCAACTGGGGGGGTGGCGGCGCTGCTTCGATCTGCTCGGGCTGCGGTGTCGCTCGCGCCTGTGGTACTTCGAGGGTCGACTCCATCGGCCCAGGCTCGGGCGGCTCCCCCTGTTTGCGCAAGCCCGTCGTGGACCCGGCGACCGTCTTGCGCCCAGCCTGGGCAGAGCGGGGCGAGGCGGCCGGCGGAGGCACGGTTGACTTGTCGCCGCCAGCACCCGCAACGGCCGAAGCGATCGAAGCCGGCGGCGGCGAGGCTGACGCGGCCGCGACAGCCGGTGCAGCGGACGGGGCCGGCGGCGGAGCAGGCGTCACCGCGGCTGCTTGAGTACCCTCAGGCTCGCTCGCCGGGGCAGAACCGGGCGGCGGTGGAGGAGCTGCGGGCGTGGTGGAAAAGCCGGCTCGCAGCTGCTCGTCGGAGTATCGCGCATTCGCCCGATCAGCGATCAGGCTCTGGGTCAGTTTCTCACGGTCGGCTGCCGTCATCGCCCGGACTGGTGGCGGTGGCACCGTCGCGAGGTTCGGGTAGTCCGACGCCTCTCCTGCCGCCAAATTTCGCGTGTTCGGCGTCGTCTCGGGATCGGGATCATTCCGACTGGTGCCGGTCCAATCGCGCCATGTGTCGACCGGGTCGCAAGCCGCGAGGCCGAGCAGCACCGCCATCATGGCGGGCCGGCACACCCGCCATCCTGTCCTTCTCCCCGCGCCGGAACCGCGGGACGGCGATTTCGCTATGATCATGACCAAGTTACCGACGAATGGCCCCCGTGCCTTCGCAGGCGTTCGGGATCCGCGTGCGATCGGCACAATCGATCCGTGCTGATGTATTAGATCCGGACCGGCGCGTCACTACATTTGATCGCGGGGACTTTCGCCTAGCTCCGAGCCTGCGGTCGCAGCCGGATGCTTCGGGGGTTTCGATCTTGAGTTCTGAACGGGCAGTATAATCAAGGAAATGGCAATGGACGAAACGGGCCGGGACAAGCCCGGCGCTGAAAGCCGGCCGGCCGGCACTCGCCATACCACGAGCCGGCGGGCTAGCAGGGCTGGCACGAGACGAGCAACTGCCCCACAGGCCCATCAGGAGACCGACGGGCCTGCCGAGACGGTCACGGCTTCCGGTAACGGGGCGCCCGGCGACTCCATTCCCGATGCCGCCGATCTATCGCAGAAAATGGCCGAGATCGCCCGACAGAGCCAACGGCTGGTTGCCGATTTCATCCAGCGGCAGGCCCCGGAAAATGGTGTCGGATTGGCGAACACGCTGGGGATTGGCATCGCCTTTCTCGAGATGACGGCGCGCATGTTGTCGGACCCGTCTCGGCTGGTTCAGGCGCAGCTGTCACTGTGGAACGACTATTTGACTTTATGGCAGCGGACGGCCCAGCGCTTTCTCGGCGGAGAGACCGAGCCGCTGATCGAGCCGCCGGCTGGAGACCGGCGCTTTCGCGACGCAGCGTGGACCGACAACACGCTGTTCGATTTCATCAAGCAGAGTTACCTGCTGACAGCGCGGTGGATGCAAAAGACGGTTCGCGAAGTCGAAGGGATCGACGAGCGCACCGCTCGCAAGGTCGATTTTTACACCCGCCAGTTCGTCGACGCCCTCGCGCCGTCGAATTTTCTTCTGACCAATCCCGAGGCGTTGCGCGCGACAATCGAAAGCCGCGGCGAGAACCTGCTCAACGGGCTGAAAAACCTGCTCGAAGACCTCGAGCGCGGCAAGGGCCACCTGACGATCAAAATGACCGATATGGAGGCGTTCCGAATCGGCCAGAACATCGCAGTGACGCCGGGGAAGGTCATTTACCAGAATGACCTGATGCAGCTTCTACAGTACGAACCGACGACCGAGAAAGCAAAGCACCGTCCCCTCCTGATCATCCCGCCGTGGATCAACAAATTCTATATTCTCGACTTGCGGCCCAATAATTCGTTCATCCGCTGGGCGGTGTCGCAGGGCCAGACCGTATTTGTAATCTCCTGGGTCAATCCCGACGAGCGGCTCGCTGCGAAGACATTCACAGACTACATGCTGAAGGGCCCCCTGGCCGCTCTGGATGCGATCGCAGCTGCGACCGGTGAGCGCGAAGCCAATGTAATCGGCTACTGCCTGGGCGGCACACTGCTCGCCAGTACGCTCGCCTATATGGCGGCCAAGCGCGACAATCGCATCAAGAGCGCGACCTATTTTGTGGCGATGGTCGATTTTGCCGAAGCCGGCGAGCTGTCGGTCTTTATCGACGAGGAGCAGCTCTCCGCATTGGAGGAGCGCATGAACGCGAGGGGCTATCTCGAAGGCCACGACATGGCGACGACGTTCAACATGCTGCGCGCCAACGATCTGATCTGGTCGTTCGTCGTCAACAACTACCTGCTCGGCAAGTCGCCGTTTCCGTTCGACCTGTTGTATTGGAACGCCGATTCGACGCGCATGCCGGCGGCGATGCACAGCTTTTATTTGCGCAACATGTACCAGCAAAATCTGCTGGCAAAGCCCGGCGGCATTACGCTCGACGGTGTGCCGATCGATTTGCGCCAGATCAAGACGCCGTCCTTTCTTTTGTCGACCCGTGAGGACCACATCGCGCCGTGGCGGTCGACCTATTCCGCCACGCAGCTCTATCGCGGGCCAGTCAAATTCGTGCTGTCGGCCTCCGGGCACATCGCTGGCGTCGTCAACCCGCCGGGCGGCAAATACGGCCACTGCGAGAACGACAAAAACCCGCCGACGCCGGAGGAGTGGCTCGCCACCGCGACAGCCTACCCCGATTCGTGGTGGCCGACCTGGGAGCGTTGGGTCTCGCAATACGCTGGCGGTGAAGTGCCGGCGCGGCACCCCGGCGACGGCAACCTCAAGCCAATCGAGGACGCCCCCGGCTCTTACGTCAAGGTCCGCGCCGCGGATTGACGAAACCTTCGATTGCCCCTCGCTCATAACAAGCTAGAGTAGACGCCGTTGCCAATACTGCATTCGGCACGTGAGAGTTGCCAGAAGCAAGGGCATTGGTGAGGAACGCCATGCTCGCCTGGTTCGGTGAATTGAATGCCAAGGAGCGGCGAACAATGGGCGCCTGCTTTGGCGGCTGGGCGCTCGATGCGTTCGACGTGCAAATGTACAGCTTTGTGATCCCGACGGTGATCGCGCTGTGGGGTCTATCGCGCGGGCAAGCCGGGCTCATCGGCGCGGTGACCCTGCTGATCTCGTCGCTGGGCGGGTGGTTTTCCGGCACCCTGGCCGATCGGTTCGGCCGGGTGCGGATGCTGCAGATCACGATCTTATGGTACTCGGTCTTCACTTTTTCTGTGTGCGTTCGCGCAGAATTTCGAGCAGCTCTTCGTGCTGCGCGCCTTGCATGGGCTGGGCTTTGGCGGCGAGTGGGCAGCCGGAGCGGTGCTGATGGGCGAGGTGATCCGCGACAAGTACCGCGGCCGCGGTGTCGGCATCGTACAGACCGGCTGGGCCGTCGGCTGGGGCATCTCGGCGCTTGTCTACACTGCGCTCTACGCTTTTCTGCCGGAAGCGATCGCATGGCGGGTGCTGTTTGCGATCGGGCTCCTGCCCGCGGTCTTTGTGTTCTGGATCCGCCGCCACATCGATGAGCCCGACATATTCCGCGACCAGCGCCGCGATCGCCCGTCCGTCGGCATCGGCTATCTGTTCGCCGCGTTTCAGGGGCAGCATTTGTGGACGACGGTGAAGGTCACCCTGATGGTCGCCGGCGCGCAGGGCGGCGGCTATGCCCTTGGGATCTGGATGCCGACCTACCTGCGCACGGTGCGCGGATTGTCGGCAACCAGTACTGGCGGGTTTCTACTGGTCCAGATCCTTGGTGCGCTAATGGGCTTTCTGCTGGGCTCCTATCTGAGCGATGCGATCGGCCGGAAATCGACGTTTATGCTGTCCGCGATCGGCTCGTTCGTAATGATCCTCGTCTATATGTTCGTGCCGATGGACAACATCGCGCTGCTGTTCGTCGGCGTCCCGTTGTTCACAATTTTCCTGATCAAATTCCCGCCGATGGGGCCGTTCATGACGGAACTCTACCCCACAGGCGTACGCGGCACGGCCCAGGGCTTCTGCTACAACGGTGGCCGGGCTCTCGGTTCATTCCTGCCGACCTTGGTCGGGTTTGTCAGTCAGAGTCTGCCGCTCGGCGCGACGATCGCGCTGTCAGCGCGTTTGCGTCCGGGCTCATGATCATAATGCTGCTGGCGTTACCGGAAACCCGCGGCCGCAGCCTCGCAAGTCTGGAAGCGGCGCCCGCCGACTAACAGCGCCGATCAGTTAGACCTAGGGCCGAGATCCAGCATCAGCCGCAAATTCTGTACCGCGGCACCCGATGCTCCCTTGCCGAGATTGTCGAGCCGGGCAACGAGCACGGCCTGGCGCCGCGCCTCGTTCTCCGCGACGTAAAGCTCGAGCCGGTTGGTGCCGTTGAGCGCCTCCGGTTCGAGCTTGTCCTGCCCGTTGCGGGCCATGACCTTCACGTGCTCGGAGCCCTCGTAAAAGGCGCACAGTGCCTCTCGCAAATCGGCGCCGTTAGGCCTCCCGGGCAGGTCGTCGAGGTAGAGCGGTACCGAAACCAGCATGCCCTGGCGGAAATGCCCGACCGAGGGGACGAAAATCGGCCGGCGCGTCAGGCCGGAGTAGAGTTCGGTCTCGGGCACATGCTTGTGCTCGAGACCGAGCGCGTAAAGCTCGAAGGCGGGGCCCCCGTCACGGTCATGCGCCTCGATCATCGATCTGCCGCCGCCGGAATAGCCGCTGACGGCGCTGATCGTGATCGGGTAATCGGGCGGGATGTGCCCCGCCTCGACGAGCGGACGCAATAGGCCGATGGCACCGGTCGGATAGCAGCCGGGATTGCTGACTTTGCGCGAGCCCGCGATCCGTTCCGGCTGCTCGGGCGCCATTTCCGGAAAGCCGTAGGTCCATTCGGGATCGACCCGGTGCGCGGTGCTGGCGTCGAGCAATTTCGGTGCCTCACTGCCGAGCGCCGCGGCCAACCCGACTGCCTCGCGCGCAGCATCGTCCGGCAGGCACAGCACGACGAGGTCGCAGTTTGCCATCATGTCCTGCCGCGCCGATCGATCCTTGCGCAGCGCCGCGGGCAGGCTGCGCAGCGCTATCCCGGGCATCGTTTCGAGGCGTTGGCGGATGCCGAGCCCCGTCGTGCCGGCTTCGCCGTCGATAAACACGCTCGGTTGATTGCTCGCCATTGGGGTGCCCCCGCGCTATCGTGCGTTTGACCCGAGTTTCAGTGGAGTTCTCCGTTATGCCGGAAAACAGCGCCCCCTTGCAATGCCTCGCCGGTGTGCGAGTTCTCGACCTGACCCAGTTCGAGGCCGGTCCGTCCTGCACCGAAGCGCTTGCTTGGCTCGGCGCCGAAGTCGTCAAGGTCGAGAACCCGAATGGCGGTGAGCCCGGCCGGACGTCCTTTGCCGGCGCCCCCGGCAGCCCCGACTCGTTCTATTTCTTCGAATTCAACGCCAACAAGAAATCGGTCACCGTCAACCTCAAATCCGAGCGCGGCCTGGCTCTGGTCAAGGACATGGCCAAGAAGGCCGACGTCATGATCGAGAATATGGCGCCCGGAACGATCGAGCGGAGCGGGCTCGGCTACGACGTGATCCACGCGCTGAACCCGGGCATCATCTACGCCCAAGTTAAGGGTTTTGGCGAGGGCAGCCCCTATGAGAAGAACCTCGCCTTCGACATGATCGCGCAGGCTTCCGGCGGGACGATGAGCATCACCGGCGAGCCCGACGGACCGCCGATCAGGCCGGGCGTCTCGCTCGGCGACACCGGCACCGGCATGACGATGGCGATCAGCATCCTCGGCGCGCTCTACGAGCGCCGCGCCACTGGCAAGGGCAGGCGTCTCCAGGTGGCGATGCAGGATGCGATGCTGCACTACATTCGCTTCGCGTTTCAGACCCAGGCGGTGCTCGGCCGCGCCGCACCCCGCAACAGCAACCGCAGCAACACGGCGCCGTCGGGGATCTTCCCTTGCGCGCCGGGCGGACCCAATGACTGGATCTATGTCTTTTCCCGCCAGAAGGACCACTGGCACCGCCTGCTCAAGCTTCTCGGCCGCGAGGAGCTGATCGGCGACCCGCGATACGAGACGGCAGCTGCCCGCGGCGAGCGCATCGAAGAGGTCAATGCGATAGTCGCCGATTGGACCAAGCGGCGCGACAAGCACGAGGCGATGCGCCTGATCGGCGCGGCCGGGGTACCGGCGGGGGCGGTGCTCGACACGATGGAGCTGATGAACGAGCCGAGCTTCACCGAGCGCGGCATCCTGCAGGTCGCCGAACATCCCACTGGGCCGTTCAAGATGCCGTCCTGGCCGGTGCGCTTTGATGGCAAGCCGCCAAAGCTCGAGCCGGCTCCGTTGCTCGGACAGCACACGACGCAGGTCTTTGGCGATTGGCTCGGCATGAGTGCCGGCGATGTCGCGGCACTGAAGAAAGAAGGGGTGATCTGACGGTACATCGAGATCATGCGTGCTTGGAGACGCGCCCTTGCGGGCGCTCCTCAGCATGAGGTGATCCTGAGTAATTCCTCATCCTGAGGAGGCGCGAAGCGCCGTCTCGAAGGATGTGTGGCGTAATAGGAGAGAGGAGAGGAGATACCGAGATGGCGGAATTGACCGGTAACGAGATCCTCGCCCGCTGCCTGAAGGCGCAGGGGGTCAAGGACATCTTCTACATCATGGGCGGGCCGATGCTCGACGTCGAGTCGGAGTGCATCAAGGAGGGCATCCGGCTGATCGACACCCGCCACGAGCAGGGTGCTTCGTATATGGCGCAGGCCTACTCGCGGGTGACGCAGGGGCCGGGCGTGTGCATCGGGGCGAGCGGTCCCGGTGCGCTCAATCTCGGCACCGGGCTCGCCAACGCATTGATCGATTGCTGTCCCGTGATCGCGCTCGGCGGGTCGAGCCCGATCAGCCAGTTCGGCCGCCAGGTCTTTCAGGAGATCGATCAGGTCAAGGCCTTTGATGGCTGGGTCAAATACGGCGACCGCGTGCACAACCTGAAGCGCCTGCCGCAGCAGATCAACTTCGCCTTCCAGACGGCGCTGAACGGCAAGCCCGGCCCGGTCTATCTCGATTTCCCCGGCGACGTGCTCTACACCACGGTCGACGAGGCGGATGTCGATTGGAGCTATTGCGGCCGGGAGATCATCAGGGCGCGGCCCTATGCCGAGCCCAAGGCGCTCAACGCGCTGGTCGATGCGATCAAAAAGGCGCGCCAGCCGATCATCGTCTCGGGCAGCGGTGTGCTGTGGTCGCATGCCTGGGATGAGATGAAAGCGTTTGTCGAGAAGGCCGGGATCCCGTTCTACACGACCCCACAGGGGCGCGGTGTCGTGCCCGACGACCACCCCTATTCCTACCTGACGATGCGCAACGACGCATTCCGCGAGGCCGATCTGATCATCATCCTCGGCACCCGCACGAATTATGTGATCGGCCACGCCTTGCCGCCGCGCTTCAGCGCCACCGCCAAGGTCGCGCGCATCGATATCGACCCCGAGGAGATGGGTAATTCGGCGCGCGACATCGACATTCCAGTTGTCGGCGACTGCAAGTCCATATTGCAGCAATTGTGCGAGGCGATCGACGCGCGCCCTGCTGAGCGTTTTGCACCTTGGCGCCAGAAACTCGCCGACGGCGAGGCCAAGAAACGCCTACGCGCCGGCGGCAACTACCCGACCGACGGCGACATCCACCCGCTGCGGCTCTGTGAGGAGGTCAAGAACTTTATGCAGCGCGAGGCGATCCTGTCGGTCGACGGGCAGGAGATCCTCAATTTCGGGCGCCAGTCGATCCCGACCTTTGTCCCGGGCCACCGGCTCAATTCCGGGCCCTTTGGCACGATGGGGGTCGGGCTGCCGTTTGCGGTCGGCGCCAAGGCCGCCAAGCCCTCCGCCCAGGTCATCTGCCTGCACGGCGACGGCTCGTTCGGCCAGAACGCGATGGAGCTCGACACCGCGGTTAGGCACAAATTGCCGCTCCTCTGCATCGTCAGCCTCAACGGCGGGTGGACCGCCGACCCCGAGCGCAACAAGCCCGGCCGCGATCTCGGCTACACCCGCTACGACAAGATGGCCGAGGCCTTGGGCTGCTTTGCTGAATATGTCGAGGAGCCCGAAGGCATCCGCCCGGCCCTGCAGCGCGCCTGGAAAAAGGTAGAGGAGGGCATGGTCGGCTTTGTCAACGTCAAGACCGACTACCGCGCCCGGGCGACGACGGTGCGTTTTTCGAGCCGCGAAACCTGAGCCGACGCCTCCGCGAAACGAAGGGGCGCCCTGCTTTCACTGCACCTTGTTTGACAGCGCATGTGAGGGCCCTTGGCGGCTCTCGGGAGAAATGGATACCGCGGAAGCAAATACTTTACCGCTGACCTCCTTTTTCTTACCGTCACATTCCGTGGTCTGCTAGAGACGCGAATGAGGAGGGCTTCCGGGGTACGGGCATGGTGCTGGCGTTTGGCGACCACCGGCTCGACATCAAGCGCCGCGAATTGCGCCGCGGCACCGAGCTGATCGACCTGGAACCGAAGGTCTTCGACTTGCTGGTCTTCCTCGTGCAAAACCGCGGCCGCGTGGTCAGCAAGGACGATTTGCTGCAGGGGGTATGGGGCGGGCGGATCGTATCAGAATCGGCACTGACGACGCGCATCAACGCGGTGCGCCGGGCGCTCGGCGACGACGGTACCGCGCAACGGCTGGTCCGCACCTTTACCCGCAAGGGCGTTCGCTTCATCGGCGAGGTCACAGAGATGTCGGACCCGGCGGTGCCGGCTGTGGCACCCGCGATATCGATCGCGCCGCCCCTAGTCGCGCCGCGCATGTCGATTGTCGTATTGCCGTTCGCCAACCTCAGTAACGACCCCGAGCACCAATATTTTGCGGACGGCATCACCGAGGATGTGACAACCGACCTATCGCGTATTCAGAATAGCTTCGTAATCTCGCGCAATACCGCCTTCACATACCGCAACAAACCGGTCGACACAAAGCAGATCGGCCGCGAGCTTGGTGTGCGCTATGTGCTCGAAGGCAGCGTGCGGCGGTCGGGCAACAAGGTTCGCGTCAATGCCCAGCTGATCGACGCCGAGACCGACACGCATCTTTGGGCCGAGCGATTCGACTGTGATGTTACCGATCTGTTCGCCCTGCAAAACGAGATCACGAGCCGTATCGCTATTGCGCTCAATGTCGAGCTGTCGCGCAGTGAAGCCGCATCGCCGACCAACAATCCCGACGCGCTCGATTACATTCTCCGAGGACGCGCCGCATACTGGAAAACAGGTCTGCAAACGCGTGATTTATTTGCTGAGACGCTCGGGCTCTATGAACGAGCATTGGCACTCGACCCGCGGTCAGTCGAGGCGCAAAGCCAGGTCGCTAATATGCTCGCGATTCGCGCCGGAAACGGCTGGACGGAGTCGCCCGCATCAGACTTTCGTCGCGCGGAAGAACTGGTCGAGCAAGCGTTAGCGGCATCGCCGCGTGATTACCTCGCCCACTACGCCAAAGGCTCAGTGCTCCGCTTTCAGGGCCGATGCGATCAGGCCATTCCCGAATATGAGAGGGCACTCGAGTCCAACCCAAACTGGTTGAACTCCTTAGACTTCCTTGCCGCGTGCAAGATGATGACCGGATCCATGGAGACGGCCATCTCCCTCGAACAGCAAGCCATTCGTCTCAGTCCGCGCGATCCCTACATCGGCAATTTCTACTTCCGGATCGGGCAAGCGCATCTGCTACTGGCGCATACCGATGAAGCAATCATTTGGTTTGAAAAGCAGGCAGGCGCCATTCCAGGGTTTGGCGGCCCGCACGTCTATCTCGCCTCCGCCTACGCTCTCAAAGGTGAGACCGAGCGCGCCTCCGCGGAGCTTGCGGAAGCCCGCAGGCTGGCCGCCGACGGTCGTTACTCGAGCATCGCGCGCCTCAAGGCCGCCGGAACCGTCGGCGGACCCGGATATTGGGGCGTGCCGAAGGTCCGGGCCTTGTTCGAAGCAATCTACTTCACCGGCCTGCGCAAGGCCGGGGTGCCCGAGAAATGAGCGCCGACCGTCTTCGCCGCTTCGGCGGGCCGTGTGCTATGCCCAATATGGGACGGCTGGACGAAGGGAGTAGGGTCATCGCAAAACTGCGCACCATCACTACTAAAATCCTGCCTAGCGAACAGACGATGCCTTAGCGTGTTCCTGATGATCCGGAGGGCCACCGCAACCCCCGCCAATGCATAACATCCGACTATCCATAGAGCCCACGCCAGAGCGAAACATCCTGCGTCGTTTGGTCTACAGGTTGCTGTGGGCAACACTACGTAGAAGAGAGCGAGCGCGAGAGCGATGCCCGTGGGGAACAAGAGCAACCATAATCGCCAGAAAACGCTGTTCAAATGCGCATCAACATATGGCGGCAACTGGATAAGCTTGGTATGAACCCTTTGGCCATTGCGTGTGGATACCGCCGTCGCCGAAGACGGCGCTGGGACGCGAAGGTCCCGCGACATCGGAGCGAGAATCGCGGCAAGTCGGCGGATCTCGGTCATCGCAAAAATGTTCATCGGTCTCTCTCTCGCGGCAACATCGGTTTACAGCTTTGAACACCGCAGCGACCGTTCGCCGACGGTAGCCTAAATGGGGGCGGATTGTTGTCCCGATCGCGCATGATAGTCAGGTTACGCCCCGAGAGCAGCCAAACCCCAATGATGTGACGTGCCAGAGGCAGGTATTGGCGCGCATGGCGTGACGACGGTCGCGGCCTCGGCTCTGGCCAGACACTAAAGGTGCCTGTGCTTGGGTGCACAAATACCGTGAATGGCGGCAAAGTGCTTTACGGCGAGCTTTCTTTTTTCTTACGGTGGGCTTGTGATTCCCATGGATGCGCGCCGTGAGATTTCCCTGGGACGCGCGTAGCACCGGCATCTGGCGGCCACCGGCCCAACTCCGGACCCTTCGGCACGATGGGGTGGGGCTGGCCTTCGCGGTTGGCGCCAAGGCCGCCAAGCCCGAGGCACAGGTCATCTGCCTGCACGGCGACGGCTCATTCGGCCAGAACGCGATGGAGGTCGACACCGCGGTGCGCCACAAGCCGCCGCTCCTCTGCGTGATCAGCCTCAACGGCGGCTGGATCGCCGATCCGGAAGGCAACAAGCCCGGCCGCTATCTCGGTTACACCCGCTACGAGAAAGATGGCCGAGGCACTCGGTTGCTATGCCGAATATGTCGAAGAACCCGAGGACATCCGCCCGGCCTTGCAGCGCGCGTG
>Ga0310912_10000355_pt1 | contig 22217 bp, 19 predicted proteins | sample GREbulkMGOX080_FD_203443 | JGI IMG/M metagenome (GOLD analysis project Ga0310912, IMG submission 203443) | Lab enrichment of tropical soil microbial communities from Luquillo Experimental Forest, Puerto Rico - GRE.bulkMG.OX080 | ecosystem: Environmental > Terrestrial > Soil > Tropical forest >...
AGAAAATGATAGCGCCGCCGAAAAGATCTCTTTGCCGCCGGATGTTCACCTTCAAATTGCCGAGTTTCAACGAGAAAGAAAAGACAGTCAGACTGACCTCGTTGTCTACAGTTTTCCGTATCAATCGAGCTCTGGAACACGCTACCTGATCGAGACTGCCATTTCACATGGTCCTATCTCGAGCCTTCTTCGTGACCTGCTAGTGCTGCTGTTAGTCTTGACACCGATTGTGGTCTTGGTGGCAGGAATCGGTGGGTACCTGCTGATGTCTCAACCATTGAAACCAGTGGTGTCGCTCACGGCGAAGGCCGAACGCATAGGCGTGGGAGAGCTGGGGGAACGCCTGCCTGTCATTCCGACAGGCGATGAGCTTGAGCGTTTGTCACATGCCTTGAACCGCATGATTGGTCGCCTGGAAGATGCCCTGGATCACAACCGTCGGTTTTCAGCGGACGTTTCGCATGAGCTGCGAACACCCTTGACAATTCTTCGGGGAGAACTCGAGCACGTGATTCAATTGCGAGACCTGCAACCTGGAGTGAGTGACTCGGTGGGCAGCGCCCTCGAAGAAATTGAGCGTCTGGCGAACATCATTGAAAGCCTTCTGGCTATTTCGCGGCTGGACTCTGGTGGCGCCGGGATCGAGTGCAATCCGTTCGATTTGAGTGCTCTGGCGCGAACAACGACCGAACAAATGCAGCTGCTGGCGGGCGAAAAGAATATTTCACTGACTTGCACCTCGGCCGGTCCTATTCAAGCAGTCGGGGATGAGACTCGCATCAAGCAGGTGCTGGTGAATCTTCTCGATAATGCGATCAAGTACACCCGAACGAACGGTCACGTCGTTATCATCACCAGTACCGAGGGGAACACCGCAGTTCTGAAGGTCAGCGACGATGGTGTTGGCATACCGGCAGAATCGCTGCCGCACGTATTCGAGCGATTTTATCGAGCTGAAAGGGCCCGTTCTCGTGGTGTCGGCGGTTTTGGCTTAGGCTTGTCCCTGGTCGATGCAATCTGCAGGGCACACGGAGGTTCAGTTTCGGTCGAAAGTATCGAAGGACAAGGAACCACCGTCACAGTGAAGCTGCCACTAGGTTTAGAGGGGGCGGCGGCGGCTGCGGTAGCCGAACCGTCTGCCTCGTTTTCCTTTCCACGGACTTAGACTTGGGCAAGTAGCCTGGAGCATCGGAGCCCATGCTCCTATCCGCACCCATGCTCGTCAGCGGCTCGGCAGCACTCGCCCGCTACATGTCCGACTCACTTCGTAGGCGCGAAGAGGCTCGCCTTGTTGGGGGTCTGCGCCTTCCACTCGTCGCGGATCTGATTGGCAACCTTTTCCATTTGAGCTTTATCGTCTCCAGGCTTGTAGTTAAAGACAACTCCGGCAGCGCCAATCGTCGTGTCAGACTGATCCTTCATGGCGAATTCGACTTCGAAGTGATTTCCCGCCTTATTCAGCTCGAGATTGTTCTTCCCGGTCTCGATGACTCGCATGTCGTCCTCGTCGGCCTTCTTGCCGTAGCGGCCGATGTTCGAGGCTATGATGACGTTCTCGGTTTTTCCTGGAGGCGTGACATGCATAGCAATGATGATCACTTCCGGATGTTTCGTTAAAGCTTCGTCTACGAGCTTCTGCGCAAAGATATCCGGTTTTGCCTCCGTCTTTGTCTGTGCAACCAAAACTCCGGCGCCCAGGACGATTGTCAAGAGGACCGCTGCCGAGGTTATCAAACGTTTCATTGTTGGTTTCATCCTTCCACATGAGATAAGACTCGGGCCGGAGCCCGGTGGATAAGAACTTATGATCGCTCAATGAAGTGATCCTGAATGCAACATGAAGAACCGTTATCGAACGCGCTTTGTATTACGTCGGCCCTTCAGCCCGAAGGACCGGAGGCTGGCTTTTGCGCGGGTCCCTATATATAGCCCAAAATCGGGAATTAGAACATTTTTTTATCTTCGATTCACAGTTGCTTCATTTGGCGGGCACGTAATGCACAAGTAGTCGAAGCACCTCAACGCCTCGGGACATTTTCCAGTGGTGGCAAAATCGAGGTCAGTCCAGCAATATCGGCAAGTGCTGATGGAGCGCTGAGGGCTCACGTCCGAGAGGAGATTCACATGTTCACAATTCAACATAACGCGAGCCGGTTGATCGCCCTGATCACTTTGATAGCGATCGGAGGGACGGCTGCGCAGGCTCAGCTGGCGACAGGCTCGATCCAGGGTCTCGTTTCGGACAAAAGCGGAGCCATTGTGCCTAAGGCTAGTGTCACAGTAACCAACACCGCGACTGGTCTTTCGCGCAACGCCGAAAGCAATGCGGAAGGTTTATATGACTTTCCGAATCTGCCTCCTGGAGACTATACCGTTACAGCTGAGGCCACCGGCTTCGCTAAACAGGTCTTCGAACACGTCGTACTGACGGTCAATGCTGAACAATCCATCAATATCGACCTCAGCCCCGGCGGCGCAACTGAGACGATGACGGTAACAGAAGCGGCCCCTGTGGTGGACGTAGTCAGCTCGACAGTCGCACCCGTAGTAAATGCCCGCACTATCGTGGATTTACCCCTGAATGGCCGAGACTGGGGCCAATTGGCCGTCTTGCAGCCGGGTGTGGCTCCGGCCAGGACGCAGCCGGCCGTGTCGGTGAGCAACCAACGCGCGAACCGCGGCGTCGGCAACCAGTTGACCGTTGGAGGGGCGAGACCACAGAGCAACAACTACAGGGTCGACGGGATCAGTATCAATGATTATTCGAACGGCGGTCCCGGTGGCGTTACCGGAACAAACTTGGGTGTTGACGCCATTCAAGAATTCTCGGTAATTACGAGCAATCCGACCGCAGATACAGGAAAAACGTCGGGTGGCGTCATCAACGCTGTTACCCGTTCCGGCTCCAACCAGTGGCACGGAACCGGGTACGAATTCCTGCGAAACAGCGCCTTAGATGCGCGCAACGAATTCGACAAGCCGGGACAGATCGCTGAGTTTCGTCGCAACCAGTTTGGCGGAGCAATCGGGGGACCGATCATCAAGAATAAGCTGTTCATATTCGGCAACTACGAAGGACTCTATCAATATCAGGGAGCCAACGTCAGCAGCGTAGTCCCCTCGGCGGCGGCCCGCCAGGGAGACCTGGTCAGCGGTCCTGTGACTGTCAGCCCCCTTGTTCAGCCCTACTTGCCGTTTTACCCTTTGCCGAATAGCACGGTGACGGGCGACACTGGGATCTTTTTATTCAATGATCCGATCACTGCCCATGAGAATTACTTCACGGTCAGGGGAGATTACACCATCGGCTCCAAAGATACCTTCAGTAGCACCTACTTTTACGATAACGGAAGCCTCGTAGCCCCCGATCCACTCAACGTCAAAGTTACGGGCAATTATGATCGCAGGCAGATGATCGGTCTAAGCGAGACGCACCTGTTTAGCCAAACCTTGCTTAACACGGTTCGCTTTGGCTTTAGCCGGGTGGTCTCTATTGCTCCCACGACGATAAGCTTGGTAAATCCTCTCGCGGGTGCCACAGCCCTGGGATTTGTACCTGGCCGTGCAGCCGGACTGATCAATATAGGCGGCATCGCCAACTTTCAAGGAGGCGCGGGAGCCGTAGGCGAGTTCGACTTCCACTACAACTCCTACCAGGTATATGACGATGTGTCGTGGTCGAAAGGCCGGCATTCTATCCAGATGGGATTTTCGTTCGAGAGATTGCAAAACAACCAGCTGGGCACGGCGAATCCGAACGGTCAATACACCTTCAGCTCTCTTTCTAATTTCTTGACGAACAAGCCAAGCGCCTTCAACGCACCTATTTCAGGAGTTATCTCGCCGAAAGATCTGCGCCAATCTGTATATGGCGTATATATCAACGACAATTTCAAGTTTCGGCCAAATCTGACCCTCAACCTCGGCCTACGCTACGAACCTGCGTCCGTGCCTTACGTGGTCGGAAACCAGATTTCGAACTTACGTGTTCTGACTGCGCCCACGCCTGTAATTGGAGCTCCATACTTCCAGAATTCTACGTATAAAAACTTCGCGCCTCGGGTGGGCTTTGCGTGGGATCTCTTTTCCGACGGCACAACAGTGATGCGTGCCGCATATGGGATATACGATGCGTTGCCGCTTAATTACCTATTCGAAGGAATAAGTATCTTCGCTGCTCCCTTCTTCCAGCAGGGCAGCGTCGCCTCGCTGCCGGTTGGATCGTTTCCTAAAGGAGGTTATCCACTTCTGGCCGGAAATAACCTGCGGTATAGCCTGGTTCAGTACAATCCCAGCCGCAGCTATGTACAGCAATGGAATGTAAATATACAGCACGAGTTTCCCGGCCAGACGGTCTTCCAGATCGGTTACTTCGGGACTCACGGCGTGCATCTGCCATACCGGATCGACGACGCTAATACGGTTTTCCCAACGACAGTAGTGAACAACAATTACTTTTTCCCAGTGCCGCGCGGTAGCGGTACGCGAATCAATCCCAGCGTCGGACAGATTAGTGCGCTATATTTCACCGGTGGCTCAACGTATAACGCATTGCAAGTGATGCTTACCAAGCATCTGGTGAAGAATCTCCAGGCGAACATCTCTTATACATGGGGAAAATCTCTGGATGACGGCTCGTCCTCAACATTCGGCGATACCTTCGCCAACAGCATCTCCAGTCTTCCGCTCTGGGCTCCACCAAGGAGGCGAGGACTCTCCGACTTCAACATCGCTCAGAGCTTTGTAGCCAACCTCACCTACAACCTTCCGATTTACCACAGTGCGAAGGCCTGGATTATTAGTGGCTGGCAGATAGGCGGCATCGTACTGGTCTCGACCGGCCTGCCGTTTTCGCCTTTGATCAGCGGCGATCCTCTCGGTTTGAACAGTGCGGACCCGTTCGATTTTCCAAACCGCCTCACGACTCCGGCCTGTCAGGGTAACCCTGTCAATACGCAGAACAGGTCACACTATATCAAGACGGAGTGTTTTACATTCCCGACTCCTGGCACCATGCTGGGCAGTGCCGGCCGCAACTCCATCATAGGTCCCGGGATTCGCGATGTCGATCTCTCGCTGATGAAGAACAACAAGATCACCGAGCGCCTCAATGCTCAGTTCCGGGTCGATTTCTTCAACATCTTCAATTTCGTGAATTACGCGACGCCACTCAAAGCCAGCACACAGTTGTTTAACCAGGCGGGAGCGCCGATCGCTTCGGCGGGAACACTAACGCAAACCTCAACTTCGTCGCGACAGATTCAGTTCGCGATCAAGCTGATTTTCTGACCTTCGGGATCACCGACCTCAATGGGGGAGCCCTTATCACGGCGCCCCTTCTTTTCGCCATTTGTCGGGTGGGCCCGGGTTGGACAATGCACGCGAGCTCGGCGGAGCTCGGTCCGGGTTCCCGTGCGCCGGTGAACGTGGCTATGAAGCGGTAATTCTGAACAGACTTTTATTGTGCATTAAGAACGGCATTATTTAACGTCGCTAGGCTTATGTCTCTACTGCTGTTTACTCGCGAGCTTCAGAATGTATCAACAACGAATCAAACCACTGCTGTTAGTAGTTCTTGCTATCACGACGACCGGATCGACCCCGGTGGCGTGCCAGCAGAATACAGCCGGGCAGATGAGAGTCGTGCGAAAACTCCCGCTGGGGGGTGATGGGCGGTGGGACTATTTGACGGTTGATTCTCAGGCTAAGCGTTTGTATATTGCACGCGCCAACCGCTTCATGGTCGTCAACACCGAAACCGGTGAACTGGCAGGTGAGATCCCCGACACACCCGGAGCTCACGGAGTGGCGATCGCAACCGATCTGGGCGTGGGATTTACCAGCAACGGCCAGGCGAACGATGTGAGCGTTTTCGATCTTAAGACTCTATCGGTCACGAAGAAGATTTCGACAGGCCAGAACCCCGACGCCATTCTCTATCACGCGCCTACTCAATCGGTATTTGTCTTCAATGGGCAGAGCCACACTGTCAGCATCATCGATGCGGCGGCGCTGACCGTAACGGCCACCATACCTCTTGCTGGCAAACCCGAATTTGCCGTTGCCGACGACCACGGCAATGTGTACGTCAATATTGCTGACAAGAACACGATTACGCTCATCGATGCGGCTTCGCGCAAGGTAAAGCACGTGTGGCCGCTCGGTCCCTGCGAAGAGCCGACAGGACTGTCGATCGATAAGAGTAAAGGCGTGGCGTTTGCGTCTTGCGGTAATCACAAGCTTGCAGTTGTAGATCTTAGCTCAGGCAAGGTCATACAGACGGTTCCTATCGGCGACGACTGCGATGCGACCGCATTCGATCCGAAGACGCAACGCGTATTCGCTTCGAACGGGGAAGGCAATCTGACGGTAATCGCGAGAAACGAACACGGCTCATACCAGGTGCAACAGACCCTGGCCACTCAAGCCGGCTCCAAGACAATGGCATTGGACTCCAGCAGTGGACAGATCTATCTTCCAACAGGGAAATTCAGCGGGCCTCCTACGCAGAAGCCGAGACCAAAGCTCATTCCAGGCTCATTCGAGGTTTGGGTTATTTCGGAATAGCTGAATCAGAGCGAGAGTCATGGTTCGATTCGAGAATAGTATGCCTCTACCAAGAGCTCTACAACTCGTCGTCTGGTTCCTTGTGCTGACCTTGATGGGTTTGCATGCCCAAGCACCCCAGGCGGTGCCGCAATCGGTATCAGCAGCGCCGTCGAGTTCTTCACCTGTGACCCTGACACTGGCGGATGCCCTGAATCGGGCCAAGGCGAACAGCCCGCAATTTCAGACAGCGTTGACTCAATTCGGGCTAGCCAAAGAAGACCGCGTACAAGCCCGCGCCGCGCTCCTACCAAACGTCCAGTACATAAACAGCTTCATTTATACCCAGGGCAACGGAGCTACGAGCATTTACGTCGCCAACAATGGTGTCCATGAATACATAAGTCAAGGGATCTTTCACGAGGCGCTAGGGTTTGGGTCGTTTGCCGACTACCAGAGGGTCGCGGCACTGCAGGCCCTCGCGAAAGCAAAGGCGGAGGTCGCAGCGCGCGGCTTAGTAGTCACGATCGTGCAGCTTTTCTATGGATTGTTGGCAGCGCACGAAAAGACTCTCAACGTTGAGCGCGCGAGTAATGAAGCGCGGCATTTTCTCGATCTCAGCAAGAAACTCGAAGCAGGTGGGGAAGTCGCGCACTCCGATGTGGTGAAGGCACACATTCAGGCTAACGACGCATCCCGTCAGCTCCAAGATACAAGGCTAGGGGAAGAGAACGCCCGCCTCTCACTGGCGGTGCTGATTTTCCCAAACTTCTTTCAAGACTTTGTGCTGGTGAACGACCTGGCATCGCTTTCTCCGCTGCCGAACCAAGCTTCTGTTGAGCAGTTGGCGAAGAACAATAATCCTGAACTGCAGGCTGTTTTTGCGGCCATGAAAGCCGCCAACAAGGAAGTTACGGTGGCACGTGCAGGCCATCTGCCCTCGCTCACGGTCGACTTTTTTTACGGCATCGATGCCAACCAGTTCGCGACGGAGGATCGCAACGGCTTCCGCAACCTGGGATATTCCGGAGCAGCCACGTTAAACATCCCAATTTTTAGTTGGGGAGCGACCCAAAGCAAGGTTAAGCAAGCCCAGTTGCAACGGCATCAGGCCCAAGTTGAACTGAGCGCTGCGCAGCGACAGGCCTTGGCCGACTTTGAGGCCTTTTATGCAGAAGCCCGCACATCGTTTGGACAGGTCGATATCCTTCGTAACTCAGTCGATCTCGCGGCCGACAGTTTACGGCTTACAAATCTACGGTACAAGGCAGGCGAAGCTACCGCACTCGAAGTGGTGGACGCGCAGAACACCATGACCCAAGCCCTCAACGCGTTACACGACGGGGAGGTGCGCTACCACCTTGCGCTCGCAAATTTACAGACCTTAACGGGACAGTTCTGACATGAACACGAAAACACTCTTTGTGCATATTTCCTTGGCTGTTATGGCGGGCGCGCTCGCCACCGGGATGACAGCCTGCTCCAGCAAAGAAAAAGAGGAGCAGGCGGAGGTAACCGTCCAGGTCGCGCAGGCAGAGCGCGGCAAGATCGAACAAGTGATTCGGACCGAAGCGGTACTTTTTCCTAAGGACCAGGCGGCGCTGACTCCGAAGATCGCTTCGCCAGTTCGCACTTTTTACGTGAACCGCGGCAGCAAGGTACATCGTGGACAATTGTTGGCGGTGCTCGAAAACCGCGATCTGGCAGCCTCGGTTACGGATACGCACGGCGCTTACGAGCAGGCGCAAGCGACGTACGGTTTGGCTACTTCGTCAGGTCTGCCGGAAGAATGGCAAAAAGCGGAGTACGACTTGAAATCCGCAAAAGAGGTGTACGACGCCCAGCAAAAAGTGTTCGACAGCCGGAAGGTACTGTTCGAACAGGGCGCGCTCCCACGCAAAGATTACGACCAGGCCGCCGTCGCCCTTATCCAAGCAAAAGCTACGTACGACATCGCGCAGAAGCATCTTGTGGCGCTTGAAGCGGCTGGAAAAAAGGAAGAACTCAAGGCCGCTAAGGGTCAGCTAACTTCCGCACAAGGAAAATATGAAGGGGCCAGTGCTCAGCTGTCGTATTCCGAAATAAAGAGTCCCATCGACGGCGTGGTGACAGACCGTCCAACCTACCCCGGCGAAACCCCACCGCCTGGTACGCCTATCTTGACGGTTATGGATACATCCTCCGTGATTGCCAAGGCTCACATCCCGCAACAAGATGCGGCCCTGCTGAAGCCTGGCGATTCCGCTACGCTGTCCGGTCCCGGCGGTGTGGAGGCAAGTGGGAAGGTCTCGCTAGTAAGCCCAGCACTTGACCCCAACAGCACTACGGTCGAGGTCTGGGTGACCGCGCCGAATCCAGAAGGTGCGCTCAGGCCGGGCACAACCGTGACGGCGCAGATCACCGCCCAGACAGTGAACGACGCAATACTAGTTCCCGTCTCAGCCCTGTTGAAAACACCCGAAGGGGCCGAAAGCGTGATGGTAGTCCACGCCGACAACAAAGCACACCAGGTGAACGTTGAGGCCGGCATTCGCGAGGGCGACCAGGTGCAGATTACGAAAGGCCTAAATGGTAGCGAAAAGGTCATTAGTAGCGGTGCGTATGGATTGCCGAACGATACCAAGGTGAAAGTCGCTGAAGCAGAGCCACCCGAAGGCGAAAAACCAGCATCGTCAGGTGCTGACAACGATAAAACCTCTTCCGACGACAAGAAGACCGATGGGAAAGCAAAGGAATAGAAGCGGCATGAACTGGCAAACCATGCTCGAGCGCATTCGAACTACCGGCCCGACAGACGAGCGGTACTGGTACACCCGCTATTCAAAGGCGCTGCTTTTTCTCACCATCATCCTTGCCTTGGCCGGCTTCTACCTGGCGCTCACGATTCCAATCTCGGTATTTCCGACGACCGATTTCCCTCGCGTAATCATTGGCGTTGATAACGGTGTAATGCCTACTGACCAGATGATGGTGACGATCACGCGCCCCATCGAGGAGGCGGTCAACAGCGTCCCGGGGTTGCAATCAGTCCGCTCTATTACAAGCCGGGGCTCCGCAGAAATCGATCTCTTCTTTGATTGGCACGTAGATATGGTCACTACGCTGCAGTTGGTGGACGCCGCCCTCGCCCAGGCACGCGCAGTACTTCCCAACACGGCCGTCATTACCTCGCGTCGCCTTACCTTCGCCAGCTTTCCCATCATTGGATACAGTCTCACGTCCGATATTGTTCCTCAGACGCAACTGTGGACAATGGCCAATTACGAGTTGAAGCCGCGGCTGAACCGGCTCAACGGCGTCACTACAGCTGTCGTGCAGGGTGGGCAGGAGCCGGAATTCCAGATCACACCGGATCCTGCCAAGCTTCTGGCAACCGGTATCACTGTGTCCGACATTCTCGACGCAGTCCGCCGGACGAACCTCATCGATTCGCCTGGTCTGATCGAGCAAAACCATCAACTCTACCTCGGATTGGTAAATGGTCAAGTCGTTACTCCGGACCAGTTGGGGCAGATTGTTATTAAAACTACGCCGGCAGGTGTTCCCGTCCGGGTTGGAGACGTCGCGGCGGTGGGTCCTGGCGTGAAGCCGGTGTATACGATAGTGACCGCCAACGGTAAACCAGCGATCCTACTGAGCATAAGCCGACAGCCGGACAGCAACACTGTTGATGTAGCGAACGAGGTCCATGACGAAATAGCACGGATCCAGAAATCATTGCCGCCCGGAATCAAGCTCGCGCCCTTCTACGATCAATCGGAGATCGTTGTTGAGTCGATCAAGAGTGTTCGTGACGCCATCCTGATCGGCATCGTTTTGGCGTCGCTGGTGATGGTGCTGTTTCTGCATGACTGGGGTACTTCGATCGTCGCCGTGCTGGTGATTCCGGTTACCGTGTTCGTCACCTTCATCATTCTCAAGCTGCTGAATCAAAGCTTCAATCTGATGACTCTGGGGGGATTAGCTGCCGCAGTCGGGCTGGTGATCGACGACGCAATCGTTGTGGTCGAGAATGTAGCGTTACATCGCGATGCCGGGCAAGGACGCCTTGAGGCGATCAACAGTGCTTTGCGTGAAATCACCAAACCGCTGGTTTACTCCACGATCACGCCCATTGTGGTGTTTGTGCCGCTGATCGCCACCACTGGCGTGACCGGAGTCTTCTTCCGCGCGCTGGCTGTAACAGTCGGCGCCGCACTCTTCACGTCCTTAGCACTGGCTCTCAGCTGGACGCCTACGCTGAGCCAATATTTCATTCGTGAGCGGCAGGACCACGATGGGGAGAACGATGAGAACCTGAGTGAGGCAGATCGATTACTCGCTGCGGAAGAAGCGTCCATCACGGGGCGGTTCCGCAAAATCGTGGATTTCTACGAACGTTGGCTCCGCTTCGCCTTGGAGCGCCCGTTGTGGATCGCGGGATTCGCGGCCGTCCTGATTGTTGCATCGTACTTTTGCTACAAAGAACTTGGGAGTGACTTATTGCCGGCGATGGACGAGGGGGGCTTCGTCATCGACTACATCATGCCAGCAGGAAGTTCGCTGCAAGAAACGAACCGAGTCATCAACCACGTCGAGCAAATGGTTCGCGACATCCCCGAGGTGCAAGGATACTCGCGGCGTACAGGGCTTCAGCTCGGCTTGGCGGCAGTCACCGAAGCAAACACTGGCGATATTGCGGTCAAGCTGAAGAACAAGCGAAGCCGCAACGTCGACGATATCATTTCCGACTTGCGCGCTCAGATCAAGCAGCAGGAACCCGAACTCGACGTCGAATTCATCCAAGTGCTTCAGGACATGATCGGTGACCTGTCCAATGCTCCTGAGCCTGTGCAGATCAAATTGTTTTCTTCCGATGCTGCCCAACTGAACAAGCAGGCTCCCCAGGTCGCCGATGCAATCTCCAAGCTTCCTGGTGTAGTCGACATCCTGAATGGCATCGATAACACCATTAGCAATCCAGCTACGATTTTCAACGTAGACCCGATGATAGCTTCGCGTGCCGGCTTTACGCCTGAGGAGGTCGCCATAGATGCGACCGCGATTCTCGAGGGCGAGCCGGCAGCAACTCCCGTGGTTGCAAACGATATCGCTTACACCATTCGTGTACGTTATCCGCAAAGCAATCGCAGCTCTCTTGAGGCAATGGGCAACACGCTTTTGAACAGCAGCACCGGTCATACTGCGACCTTGAACACTCTAGCTTCGATAAGAGAACTACCCGGCCAAAATGAAATTCGGCGAGAGAACCTGCAGCGTGATGTAACTGTAACGGCCCGGTTGGAAGGAACAGACCTGGGAAGCGCGATAAAGGCCGTGCAGAAGTCAATTGATGGCATGCATCTGCCATCCTCTATCCGGGTTGTATACGGCGGCACGTATGAGGAACAACAGAAGTCGTTTCACGACCTTATGTTGGTCCTGCTGCTTGCCATAGTTCTGGTCTTCATCGTCTTGCTATTTGAGTTCCGTACTCTTGCCGCGCCGATCTCGATTCTTGCCTCGGCAATTCTGTCCACCTCCGGCGTGTTCCTAGCCTTGCTGATCACTCGCACCGACTTCAACATTGCTTCGTTCATGGGATTGATTATGGTGATCGGCATCGTTGCCAAGAACGGTATTCTGCTGCTCGACGCGGATCAGAAGTTTCGCCTGGCCGAGTTCTCCGCTGAAGATTCAATGATTCAGGCGGGGCGTCGCCGACTGCGTCCCATATTGATGACTGCTCTGGCAGCCATCGCAGGAATGTTTCCCCTGGCCCTAGCCTTGGGCGCCGGATCGCAAATGCTGCAGCCGCTCGCCATCGCCGTGATCGGAGGGATCACCATTTCCATGGTGCTGTCACTGATTATTACGCCCGCCGTTCACTACTATCTGAGTCACGCGGCGCCAGGGCTAAAAGAAGAGCAATAGCCCGGCTCTTCTCATGCCGAGACGCATTTGCGTCGATTGGGGATTGAGCAAAGGTTAGGCGACGGCGGAACGCAGCAGCGATCTGCCGCGGGAGGTCGATGTGCACAATATTGTCAAGGCAGCGATGATCTCAGGAATTGGAGCGATGCTGGCATTGGCGATCGGTTGCTCCCGGCATGACAACTCTGAACGATACATTCTTGTCACGGTCAATACGAGACTACCCTATTGGAAAGCTGCGGCCTCCGGCCTAGCCAAGGCAGCGGCGCAATACGGGGTCAAGTTCGACGTGAGGGGCCCTGAGACGTATGATCCGGCCGCCGAGGCACAAGAGCTACGGAATACGCTTGCCCTGAAGCCAGCTGGACTCCTCGTCTCAGTCTCTGATCGCAGCCTGATGGGACCGGCCATTGATGAAGTGGTGAATGCGGGGATACCGGTTCTCACCATTGATTCCGACGCTCCCGAGAGCAAACGCCTCTACTTCATCGGCACCAACAACATGCAGGCCGGTGTTCTAGGTGGCAAGAGACTGGCGGAGAAGCTGCACGGCAAGGGCAATGTCGTCTTCTACTCTATGCCCGAACAGCCCAATCTGGAGGAGCGGCTCAGAGGCTACAAGGATGTTTTTGAGGATTATCCCGGTATTCAGATCGTGGAAGTGTTCAATATCAAAGGAGATTCCGGCAACGCTTTTGATCGCACGATGCATTACCTGGCAGATAAGAGTTTGCGGCGCGTTGATGCGTTCATCTGTTTGGAAAGTTCCGCAGGAAGGGATGTCGCTGAAGCCCTGAGGAGGTTGCATGCCAGCGATCGTATTGTCATTGCCATGGATGTCGATGACGATACTCTCACCGGGATTAAGCAGGGCTTCATCGATGCAACCGTCACCGAGAAGCCTTTCACAATGGCATTTTACGGGTTGAAGGCGCTCGACGACATTCATCATTATCCGGCAGACTTGAAGCGAAGCTATGCACCAAACTCATTTTCGCCTTTTCCCACATTTGTTGACACTGGATCTACGTTAGTGGACAAAAGCAATGTGGACGAATACCTCAAGGCAGAACAGGAGTCTACGTCTAAGTAACAATGAAGCGCGACCTCCGCGGCGAAAGCTGCCGCTTCTCCAACTGCTCGCCGATACTTACAGGGTTGGATTTGCCCATAGAGGACGGAGGGACCCTTGAACCCGACCATGGAATACCTGCGCAGATCATTTCTCTACCCGTGACTTATACGATGCATTTGGCGACAGTCTGCCAAATTTGTGAGATGCAGCTTCAACAGTATGGTGGGCGACGAATAGCGTTTGGCAGAATTCGAACGGTGCGGTGTCTGGGCGACAATCTCTTGATCCGCCAAATGTTGCAAAAGAAAACGGACGGGGATTTCGCGGTCAAAGCGCTGGGCTCGAATCGACCGAAGAGCGAGAAGTATCGTACGGGATGTATCGATGCAGTGGTTTCATTCGGGCGTGTAAGCTTTACGCCCGGGCACTGGCTTTACACTGACGCAGATGGGATCCTCGTGTCGAGTCGAGCACTGCACCTCTAATAGGCCGTGATTCTTGCTGCTGCGAGCACATTTACTACGCCGCTTTTGTTCTTAATCCAAAGAAGCCTCTGAACTCACTTACTACAGCGCCAGGTAATGTGGCGGTGTTGCTGTCGGTAAGAAGTTCGTGTCGTGCGTTCTCCACTACGTCAAGTTTCGTCGGCGCGGGTATAGCATCCAACGCGGAACGAAGTTCGTCGGGAGTTCCAAACGGATCTTTGGATGCGTGCACAAACATGGCAGGAGTGCGAAGAGATGAAAAGTGCTGCGTCCGCAAGGGAGCTGACTGCTTGGGGGGATGCAGCGGATAGGAGAGCAGCAGAAGACCGGTAACTAAGGTTGGATCCGACGCCGCTAAAAGACTTGCTTGGAGTCCGCCGTAAGCATGCCCGCCCAGATAAACTCTCGATGCTCGCGGTTTCATCAACTGGACCGCCCTTTTCAGGCCGGACTGATCGCGTGCAGCCAAACTAGCCGTCGGTCGTCCATTTGGGCGCGCCACACGAAACGGCAGGTCGCAACGGAACACCGCAATGCCGGAGGCACTGAAGGCTGTCGCCAGCGCAATCAATAAAGGAGAGTTGCAATTTCCCGCAGCCGCATGCGCCAGGATCAAACAATCTCCTGAACCGCACACTGGATGGTGAATAAAGCCGCATACGGTAGGCAGATCGGGATGCTCGTCTCTGAATGGTTCCACATTCATGGGCGTACGCGTTGGCTCCTAATGTTTGTGCAGCCAGCGTCTGCATCGATTGAGACGGATGGTCTTGGAGCCCGGCATATATCGCAAAGATGCCACCGGTAGATGGAAGGCCGCTGAAGCGAAAATTAAAGCCTCTTCATACAAGCATCGGAGCCGTGCCTAGGACCGCAGGAATTGTGATGACCGCAAAAACTGATGCAGGGTGCGATCGACTGCTCCCTTCTGAACGCTACGGAGCCTCCGGAGACGACTTCAAGGCGTGTGTGTACTCCACAGATCCACAAAAGCCCATGGCCCGATTTAAGGCCTCTTGGGAGAAGGCTAAGCGCGACGCTGGCATTGAGTGCCGTTTTCACGACCTTCGACACACTGCCGTCTCGCGCATGATCGACGCCGGCGTACCCCTGCCAAAGATTGCGAAGATTGTCGGATGGGCACCAGCCACGATGGTTCGCATGGCGGCGCGGTATGGACACTTCAATCTCGACTCTCTTAGGGATGCGGTCGCGTCAATCAGCCCCGAAATTCGAGCGGACTCCCCGGGAAATCCCCCGGGTGCGAATGCCGGTTCGGTTGGAAGAGTGAACTAACTGCAACAAAAGAATGGCTCCTCAGGTAGGACTCGAACCTACAACCCTCCGGTAACAGGGGAAAATCCAGCCCAACACCATACGACGCTGGCATATCAACGCCAACGAAACGCTCGGGATCAGCACTTCCCTCTTGGCTCACCCTGGACGGTTTAGGTTGCAGTTCACGTACAGTAAGCGGACAGATAAGACCCAGACGCAATCGCTTCGACTTGTGCATTGAGTTGAATCCGAAGATCTGTATACTCTACTGGCGATGGAGTGGCTGAAGCTCGCCTTCGATACGCTGGTCGTGGGTGCGCTGGCTATGCCTTGGCTATGGCTGTTTGTGCGCATCTTTTTCCAGCGTGGCACAGGCACAAAGGACGACATTAAGTTTCCCCTCATCGATGCTCTGTCTGAGGAGACGCGGCAGACCATCGCCGGAGTTCGGATCATTGCCGTGGGGTTTTTTTTGGTACCGCCGTTTCCCGCATTTCCAGCGACCTTTTCGATGATAAAGACATCCTCCACATACTACCGAACAAATCCTCCATTCAGCGGCAAGTTTACCGACACGAGTATTGTGGCGACGACAGCGTTCTTGCAGCGATCCCACTACCAGCCAAGCCGTCGGGCGAACATGCCGCTTTCTGCGGAGAACAGAAGTTGAACCAGTTAATCGCCGAGTTTTTCCGCCTGCAAGAGGGCAAGCTGCTGCTCGAGGGCGAAGACAAAACTGGGCGCCTGCACGAGCTTCATGACCAGATTGAAATTCTTCGCGGTGCCACTCTCAACGGCGCAATCCTATTCACACTGTCCTTGTTTGGACTGTGTGCGCTCTACAGGGCCCAGGACAACAAGAAGATCCCGGCGGGTACGCTGCGAATCTTGCTGAAGTATGCGTCGTTCCTACTAGCCGCGGCTTGCCTGCTCCTAGGTCTGTGGGAAATGCACCAACACTTTGGGCGTGGCGAAGGGCACGCAGATCCTCCGTTGGCAGAGGCCCTAATATTCCTTCTTGGGGTAGGCGGGCTCTGGCTCTGCCTGCGCATTCCCGACGACAAACCGCGATTGTTTCGCAACGGCTGCCTGATAGCGGCGGTCCTGACCTTGATCGGTTACGGCTCGTGGTGGTGGACCGAGGTTTTGTACGACCAGCAGGTAATACATTCGACGATCAATATTCAACCGAATCTCAAATAGTTGGGATGGTTGAGAATCACGCTCAAGCAAACCGTGCCGCTCAACTGGCGCTTCAACGCCGCTTTACGTCTTGTAGCACCATTTCTAGGACAGATTTGTCTTTTTGATGCGAAGGTCATTCAGTTCGACAGTCACAGCTACTGAGCATTGAATAATATAGTGACGTTTGCCTGATTTCTATGCTATGTTGTGGGCATGGGAAACCCAGCGGGAGTTCGCAGAGATTTCGCGGCCTTGGAGCGGCGGCGGATGCAAGCCGCGCGGCTGCTGGAGAAGGGCTACAGTCAGTCAGAAGTGGCCCGGCGGGTGTAGCGTTGTCTGTCCGAAGAGTGCCAACTTCCTCCAAGGGGGCCAAGATTATTCTTGGACCTGTTCGTGTAGTTTGGTCCCCTTCGCGCTCCGCGCAACTTAAGCAGATAATTTGACCTCTCCCATCACTTAGTGTTTGCGTTCAACGGGGAAGTGAGAGGGCATCGCAGCCCTCAGCCGATTCAGTAAGCTCTCCAGATTTCAGGCACACCTCACCCTTACCCTGTGCTCATATGGCTAATTAACCTCCGCCAATCCGTGAACTGACAACCCTCTAGCTGATACACGGATTCCTGTCAAAAGCCGGTGGCGTCCGGGTATCACATTCCCATCAGACGGGGAGTGGTTGGTACGAGTGATGGAGTCGGAAGGACAATTCGTGTTCGGGATGTACCGTCGTCACATGAAGACGATCGGGTATCTGGCAAAGGTCGCAAATACTGTTTGCCTACGTTGCAACCGTTCTTTTGCGGGCGTTTGAGGCAGATGCAGCCCGCAGTGCGGAGACGCCATCCCAGCCATTCGTGCCGCTCATCTATCGGTAACTGATTTACCGGGACGGCAGGAAGCATGAGGCAGACGATCTGATAGACCTCGAAACAGGCGAGCGGGTTGCACTGCCAGCCGCCGACGTGCCCTGCGCCCTTCCAGCTCCTGCTCCGTCGGCAGCACCCAGAAGCCTCACAACGAAACATAGAAGTCGAGGTGGAGATCCCGGATGACTAGACGGTTCCAGCCGGGGTTAGGCCCTTGCCACGGTAGCAGCGGCCGCCTTATGTAGCCCAAGGCAGTGCAAGCCGCACCGCTTCGGTTAATGCCTTTATACCTTCATTCTTGTGGCTTCCGATGGCTTAAGCCGTGGGGGAATGTGCGGTGCCCGGTGTCTATATCCGTCAGGGCAAATACAGCGAGGCGGAGCCGCTGTGCCAACGAGCCCTGGCTATCGATGAGAAGGCATTGGGACCGAACCACCCGAATGTGGCTACCAACCTCAACAACCTGGCGGAGCTGTACAGAGCTCAGGGCAAATACAGCGAGGCGGAGTCGCTGTACCAACGAGCCTTGGCCATCGATGAGAGCATTGGGGCCGAATCAATGGACCTCCCGCTCCCTCATAAGAGGGAGTTCGAAGTAGTAATCATGATCGAAAGTGCGACCGGAGAGATGGTTGGGACGGACCGAAATACCGCCCGCAAGATTACACGCGAGCCTTGGTATCGGTTGTGGCATGGATTGATTCAATTAGAGCGAAATGGCGCTCTTCTCCGAGTGCATACGGTAGTACGCCCACAACGACCCTTGACAGAGCCGACGTTGTTAGAGATGGACGTGTGACCGTTTCTTTTGCTGCACAACCAATTGCAAAATGCCCCGCCAAAACGTTCGATACGCCGTAAGCGCAAGCGAGAGTGCGAAGACCAGGTAACTTGCGAAGAAGATGACGTTGTTTTTTGTCATTGTCTTTGCAGTGTCCGTCTTGATCCAGATCCGTACTTGGCCTGAGATCTGGCGTGAAACACTGGTACTTGGATCAAGTCCTTCGCAGCCGTCACCCACGACGTGGCTTGCGGCAGCTACCATCGTGACCGCGATTGGCGGCGTGATCGGCACCATCTCTACGGTAATCTTGGCGTGGCGAGCGGACCGCCGAAACGGCAAAAGAATCTGAGCTTAAGGCGAAAGAAAATCGCTGTGATCGTCGCTGGAACTCGCTGATCTGCGCGTCGCAAGTGCGTTGATGCCCCAACAGCAACCGCTTGCTTCTGTGCTGTCGCGGTGCTACGTTAAGGGCAACACTCCAAGAGCCGTCTAAACCGCTGAGACCGGCTGGCTTCTCTTGCACCAGAGAGGAGCCGCAATGGCCTCACATCTCAGCTATTGCTCAGTTCGTTATGGCCTTGAAGAGCGGGGCTGGATTCTCGCTAGTGGGCTTTCCGCAGTCACAAGTCGCCTCATGAAGTTGGTGGGGAAAGATCATCAACGCTTCCTTGCAACTCAAAGGGAATGCAAAGATATACAGAGCAAGATTGCTGCGAGCAGAAAAGACTTGCAGAAGCACCGAGCACTCCACAACTGCTAGCAACACAGGTTTGGAACGGCGCCGTTCAATCCGCATGGTCTCACAAAATGGCGCCCCTGCCGACGTAAGCGGTGTCGAATAAGAGGCGATCAGGTGGCCAGGCTTTCGGGCACACTTCACCCTTACCCTGTGCTGATGGGGCTAATTACCCCCCCGGCATTCGCGAGCGGTTTACAAGTGTGAAGGCGATTTCTCGACAGTTGGAGCGATACAATGCCTGTACGCGTGGAAGGAGCCGCTAAAATCGAGGGGCACAATGTGGGGCCTGATAGCCAAGCTAACGATCCTTCCCGGCAGGCGCGACGAAATGATCGGACTCTTGAAGCAAAGTGCAGCAAAGATGCCGGGGTGTTTCAGCTATGTCGTGGCAAAAGACTCAGCGGACGAGAATGTCATTTGGGTCACGGAAGTGTGGGACAGCACGGCCAGTCATGACGCTTCTCTATCGTTGCCTGCTGTGAAGAATGCAATACCACTTGGCAAAGCTCTCGTATCGAACTTCGAAAGAGTTGCCGTCACAACCCCGGTGTGGGGAGCTGGTCTACCAGCAACTCACTCTCGCTAAACTGGACTGCAACTCGCGTCAGCGATTTGGATAACCGTCGTGAATAGGCGATAGAAGCTCTCAAAATCCCTGCCCGGCCATTTTGAGTGAAATGGCGATTTTACGCCAACCAACGGTTGGAACAGCCGCGGTGGCGAAGTATGAACGACCGGGTTCTTTTAGCGGATCAATTGTGTCGTTGGCCAAGTCCCCGAGTAAAGTAAGTCGGGACGGCGCGACCACCGTCCCGAGCGATTGTGATACTTCGTGTAGTTCTACTTCGTCGTTGTCGTCGGCAGTCCCTGTACGGATCCTGCGATGCCCTTGTTAAGCAGCGCCCGAACCACGACACGACGATTCTCCGCCTGACCTTGCTCGGTCTTGTCGTTACCGACCTGGCGGCTCTCACCCATGGCTCCCGGAGCCAGCATGTTGGTCAAAGGGATATGCCCCTGCTGCGCCAGGATGTCGCTGACGTTCTCGGCCCGCTCTTCGCTGAGCTCCTGGTTGAAGGCGGCATTGCCTACCGCGGAGGCGTAGCCTTTCACCTGAATGTTATAGCCGTTGTACGTCATCGCCTTCTGCGCCAGTGCCATCAACGGTTCAACGTACTTCGGATCTACCTTGGTTTGACCGTTGCCGAACAACACAGTCACTTCGTCGAGGATGTAGTAATCGTCGAGCTGGCCGAAGCGGGCGCTGTTGGCGGCGATAGCGGCCTTATTCGCCGCGATCTCCTTCTGCTGCTTGTCGAGGGCCTCCTGCTGCGCCTTCAAGGCTGCGTTCTGGGCAGCCAGTGCGTCAGCCTGCTGCTTCAGTTCAGCCTGATTGGCCGCAGCCTTGACGGCCGTCTCGTGCACCGCAGCTTGCGCAGACTGTGCCTGCTCGAGATCTTCGCCCGTGAACCTGACCCAGGTCGCGACGAGCTGGTTTTGTGCGTTGTACGTGCCTTGCACTTCACATGCCAGGCCAGGGATTAACGCAGCCATGGCCATGTCTTTCTTGCGGGCCTTTAAGACACCCTCTAGCTGCTGCACGTCGGTGGTGTCATTCAGCACGACGACGAGATTCGGGGTATCTGCCGTCTTCATGGTCATGTCGTTGCCGGCACGACTGATGATGACGCCCTTGACCTTTACGGACTGGGCGAAAGCGACGGTGCTCAGTGCCACCGTTGCGAGGAGTGCGGCAACTGCAATCAATTTCGTTGCGTTGGTGCGGTATCTCATGGATCTTGCCTCCAAGTCGGGTTCTGCTGGTGACAGGTGACAACTACGGACACTGCCGGGTTGGGATTCTGGACGTCATTTTCGTTCACGTCCGAGCCATGGCGCTATCGCTTACAGCGCCTTACGCACATAGCTGGGGCTAGGACAGAAAAGTAGCGGTACTGCGGATACTAGCATAAGTTACAGGTGCCGAAAAAAGGTTTTATAGGGTCGCGGCGGGTGCCTGACATGAACTTTGAAGTGTGAAGGCGATATTACGACAGCAATGGCCAGGATTCAGGGGGCAATCCTTTTCAAGTCATGGCGCATGATTGGTCGGGAGGGCAGGCGGCGAGCGACGGCGCTGAATCCGAGGCGCCTGAACGTGGAAGCCGTCCCTGTGAACAGGTTGGACGTACTACCCAGTAGCGCAGTGTCGACCGGATATGCTTCCAGTGCAGGCGCATTGGCGCGCTTGGCAGCTTTCAATGCCTCGGTGATCAGAGCCGCCATGACGCCCCGTCTGCGGTACCCGCGCCGGATATAGAAACACGAGACGGCCCAAACCGGCACATCGTCGACAGGTTGGAGAGCTTGCTTGCGTTTGAGCCAGCTCAAATCCTGTCGTGGCGTGAGTTGACACCAACCTACAGCCCGCTCCCCGTCAAAAGCCAACAAGCCGGGCGGGGGACCCTGCTTCACAATTGTATGGAGTGCGCTTTTATTCCTCTCTCGCGCTCGCTTGTGATATTCGGGGCCGATCCTCCAATACATGCACCAGCAACCATTGCTGGCGCCGCCCTTGCCGAAAAGCGCTTCAAGGGCGGGCCACAGAGAGGGCGTAAGCGGTCGAATCGTGAGTCTCATCTGGCTGCGTCCCTTCAGGCGTACATCTGCAACAGCTTGGCGGCATGGCTCACCGCCGCGGATCAGTTATGAGAAGGCGATATTTCGCCAATCAAAACAAAACCCCACAGGTATTTTGCTACAAGGCGAACATCGGGGGAATAATTGCCTTCTGGAGAGGCAGCATGGCTTCAGTTGTCCCTGGGAGTGAATTTAACCGTGTTCGGGAGTTTTACCGGCTCACGGGTTACACGGGCGAGATACAGTTCGGCGATGTTGTCGTGGGCGCGTGGCGCGGAAATGATCTTGTAGGCGTAGTGCGGATTGCAAGCGAGGAAGGAGTCCGGGTGTTGCGTGGTATGCGAATCCTGCCCGAGTTCCAACGGCAAGGAATCGGCACCGAGATACTCGGGGAAGTTCGGCTGCTTTTGGACGGCATAGGGTGCTTCGCGACCCGCTGCAATCATGCGGCTGCACTTGCGGCACGGCACCAATCTGCTGGCGCTGAGTCCCTGATCCCGTAGCCTTCCGCCTATGCTGCCGCGCCTTATTGCTGAATGAAAGAGATGTCCATTCGGAGATGCGCCATTTGGAATGGCGGGGCACGTCATCTAGTCAGCATCAGGTAGATGATGATTACTGGCCCTACTACGCTAGTCAAAACAGTGAACCAATAGCCGAGAGGATTCTCGTCGCGGTTGAACATGTACCCCCTCGATTGTATGTCGCC
>Ga0310912_10000361_pt1 | contig 22129 bp, 30 predicted proteins | sample GREbulkMGOX080_FD_203443 | JGI IMG/M metagenome (GOLD analysis project Ga0310912, IMG submission 203443) | Lab enrichment of tropical soil microbial communities from Luquillo Experimental Forest, Puerto Rico - GRE.bulkMG.OX080 | ecosystem: Environmental > Terrestrial > Soil > Tropical forest >...
CCCATGCTAGGTCCGCACCTGCCAGTTGGCGCTTGATCAGCTGAGGATCTTCGGTGAGAAAAAGAATGCGTCCCTGCAATTTGACCTGGTCGGGACGCTGAGAAATTTCGCGGTTCAAAATCGATTGCTTCACGCTGAGATTTTAGCGCAGAAGAAGCCGGACAGAGGTCGGGGCACTACTCGCGCATAGGTTGCGGGCCCTTCTTCACCTGATCCACTACCTGCAAAGCGATGCGACTCATGATCTGCGAAACTGTTTCGATTTCCCCGGTTCCCTGCGTGGAAAAGGGCGCGCCACTTACCACGCCCCCATTTTTAACCAGCTGATAGTTGACCGTGGCGCGGTACTCTGGGTCCATGGCTTGCCCTTCTGCGCTGTGGCTGGTCCACTGCGAGTTAGGATTTGTCTCGATCGTCCCAGGCTGTCGCTGGTACGGGTCAGCACCGGTTCGGAGCTCAGTCAGGCGGGTGTAAACCACGTACTGGCACTTCTTCTGCTCCGCTTCTTGCGCAGCTTCCTCATCGGTTGAGGCATTGAGCGCCACCGCTTGCACTTTGAGGTGCGTCTTTTTGTCCGGCTTTATCTGATTGATGGCCGTGATTAGGCGGGCTTGTGCTAAGTTGCCGGGAACAGAGCGGGCGGCGTAGTTCTGCATAATGGCCACGCCAACGTAAACGTTATTTTCCTGTGCCATGCTGAGGGCAGGAACCAGCAGAACGAGACAAACGACGATACGTTGAACCGGCATGGAGAACCTCCCCTGGAGATTAACCCTACTTAGGCAATTTAGGTGCGGCCTCTGGCGTATTCGACGGGGGAAGGCAGGGGATCCAAGTCGCGTCCGGCAAAGATCTCGCGGAATTCCTCGACGACTTCGTCGTGGATCAGGCCGTTCGACGCCAGCACTTCCCTGCTGTCGAGTTGGAAGGGGGTTCCGTCGAAGCGCGTCACCTTGCCGCCGGCTTCCTGCACAATCAGCACACCCGCAGCGGTGTCCCAGGGGTTCAGATTGAATTCCCAGAAACCGTCGTAGCGCCCGGCTGCAACGTTGGCAAGATCGAGCGCCGCCGAACCCGCGCGCCGTACCCCGTGCGAGCGCAACGTAATCTGGTGGTAGAAGTAGATATTCGGATTCTTGTGGCGCTTGTGACTAGGAAAACCGGTGCCCAGAATCGCCTCCGCCAATCGCGTGGTCTGGGAAACATCGATGGCCCTGCCATTTAGTGTCGCTCCAGAACCGCGCTCGGCCGAGAACATCTCGTCGCGCGTGGGATCGTAGAGCACTCCGACTTCCAGTTCGTCATCCTGACGTGCTAAGGCTATGGAAACGCAAAATACCGGATAACCGTGCGCGAAGTTCGTAGTGCCATCGAGAGGGTCTACAAACCACCTGAATTCCGCACCGGTGTGGCTGCGCGTTCCCTCCTCGCCCACGATGCCATGCTCCGGCCACTTCTCCTTTAACCGCTCGACGATCAGCTTCTCGGAGGCACGATCGGCGGCGGTCACCAAATCCACTTCGCCCTTGTACTCGATTTTGATATGGCGATCGAAGTAGCTCATCAGCAGCGCACCAGCCTCGCGGGCAATGTGCTCCAACTCGGGCAGGTAGCGACTCATCGCTTGACTGCCTTTCGAGCATCTTCGGCGATGTAGGCGATTTCGTGCTTGAAGATAAAGAGGTTGGGCGCTCCTTCGCGCGTCAGGCGGACCATGCGGCGGTCGTAGTATTCAATCCAACCGCGAACAATTTCGCCATCCATGAGCTTGATCATAACTGGCGTCTGGTTTTCGCCCAATGCTTTTAAATAGGCGGCTTCCTGGTGAGTGTCATCTGGCGGAGGAGTCTTGACCTTGTGCACATTAGAAGGATGGTTGCCAGCGCTCTTGAATGCCATGCCTCGATTCTACACGTCGCGAACACGAGGCCTGGTTACGCTTGCGTCTTCTTGTACTGATCAAAGGCGGCGAGGAAGCGATCGATGTCTTTCTTCTGCAAGTAATACGGAGTGGAGAGGCGCAGCTTGGAAGGTTCACCACCGCGAATACGAATCTTTCGCGTCTTCCACATCCAGTCTTCGAGTTTCATACGCTGGATAGGCGGCACGTTTACCGTCACGATCGCGCAGCGCATGGTGGGATCAGAAGAAGTCCACGACTCGGCGCCACGCTGCATCATCTGCGCGAGCGTGTAGTCGGCGAGTTGGCGGTGGCGCTTCTCGATTTTGTCCATGCCAATCTGGTTGGCCATCTGAATCGATGCGCGCAGTCCCATGAGTGAAGGGACATTCGAAGAGCCAATGCGCTGGAAGCGCTCGGCGCGGATGGATTTGTCATCCCATCCCGCGGTTGTGACTGTGCTCCATACCTGGTCAATTACTTCGTCGCGGACGTACAGAAAGCCCGATCCTTTCGGCGCCTGCAACCATTTGTGGGGACTGGCCGAGTACATGTCACAGCCGAGTTCATGCACATCGAGTGGCATCATGCCGGGAACGTGCGCGCCATCAACCGCAGACAGAATTCCTTTCGAACGTGCCAGGGTCGAGAGTTCTTTGGCGGGCAGCACTACCCCCGTCACGGTGGTGATATGGCTGAAGAAGATCACCTTCGTCCGCGGAGTGATGGCGTCGTTGAAGAGATTCAGCACCTGCGCCGGGCTGTTCACGGGCTTCGGCAAGGTAACCATCCTCACCACTGCGCCGTAGCGCTTAGCTTTGAGCTTCCACGGCCCCTCTCCACTGGGATGCTCCTGATCGGTCATCACTACCTCATCGCCGGGCTTCATATCGATGCCGTTGGCGATGTAGCTATTGGCCTCCGTGGCGTTTCTTACCAGAGCCAACTCGTCGCGCTTGCAGCCGATGAAAGCGGCAAGTGGATCGCGGTAGGCGTTGTAAGGCTCATAGCCCCAGATGGGATAGTTTTCCGGATCTTCTTGGTCCATCTGCTCGGTTCTTGTATAGCCATCAAACACCGCGCGTAGCACAGGCGCCGGACTCGAGCCGACTGTACCGTTGTTGAGATACACCTCATCTTCCGGGATGAGAAACTGCTTGCGCACCTCGGCCCAGTAGGCATCCTGATCGCTGCTATACTGCGCCGGATCGGGCAGCTTCGACGGCAGGTTGGCGAGTTGTGCCAGCAAGGGATGTCCGGCAGCCAGCGCGAAACCCAGTCCCGCAGTTTGTGAGAGGAATTGACGGCGATCCAGCATCATTTCTCCTGATTTGCTCCTGAACAGAGAATGCGAAATCTTACGACCTCATGGCTGTTGAGACAAGCGGGAGATGAGGAAGGAAAACTGCCACAATGTCCGTTGCTTAGTTGAAGATCATACTGCTACTATGCGCACGGAAGGATGACAAGCCCGACCAGATCAGGAGGCAATCAAGTCCCCCAGCGACAGTGTTCACTATGGGCAGAATTCTGGTTCTTGTGCTGCTAACGTTCAGTGCAATCAGTGTGTTAGCCGGTAATGGGGCACAGGCTTGGAACTAGGGTGTGATTTCGTTCTCGACAACTGCTGCTTCGTGATAGGAAACTCCCCATGTGCGCTGAAAATCGGAACTGGGCAGTTCTCATAGGAACAACACTGTTGTCTTTATGTGGCTGCGGCGGGGGCAGTGCGCCCTCGCAAGGTCAACCGACCCCAGTGCAGCTGTTCTCGGTTTCACCTTTACCCACCACTTTCGAACCTGCGTTCACGATGCAGATTAATGGAGCCGGATTTGCGCCCGGGGCCGTGCTGATTGGAGCCGTTGACCAAGGTGGCACGACGAGCACAACGTTCGTAAGTAGTACGCTGCTCCAGCGGGCGCATCATCTCGCAGGCGCGACTCGATGGGCCGCATCACCGGCACGAAGTTGCTGCCTGAGTGCCTGGGACCGAGAACCTGCCCTTACCAAACGAGGGGGGCGCCTATGCGTTCTGCTTAACTACTGCGCTTCAAACCTCACGAAAACAAAACTTCTGGGAGATCACGCCACAGCCCTAGCTGGAACGATACTGTTTGCGCTTCGCACATGATGTTGGTGAGGCAGACCTCTTCGTTATTTTTGCCGTTTTCGTCGAGGCTGATTGCAGAGGGATCCTGAAATATCGACCAGGTGTCGTTCCGAGGGTTTTCCGAAACATCGAGATGAAGGCACTGGGCGTGCTATAGCCAGATTCCAAAGCCACCTGCGTTATCTTGGAGCCCTCCGCAAGAAGTCTGAGGGCATGCAGTAATCGAAGTTGCTGCCTCCATTTTCCAAACGTCATTTGAGTTTCCGAATGGAATAACCTTTCGATTGTCCTCTTGTTCGCGCCGGCCCATTTGCACAGCTTATCTAAAGGCCGCTGATCACTCGGGTCATTGAGGAGTGCCTTAGCAACTCGCAGTGAGCGTGCGTCAACTGGTTCGGGCAACTGCAGCGGAACGCATTCCGCAGCCTTCATTTGGCCTAGAATCAGCCCGATCAAATGAGTGTGCTCCCGTTGCCTGTTGCCAAGCGCAGGAGTCTTGCAAGCATGGAGAATCAGTTCTCTCAGGAGGGGCGAAACATTGACTACCTCGCAAGATCGCGGAAAACCACGGGCAAGATGTGGCTTCAAATACAAAGTTCGCATGCGTACCCGACCTGACATGCGAACTTCGTGCGCCGTCCTTGCCGGAATCCACACGGCTCGCAGTGTCGGGACAACCCAGGAACCCTCTTTCGTCCTTACACTCATGACTCCCTCAGACGCATACACCAACTGGTCCCACTCATGAAAATGCAAGGGGACCCTATAGCCGTTCGGATAGTCGTAAGTAAGCGAGGTGACGAGCGCCATGCGCCGCGCGCGACGATCCAACAATGCGGGTTGTCGCTTTTGAGCCATTCTTTGTCAGAATAGCGAAAGCTGGCATCAAGCTCAATCTGTAAATTCCCTTTAAGGCTCCTTTAGTGCGGGGGAATATCAAACATGATTTACACGAAGATGATAGGTTTCGTGCCAACCCGCGACCTCAACAAGGCGCGGGCATTTTACGAGGGCTTATTGGGACTGCGCTCTGTGAGCGAGGACGAGTTCGCTGTCGTCCTGGACGCAAATGGCGCCGTGATCCGCGTTACGAAGGCAACAGATTTCAAGCCGCAGCCGTTCACAATTCTGGGTTGGCAAGTCGCTGACATCAGTCAAGCGGTCTCCGAGTTGGGGGACAAAGGCATTCATTTCGAGCGCTACGGCATGAAGGAACAGGATAAGCGAGGAGTCTGGACCGCTCCAGGAGGTGCGCGCGTGGTCTGGTTCAAGGACCTGGACGGGAACGTTCTGAGCCTCACGCAGTTTCCTACGTAGTCTGTCTCGGCCTCGCGGTTCATCATCCCACGAAAACCACGACTCTCGACCAAGACCAAACCCGGGAATAACCGGCCGCCGGCGCTGGTTCACTTAGGAGGAGATTCATGTGACGCTTAAACGCCAGAAATCCAACATCCTAAAATTTCCAAAATGGGCGGTTTGGGGGATTGCGACAATGTCGTTTGCCTGTGGATCGCTCTTTATGGATCGCCTGGTACGCACCAAGCGTGTGAGGGCCGATAGCAATCGCATATTCGAGCTTCGGATCTATTACGATTTGCCGGGCAAACTCTCGGTGATGGACCGCACTGATTCAGGACCCTAGGGGGTGATTACTATGATTTCATCGCATTCCAAAGGCCAATGTCAACCGACTGGTTTGGGAATCTTCTCCCGGCCATTTCTTCGCATCGCTTTTCTACGCAGAATATCTCCCCGAATCGCGTGTCCTTGAATATGTGAATGCAGGACACAATCCACCCCTGGTGCTCCGCCGGGACGAAGATCGGTCCGTCTTGGTCCGGTTGAAGCCTGAATGCGCGCCCGTGGACCTCATAGAGGACTCCACTTTTACATCTACGACATTTCAACTCGAAAGTGACGATCTTCTGATTGCCTACACAGATGGGATCACAGAATCAGAGAATTCCTGCGGCAACGCGTTTGCGCACCAACGACTGGAAAGTGTGTTGCGTTCTTGCCTTTCTCGAGATCCGCACAGGATTCTACAACTCATCGTGGATGAGGTGTCAGCCCACGCAGCGAACGCAGCGCAAGCGGACGACATCACAATCGTGGTCATGCGTGTCGAGGATCCGCCCGAGTAAACTACAAAGTGCATCGGACAAGCCATGCACAGGACTCTGATGTGGCGACATGACTTCTTGGCACGTTCTGGGTTGGGGATCACCTTGCATGTCGGACGAAAGAGCCATTATCTCTATCGAACACCGTCATGGTAATTCGTCAAACCAGATTTTGGGCACACCTACCCCTATTCACACTTGGGGCATTAGGCGCAGCAGACGGTTAGCGAAAAGGAGGTTCCGGTTCAAATTAACGTGTTCTATTGCGGCGCACCATGCCGCCGAGCGCTGCGAGCCCGGTGGCGAAGAGAGTCATGCTCGCCGGTTCTGGCACCGCCGCTGTATACCCGAATTGCACGATCGGGCCGAAAAGACCGACCGTGCCAGAGGGATTCACTTGCGCTACGCTGCCACCGGGCGAGATAAAACCTTCAGCATCAAGCGAGCCGCCACCGCTCCAGCCGGTGAATTGGGCATCCATCAGCAGAGTACCTTTGGTGGGGTCGTACAAAAATGGCGTGGTCGAGTTGAAGACCATATCGAAGGCGCAGGGGCCCGGCGTAGCGCACCCAGGACTGCTGAAAAACGTGCCCGCTCCGCCGGATAGCACCAGGGTATTGTCCGCGCCCTCGTTAGCAGCATAGTTGCTGGTGATAAGCGTGTGACTGCCAAACGTGTTGGGGAAGTAAGGCGAGGTTGACAGATAGATCCTGAATGAACTCACGTCCACATTGATCGCTCCGGCGCCAGGCGCGGCGCGGAATGAGATCTGCGTGATGAGAAGAGGGCCTCCGACGGAAAGGAACTGTCCTGCGCCGAAATCCTCCTGGTATTCAAAGCTCGCAGGGGAAGTCAGGCCGACAGTGGCATTACCCGTTGTTGTCGCCTGCGCGTTGGGAACTACGAGAGTGTTAGCCGAGGCCAGAGTAGGTGCTAAGAACAACACCACTGCAACAATCACAGCTCGTTTCATGGTAGACGCTCCGAAAGTGGTTCGCGATATTCCGCAGAGCGGAGGACCCTTAGAACTCGTAAACGAATAGGATACTCAGCTCACCGCGGTTGAAAGTCCCGATAGTGTCTCAGCGATACGACATATTGTCAAACTAATTCTGAAGAATAGGCTCTAACTCGCGTCATGCTGGGCACACCTACTAGGCCTAGGAGACCTTCTAGGCGGTTGGGTTTTAGCCCGAAGATTTCGGGCGCTCCTAACCCTTACTCTTTTTACATTTGGGGTATTAGATCGAGGCAGACCTTTCTCGTTGAGCTTGCGTTCGCGCCAGTTAGGACGCGCACTAAAGATGTCCGAGCGGTGGAACGAAAAGACTGTCTAGCGTACTGTGTGTACGATTGCTTATCTATAGTAATCGGCTGTGCCGATTCATCTTGCGACGAACCACTCCAATCATCCCTACCATGCTGGTGCCGAGCAGCAGCAGGCTCGATGGCTCAGGAACGCTACTGGCAGTCACGCTGACATCGTCAAGGAGTATTTCGCCTGCCACTGTACGTTGGCCTGAGAAGGCCAACACAGTGCTGGTCGAGGTTGCGGTGGAGGTAAAGTTGTACTGCACGTAGTCACTCGGAGAACCAACGCCGTTGGTCGGAGAGGTTCCATTGAACAGCGTTGCGCCGCCGAACGTGACCTCAAGGAAGTTCGGATGCGTACCAGCCACAAAGTATGAGATCGTGTAGGTCTGGCCAATGACGGTGGTTAGAGTCTGAGAGACTGTATTTAAGGTACTGCTCCAATCCAGAAAGGCCATTTGGGTTCCTGTACGGGCAACACCTGCGCTGCCGCAACCGGCACCAGAATTATTGCAGATAGCCCCAGTCCCGGCAGTGACAACCCATCCATCTCCGATGGCCCCCGTGTAAGAGCCAGGTGTGCCGTTTTCAAAACCCGGGTCCGCGACGATATTCGCGGCGTTTGTCTGAACAACCGCTCCTGCCAGCATCGCGGCCAACAACCAAACTCTCTTAGTTTTGTTGAGCATTGTCTTACCTTTCCTTTTACTTTCAACCGCAAACAGTTTGGGGTAGTCACTTACGGGGGAAGTTGGGTGAGTTTATCGCATCCAGAGTTGTTGTCAAGATGAAAGATTTTGCATATCGGGTTGCAATTGTTCGCGTCGAAGACTGGCTTCTGTGCTGGCTTAGCCGATGCCTCTTTCAGATTGTTGAGAGCCTTACTAGAATAAGTCGGCAATGCATCTGAAAGGACCGCCAAATTCCATCGCCGCAAACAGAAACCGCGGGGCTACTCCAGCGAGACTGTTCTAGACGGGTTGGGTTTTAGTCCGAACGTTTTGGCACACCTAACCCTTAGCTTTTCACATTTGGGGCATTATGTCCTGACAGACGTTAGCGTTTAGTTGGGGGCCTGCTCTCTTGACTCGCATTAATCTTGCAAATTTTTTAACACTTCATTGCTCTAGCGCAACGACGGAAGTTCTGCTCTATGGTTACCGTTGTATGGCTGTTGTTCCCCGCGACATCAACCTTGAGGATAGCAACAGGTACGCGAGAGTATGCGAGCTAGCATCAGGCAGCCCTACGTGGAGCAGGTTTTGCGCGGAGAGGGATAGTCACGAAATAGTAAGTCACCGCGAACAGACGCGCCCAAAGGGGACCACCTTCTCGAACAGGGCCAGCACTATTTGTAGGCCCTCTTCTTGTAGGGTTGGAGCCCTTTGCGTCCTAGGCAACTTAACACCGAGGTTGAATATGTCCGCCGAGAAGCCATTGGAATGATGGTACACCTAACCCTTGCCCTTTTCACATTTGGGCATTGGCAGTATCTTAGTTGGAAAGCCTGCGACCAAGTCCACTAAAGTAGCGTGCGCAATGCAAAGGCTTGCACACCGCAAATTGAGTGCATAACTGTTTTCAGCAACTTGCATTGGCACCCGACGTGCTACGTTGCTGCTCGAAAAATCCAACTAAGTATCGCGCTGAATCGCGATTCCCGCAATCGCAGTCGGCAAAAGAACGAGGAGAACTCATGGAAAAATCACTCTTGTCGCTCAGGCGGAGGTTCGTAATCCTGGGACTGTTTGCTACCATCACTGTGCTGTTTCTTGCTCCCACGGCGTCAGCCGGTTCATTCACATCCACTTTTAAACTAGGCTCCATGAATGTCTCCGATTTGAGCGTTCCCCCGAACTTCTTTACCGGACCGTTCAATTACGGATTCACGGCTCTCGCGCTTGATCCAGCAGTTACCGGACAAGTTACCATTAATAGTATTTCGGTCTCCACAGACGCAACACTTCACCACTTACCGTATTACGGATCAAGCCCGTTCGATTGGGAGATATTCGTTGGCCCGGCTCCCTTTGGTTTTGCGCCCGGCCAGGTAACTGGCACAACTGTGCGACCGGACTCGATTACTAGCAATGCGCCGACGCAACTCCGGTTTTCCCAGCTTGCGGGGACAAGTATCGGGGGAACGACGACACTCACCGGGAGCTATGATTTTGTCTCCAATACATTTCAGACAAACACCGGAAACTTCTTTAAGTTTGCCGGAACGTCACCCGGGCAGTTCACGAACGGGTTGTATACACAAGTCTTCCTATGGAGTGAGGGTGGTGACGGCATCAACCTCGATTTCCGCGACATCACAGTTACGGTCACTGGGGTGAGTACTCCCGAACCTCCGAGTCTTCTGCTATTCGGGACTGGGGTCCTTGGGATATTGGTCCTTTCGCTACTTGCCGGGTTGCACACCTTATCGTCGCAAAGAAACTATGGACCACAGTAGTAGTCGGGAGTAGGCCCTCCAAATGGCCCAGGGGCAACAAGTAGACAGCTGGGTCGCCTGATGGCACCCGAATTGTCTTTGGCGGCGTCCCTTCTGATCCCAACTCGAGTATTCGGATTGTCGATGTAAGAACCAACAGATTTCGAAGCTGCCTGATTCAAAAGGTCTGTTTGCGCCTCGTTGGTCGCCTGATGGCCGCTACGTCGCAGCTATGCCTTTTGCATCCGGTGGCCTCAGGATCTTCGATTTCGCGAGTCAAAAGTGGGACGAGATCGCCAAGATCAGCATGGCATTCCCCAATTGGTCGAAGAACAGCGATTACGTCTACTTCCTGCATGAAGAGGATCAGCCCTCCGTCATGCGAGTACGCATTCACGACCACAAAGTGGAGCGCGTGGCAGATCTTAAGAGCTTCCGTCAAGCTGGCTTCTATGGTGGTTGGCTAGGCATGGAACCAGACGATTCACCATTACTGCTGCGCGACACGGGGACCCAGGAAATCTATGCGCTCGATTGGCAGGCTCCATAACGGACAGGGTAAATCGGAAGTCGGGTGGTCTTGTTTCGAGGAGAGTTTATGTGTAACGGGAACGCTGCTCGTTACACGTCCGTGTGTCAGAGCGGACCGGCCACCAGACGGCCGCTTACAGAAAAGGAGAACATAAATTGGTCATAAATAATGAAACAGGCACCAGTATTGACGAGGTCGCCGCCGGGGTCTATCGAATCTGCACTCCCCTGGACGTGATTCCTGGGGGATTCACGGTCAATTCATACCTGCTCGATGACGACGAACCCCTGCTGTTCCATACGGGGTACCGGAAGCTATTCCCGGTTACCCTCCAGGCGATTGGGAAGGTGATGCAGGCCGAAAATCTCTGCTGGATCGGTGGATCACATTTTGAAGGCGACGAATTTGGCGCATTGAATGACTTGTTGACTGCCGCGCCCGCAGCCACGCCCTTTGGCGCCGAGATAGGCGTGCTGACATCCTCAATGACTATGCATCCCGGCCCGCCCGCGGGCTCGCGGATGGCGAGGAGTTTTCCATCGGCAGCCGCCGGATGAAGTGGCTCTACACGCCGCATGTCCCGCACGGCTGGGATTGCGGCATTCTGTTCGATCTGTCCACGAAGACGTTGTTCTGCGGGGATCTGTTCACACAGCCGGGCGCCAAGATGCCGCCCGTGACAGAATCGGAGGTGCTTACCACAAGCGAAGGAATGCGCGGGATGATGGATTATTACGCGCACGCGACGAGCACATCGACCATCTTGGAGCGCCTGGCGGATCTCCATCCGTCGCTGCTCGCCTGTCAACATGGGAGCGCCTACCGTGGCGACGGCGCTGCGCTGCTCCGCGAACTAGCCGCCACGATCGAAAAAGCGAACGGCAAATTGTCTGCACCACCAACTGTCCTCACTGCCTAACTGGAAGCACAGGCGCAAACTGAGCCTGGACCGTCGGCAACCCGGAAGTTGGCTCAATATCCAGCTGGTACGGTTGACTGCTCTGAGCCGCGTGAATGCATTGCTTCCACGAAGGGAATGTGCGGTGTGTGCGTCATCAGTGAACGCGCCTCGCGGCTACGAGACAAAGGCGTGCCCCGAGCTACGTGCGCCCTTGAGTCATGCCCTGCAGTTCCTCCTCCGGGGGCGAGATGTAGCGCCCAATAAATCCGCGAGAAGATTCCGTGTGTCTCGGCGTATTATGAGCTGACTGCTGAACGAGGTGCGTCCTAAAACGGTACAGCCACAAGCTTTTTCCCGACTCGGAGACAAAATGCTTGCCTCGTACAAGGACCTGAGATCGCGGTTCTTGAAGGGATTGAACTCAAGCGAGCTTAAGGAGATATTGGCGGCCGCCGAAACGAAGCGCGTCCCCGCCAACACAGTAGTAGTTCATCAGAACCGTCCCGCAGATCAACTCTTCTTGATCGCCACAGGTCATGCGCGATATTTCTTCATTAGCGAGGATGGTCGCAAGCTACTCCTTTTTCGGGTGCTTCCGGGCGATATATTCGGCGGCGCAGCACTGCTGTTGGAGCCATCCGTGTATCTGCATGGCACCGAAACCGTTGAGGAAAGCAAAATATTAGTGTGGCAGAGACCCACCATTATGGCGCTCGAAGCAAAATATCCGAGATTGATGCAGAACGCGCTCCTGATTGCATGCGATTACGTAGGCTGGTATCTTGCCGCACACGTTGCGCTTTCCTGCCACACGGCTAGTCAAAGATTTGCGTCGGTGTTGCTCACTCTAGCGCATACAGTGGGACGAAAAGGGCCTCGTGGGATGGAGATCGAAGTCACGAATGAAGAGCTGGCTAACACGGCTGCTGTCACTCCCTTCACGGCAAGCCGTCTGCTGAGCGAATGGCATCGCTCCGGTGTTATTGTGAAGAAGCGGGGAAAAATAGTGATTTGCAGGCCCGAGCAGTTGCTGTCGCAAGAAAAAGCAATCAAGTCGTGAAGGAAGGCCGGCAGGTCGGGCTGATAGCTTCCCGCACGGCAAGGCAGGGTGTTGCGTAATGATTCCATGACAATGTCGGCTCCCACGCCCGAGTAGACTTGGTAGATCCAACCAACCAAGGCCCGGAAGAAAGGAGCCGAACACCGTGAGGAAGCCGAGAAGTTCTACCGCGATCTGGCGACACGAGGAGCTGAAGTGCGTGTAGGCATGGAAGCCAGTGGACACGGACGCTGGTTCGAACGATTGCTGGGGAGCTGAACATCGAGTTGTGGACTGGCGACGCGGCGAAGATCCGAGCGAAGCGGGTACGCAAGCAGAAGACCGATCGCGAGGATGCCCGGCACATTCTGAAACTCATGCTGAAGGACGATTTTCCGCGGATCTGGGTAGCCAGCTGGGACAATCGTGATCTGCGGCAACTGCTGTGGCACCGCCATCGTATGGTGCAGGCCCGCACCCGCATCTTGAACCAGTTGCAAGCGGTGGCGCTTAACGAAGGGCTACGCTGGAAGAAGAGGTTGTGGCGCGAAAGCGAACGGGAGCAACTGCAATCGTTGCGCTTAGCGCCGTACGAATCTTGCTCTCACCTTCACATTCTGCTAGCACAAAGAAAGCAAAACGAATCCCCGCCGCGAGGCTTTTGTTCGCCACTACCTGGACACCGGCAACTCGACAAGGGCTGCAATTTCAGCGGGTTACAGTCCAAAATCTGCCGCTGCTGCAGGGTCAAGGTTGTTGACAAACGCCGACATCAAGGCCGCCATTGATGCCGAATTGTTGCGTCAGGCTGAAATGTCGGGAATCACTGGTACCTACGTGCTGGAGGGGATAAGAGCCATCGCCGATGATCTGAATGCAAAACACGCTGACAGGCTCCGTGCCTACGAGTTGCCGGGAAAGCACCTCAAACTCTGGACGGATAAGCTGGAGGTTGATCTTACGGACCTCGCGGAGCGCATTGTGGCAGGCACGTGAGCGTGCAGCAAAAGCCGCTCATGAAGCGTACCAGAAAAACTCTAATGAACAGTCAGCGTCCCCAGCGTTTTTGTTTGAATCGGGTCGTTCATTGAGGGCGCGACCAGGACTCAAGGCACATCCCTTGCTACAACTGTTCTCCGAGCGTGTCCAAGCACACCATCGGCAATCAGGTTTGACAATGCGAAGGATTACGGCTCTTGTGGTGATTCGGTTAGGGCTGTCTGTCTTTACGAAATGCAAGCGAGCTGGACGGCAACGAATTGTTGAAGGATTGTCGGCAGTTTGACAGACCCGCATCGATCGCGGATACAGATCAAGCGTTTAGTCTCGGGTTCTGCCTCGCTTATTTCTCAGGTGTAAACGACGCAATTTTCACCCAGCAGGTGACAGCAAAGACAGCAAGGGACGTTCAGCGCGTGTTTTCCTAAAGACGGTTTACAAAACGCGCAATCAGTATTGATAGTTCAAAAGTGGCCCAAGGAGAATCCCAGCCAGCTACACTTACCGGCAGTTGTGTTGGTCATGGGAGCACTTCGACAGGCTTTTCCCTGCAAGTAACGATTCGCAAAGCATTTTGTGGAGGCCCTAACAAAGATGCCTCCGCAGCGCAGATATTGAATCGGTGATTAGCTAGAAGAATACGCGCCGATGTGAGGGGGTTACGTGCCATTCAAACGCAGACTCATAAGAAATACGGGCCCGGCTTTTCTTTGCGCAACCTTGTTGACACTCGCACAGGCCCAAAAGCAAACCAATACCCATTTGAGCAAGAGTTCGATTGAGGTGTCGTCTGTCACATTTCGTTTGGGGATGACTAAAGCTCAGGTGAAAGACAAGTTGGCCCAGGGGGAAATAACCAAACTGGATGACGACACGTGGGTGCTTGGTTCCCCTGGGAAGGGCGGCCCTCTTCTGCAATTCAATCACGGATTGCTAAGCTACGCCGAGCGCGAGTGGACGAACCCTCACAATGACGTTGCGGAGGCACTCTTTGCAGCGGTCGCTGCCATTAACAAGGAAGGGCTTAATAAATGCACGGTAACCGCTACCACTCAGATCCACGAGATAGGTTGGAAATTCGATCGGGTTTGGATGGTTTGCGGAGAAAAGACTATAGCGCTTATGAGGAACTCGTCTGGGAAGGTTATGTATGACTCTGTTTGGGAACGATTGGGCACCTTCAGGAAGATTGAACGGTAGCAACATGCACGCTACACCTTAACCCGTAGCGGCCTCACCCACAACGGTGTTCACGCTGGCGAGAATCGTGGGGCCCAGTTCCATCGCGATCACTCAGCGGTACGTGCATCCTCAAGCTGATGCCGTGTAGCGTGCCTTCGCATCGTGGGGGCAAATCGCGCCTAAGGCACAACCCGGAAAATCGGCGGGTGGGCACAAATTTGGGCACAGCCGAAAATTCGCCGTCTGACTGTGCGGTGCAAGTTGTTGGTGCGAAAGGGGGGACTCGAACCCCCACGGTTTTACCCGCCAGATCCTAAGTCTGGTGCGTCTGCCAATTCCGCCACTTTCGCATAATCGCTAACATTCCAACAATCAGGCAGTTGCGAACTTTGTCGTTTCCGGTATAACCATAAACAAACTGCTGGTGGCACTTCTGGTGGCGTTTTCATTTTCCATATCCCCGGATTTTGACTCTTCCCGCTTGGTTGCCGGAACGAGACGCGCAACCGCGTCTTGCCGGTGACTGGGGGCCAAATGGGAATAGCGCCACGTCATAGCCGGTGACCGATGGCCCAACAGATCCCCGACTGTTCGCAGGGGAACTCCGGCCATCACTAGCCTACTGGCAAAGGTGTGCCGGTTGCAATGCCAAGTGTAGTCAGTGAGTCCGGCGCTTTCCACCGCGGCATTGAACCAGTCCCGATAGCGGGCCAGACTCTCGCCTTTCTCGTTGACGTGAACCGATGGCGAGTTTCCTGCCCAAGCTTTCAGGGTCGTAAGCGCATCCAGGGCGACCGCGTTCAAGTCAATGTCCCGCGCCGTGCCGTTCTTAGTCTTGTACAGATGCAGCTTTCGCTGGTCCCAATGGATTTGACTCCACTGTAGCGAGAACTGCTCACCCGCCCGCATCCCAGTGTGCAGACTGAGCAGGAATGCCGGGGCACATTCCGGGTGCTCCTCTTGCAGTTTGGCGCAGATCGCCTTTTCCTCAGCTTCGGACAGGAACCGGGTACGCCCGTTGTCCTCGTCCACCTTGCGCTTCTTGAACATTCGAGCAACCGGGTTCTTCGGAATGCGATCGTTAGCCAAGCCCTGACTGTAAGCAAGACTGATGGCCGCGTGCCATCGCATCATCGTTGCGCGTTTCCAATTCTCTTGCGCGGCCCGGGCGACTAGCCACCGGCGGATTTCCTGCTTTTCGATGTCCTCTGCTGGCCGCGTACCGAACACCGGGCGCAGGATGTCATACTTGATGCGGATTTCCGTGGTCGTGCGCGCACCGTTTTCGGATTTGCTGTATTCCAGGGCATCGTCCAGCAATTCGCCAAACGTGACCGGCTTGGCGCGCAAGGTTTCTGGGAGTTTCTTGCCTTGCAGGGTTTCAGTGTGGCGCTTGTCCAGCAACTTCTCAGCACTGCTGTACAGGCCCGCTTTTTCGCGCCGTCTGCGGCCTTGAGCATCGGTGTACTGAATCCACCACACGCCACTGCCGGGCACTCTCTCATAGATTCCCCGCCGCTTGCTGGTGCTCTTCTCGCCGTTCATTTCCGCCCTTCCTTCCCGCCCTTTGGTGCGCTCTTTCTCGCGTCTTTGCGGGGCCTTCCACCTTTCTTAGCCCATTCGCTCAAAGTCTTGTGATCGTACTTGGCGGCGCGAGCCTTGCCGCCTTTCTTCCCCATTGCGCTTGCTGCTTTCCATAACTTCATGCTCACAACGTAATACTTAACGCTAAGTTTGTCAAAAGGTATTCTTATTAGGTGGGGCAGCAACGCATCCGATCTGCAAGAAATACCGTAGGGCTTTATCGCCCCACATCCTCTCCGCAAACAAAATAAACTCACGCGAATTTCGCGCAGGATGCCCTGAGGCTGTCTGGACGACCCCAACGTCGCGGATAATCTGCAAGAAATTTCCTAGCCAAGGTCTGAGCGATTAGCAACCGATTCGCGGAGGATTCGCGGCAGATTGCGAACTGGGTGAACTACGGCAGGCGCGGGCAGGAAAGTCGCGCGAGGGGTATGGTCCGAGGTTTTTCCAGGAATTGTCCGTAATACGACTTGGCGATTTCACTGGCGCCTATCGCCTTTTTCTTGCGTTCCGATCGATTCGATTGGCAGGCGCGACAGTAGCCGACGCATACGCGTATAGCAAAACGTTAAAAATGTATCCGCTGTCTGAAGCAAGCAACCCCAAGCCGACCCGCTTTGTCGATGGCCTAGATTCCCCGCTGCATACACTTCCGTTCTACGACATCCGGGCACTACAGGATATACACGACATCATCAGCGTCGAGCCGGTGCGGCCACGCGACAAGGTGATGATGGGAATGCTGGCAACGATCGGTATCGAGCCCGGCAAGCCCTTCAATCCTCCCGCGAAGCTCAAGCCGGCACTGGAGAGAGGCGTCGCCGATGCATATTTCTATATGCAGCAGATGGACACGCAGCTGTTTGCGACGCATCTGTACTGGCCGGATCGTCACTGGAGTTTCGTGATGGTCCCGGACGAGAAACATGGATTCGAGTTCGTGACGGACGATGCCGTGCAAATCGATAAGCGCGCTGCCTGCTGGTTCTTCTTCACAATGTATCCGAATGTGCTCGATGAGCACGCGGGGACAGTTTATCTGGCTCCTATCGCGGACAGCACAGGAAAGCCCATTGAGGCTGGCAAAACTTACAAACGAGAGATGTTCCCGCCGGTCAGTTTTGGTCGCTGACTGTCTATGAGCGCGCGACTTGGGCATTCATCCAGAATCCGCTGGACCGGGCCGGCTTGGATTCATTTGCTATGGACAAAATTAAGAAGAACACTGACGGCAGCGTTGATGTGTACTTCGGGCCTAAAGCACCGCAAGGTCTGGAATCTAATTGGATTCCGACGGCGGGCAAAGAGCCGTGTGTGTGGTTCAGGCTCTATGGTCCAGAAGAAGCCTTCTGGAACAAGACCTTCAAGATGGCGGACGTGGAACTCGTCAAGTAGAAAGCGCACCGATTGAATATCTGCAATAGGACAATCCCTAAGCGATCCGCTCACTGAATGAAAGACGGGCGATCCGGAAATTATTGTTGATAACAGCCGTGGCTGTTGAAAAACTCTTGTTGGTCGGTTATCCGGGTGAAATCGGGTGACCAGAAATGTCTCGAAATTCGAGAAGATCGTTTATAGGGCATCCTGGCGCGATCTGATTTCTGCCGTTCGGGCGGATAAGAGCTTTTCGACACTCACAGCCCATTTCACTTGCAATCCCGAAACGAAACATCGCCGGATTGCGAGTGTGAAGGCGATTTCACAACACCGACGAGCACACCGCATTATCCTCCTCGTTGTGACAGTCGAATCGGTCATTCTTCGCAACTTAGTAACGCGCAAACGACACTTCAACCAGAGTCTGGAATGGCACCGCCTCGCCATCCTTTTCGGCAGGCGCAAAATGCCATTGCTTTACTGCATCGACGGCAGCTTGGTCCAAGTCTGGATCGAGCCGACGAACAATCTTCACCTTATCAATTTCGCCCTTGTTATTGATTGCGACCGCTAACACGATGGTTCCCTGTATGCCACGTCGCTGTGCTGTCCAGGGGTACTTAGGATCAGGAGCCTCCAATGCTCTGCCAATCCTGGCGCCATCATCGCTGTTCAGGTACTGCCGTCTGTCAAAAGTGTTGGATACGAGTGAAGCGGCGGGAGGGCATTTGGAGTCGGCTACCTGAGCGAATCCAGTGAGCGAAAACAGCGTCAGCACGAAGAACCAAGCGAATACGAATCGGCTCTTCATAACACGGTTGATCATAACTGTTCCGACCGGATCGCGGCTGCGACACTTGGAGATAGCTGTCGTAATCAGCCCCATGTCACTTCCTATGTCGAAACAGGCAGCGACCCAAGGATTACAAACGTAACGGGGATGTTACGACAGCGAATCGCCAAATCTGACCGGAGTGGAACCCCAGGGCAACGACTGGTGTCTAGGAAGTCGGAGCAGTTCAATACGTTGATGATGAGACGCGTTCCGACTTCCATTAGCGGACTGTTAGCATCTGCTCTTTGTCTGCTGACGATGATCTCTGCCACTGCGGAACCGCGCCCCGCGACCGTACCGTCCACTGCGATGGAAGCGGCGTTGGAGGCGTTACGCGCCCGTTTTCCAGATCAGGTCGTGATTGGGTTTGAGGAACTCTGGGATGTCCGTCCTGAGCGCGAGCCAGAGATCGACCTCGGACCAACAAACTCAACTCTGGAGCAGGTCCTGGCCCGTATTCGACGCGAAAACCCGAAGTACAGAATAGAGCTGCTTCAGAGCGGTCTTGTACATGTCCGTCCGGCTACCGGCACCGCCGATCCTGTCGGGCTACTTGACATTCGGCTACGGGAATTCTTCCTCCCGCCAGACGACTGTGTAGCTCAACAACTTCTCAACATGGACCGTTGTGCGGCCTTCTCGTATACGCCGGAGCTGAGCACGTATCTTTGTGAACACTGGATGGCTTGGCATCGGGCACACGACAAAGAGCCGTTTGGCGTGGCCGGTGACTTCCTAGGGGATTGCGAACCCGCCCACCACCGCTATGGGCCGATCTACCACGACATAACCGTCCGCGAGGCGCTGAACCTAATGGCAGTAACGTCCCTGCAGATCGCCCGTGGGCAGCTACCGACCAACGCTCCGACATGGGCAAAGCGCAACCCGATCTCGTGGAAGTACCGCTTCCGCCGTGATCCTGATGCTGACACCGGCCTTGGGGGAGTTCCTATCATCCAGACGTTCTAGCAGGTCCGTTCCATCCGTGAGTGATTACGCTGATCGCCCGGTATGCGCGATCCTCGACAGTCCTTGCTCGCCCTCAATCGCGAAAACCGAAAGCCGGATTGCGAGTGTAAAGGGATGTCACGTCCCCAATCAAGGAACCCGGAAGTTCATCTCCACTTGGTCTGACAAGGCACTGCCTCACCATCTTTTTCGGCAGGCGCAAAGCGCCATCGCTTTACTGCTTTATACCCCTTAAGACGATTGGATGACGGAAAATGTTAACTGTCTTAATCAGCCCATTACACTCCCAATCCTATGCTGCCGGATCGCGTGTAAGGGCGATTTATCGCCTCGGCGAGGCCCAAAGTCGCCTCTGCGCAAAAAAATGGAAAATCGGAAAATTTGGGAAAATCATGGGGAATGAATAATTCACCAATATTCGCTTTGCGGGATGGGGTAATTATGGGGATGCGTGCTGGATGTGGTATCCAGGAAAACGAGGCTTGCCGACGCTCGGAAGCTGTCTTCCATTCTGAGCAGCGGTTTCCTAAAGCAAGTCTCCTCCAGGGCCGCACGTCGTATCAATCACTTACAGTCGGAATAGATCGCTGAGTCGTGTGGCGTTGCTTCCAAAAGGGTTCCTGTTGGGCAACAGTTTGGCAACAGATTCACGTCCTTCCGACCGGAAGCATTGCGTTTACGGATTTTTTTGGCTAGTCACTGCGCCAGATGATAAATTTCAACTGGCTCGCTCCCACCAGCTGAACTCTTGGTGTGGATTTTTTGAGCGCGCTCCTTCGTCCTATGCCCGACAAGACTCAACATAAAGCGCTGACACCGTGGAACTACGCATGCCTTATCCTTCCGAGGCTTGCCACTTCACCTACAGCTCCTGTATGGCCACCCGATGTTTTTGCGATTTGTATATCCCTTCTTCAGAAATTCGCTGCATATACAAAAGTCCTAAGCTATTGGCCTCGTGAGGACGAAACTGTCGAGACCTGGGCTAAGAAAGCATATCGTCTTGGATCCAATTGGCGGCAGACTTGCGCTAGCAGTGGCACCGTACCAGTCGAGGTGCGGAATAGGTGGAATGCTGCGCGAGAGTTGCTGAAGAAAGTGAGTTTTGGCGCTAGCGACAACCTTAAGCTTTACCAGCTACTCTTGGAACTTGCCGCGATCGCCGATGAAGCATGTGTGGGCGTCGGACTACCCTCTTTTCGATGTAACGCAGCGCGAACGGCATGTAAAACGGCATGGGCCGGGGCTGCTGGGAAACTCGCCTTCTTCGCGGGCCTTTCAACGAACCGCAGCCGCAGAGCGGCGTATCTCACTTCCGATCCTAGCGATCAGGCCAACCGGGCTACTGGAGTTTCGCGTACTCCGCCTTCGCCTGCTGGTAGATGGGGATGTCTGGGTCGGCATCTTTCCAGAGTGTAAGGAAGTTCTCGTACGCCGCTTTCGCTTTACGGTTGTCGCCCTGCATCACGTACGCGCGCCCGAGTTGCAAGCGTGCCAACGCGCCAATTAAAAAGTTCCTCATAATGCCGGGATGATCGACAATCTTCTGAAACTCGGCGGTTGCTGCAACGCCATCTTTCGCCAGCAGGTAGACCTGCCCTCGCATGTACGCCGGGTAGTAGTGCGCTACGCTGCCCATCTCGTAACGAGGCGCGGGTTCCAGGAACTTCATCGCCTGGGACGAATGGCCCTTGCTGAGTTCGATAGCTGCCCTAATGGTCGGCAGCCAAAAAATCTTCAGGATGGTACTGCTCGGGTTTCTTTTTTCCAGTTCCTCCACCATTGCCTGCGCTCGGGCGGTATCGCCGATGCGTGCCAGGGTAAGCGCCACCCTGACGTCAGGCCCTTTCGACGCGGCTATCGTCGCATTCATTTCCCGTTGCACAGCGGATGTGTTTCCCACCTCCGCCTCAAACAATGCGAGCTGGGGCGACGGCCTCGTGGCGGCCGACCCCCTTGCTCGGCGGAAAGAATCCCGCGCGTTTTTCAACCGCCCGTAATAGGCTTCGGTACGAGATTGCTCAAGCAGCAGATCTTCTTCAATTCCGGGTTTGCCTGCCCCCCAAGCCAGTAGCTTCTCCATCCGCGCGGTATCGCCCCGCATGAAGTACAGAGAGTACAGCACCCGAGGCAGCCCTCCGCCCCTTAAATTGCGTGCCCATGCCTCATCCAAGATCGCCTGAGCATCGTCAAGGCGATTGAGCAAGATGTACGCCCGTCCCAGATTTGAATACGTCACCAGATCGGGCGAAAGCCTGAAAGCTTCCAGGTCTTCGGCGAGCCCTTTCTCGTATTCCCCGAGCTCTACCGCAGTCTGGCCCAGATTGCCGTGGGGAATGGGATCACGAGGATGGCTGGCGATCCACAATTCATAGGTTTGCATCGCCTTGTCGAGGTCCTCGTTGGCGTCAAAATAGACCGAAGAGACACGGAATTTCTCCCGTTCGCTCACCCGATCGCGCAACTGGTAGGCTTTCGTCGCGTAATCCACTGCGACCGACTCTTCGCCGTTATTGCTGTGGATCAACGCCAACTCCGCATACGCCAAGGCAAAATTGGGATCGAGTTCAATCGCCCGCTCAAAGAACGGAATGCTCTGCAAGTCCCCTTTTTCGGACCTTACTTTGCGGCCCATGCTGAAGCTTTGCAGGGCTTCTAGAGAAGATGTTGAGGCCTCAATAGGAGCATCATACTTCTGGACGGAGCTGAGCGACTCTCCCAGCTTTGTTCGCAGACTGGAAGAGGCCCGTGTAAGAGCTTTCAGCACATCTTCTTTGCTGTTGGCCTCAGCCTGATCTCGCGCCAGAGTATCACCCGTACT
>Ga0310912_10000369_pt1 | contig 21868 bp, 29 predicted proteins | sample GREbulkMGOX080_FD_203443 | JGI IMG/M metagenome (GOLD analysis project Ga0310912, IMG submission 203443) | Lab enrichment of tropical soil microbial communities from Luquillo Experimental Forest, Puerto Rico - GRE.bulkMG.OX080 | ecosystem: Environmental > Terrestrial > Soil > Tropical forest >...
GGAACCATTTCTTCAGTCGCTGGTTCTTATCTGCGCGCCGCCGGCATGATGCGCACCACCAAATGATCAATGACCGGGGCCTCATGGACAAGAATTTTGGGATAGGGTTCTTTTTATTCGATCGCCTCTTCGGCACGTTGTCTGACGCAAAAGTGGAGTTCAACCAAGACGGGTATCTGGTCGCAAAAAAGCGCTTCAAGTCTGTCCTCGATGCGAACTAAGCACTCAGCCGTACTCAGGAGAGATCAAATGAACCTTTTCAAATGGCGAACTCTTCCTTTATTGATGTTTGCTGCGCTAGGTCTGACTTCATGCGGCGTAGACGAATTTCTTGTTGCGGTTCAAGTCCTGCCCCAAAATGCGACGGCTATCGTGGGTTCTCCCACTGCTACAGTGCAATTTACCGCCATCGGCTGGTACGCCCCTCTACAGTCTTGCGGATACTCCGACTGCGGTATCGACAAGCCCAACAAGCGAGTAACACTCACAAATGCTAGGTGGAGCACTAGCGATCCGGCCGACACAACGATTGATCCTCAGGGAGGGGCAATCTGTCTGGCGCCGAGCTTGAGCCCTGCAACGATCACAGCGACTGCTTCTGGAGGTCAGTTTGGCCCAATCAGTGGAACTGCGGAGCTGATCTGTAATTAAAGAGTGCACCAAAAAAATGGTTGGCTCGGGCCGGAACACCGCTTATTCACCCAATCCGATTTCCAAATTCTAAGAGGAGGGAAAACTCCGCAAAATAAGGGGTAAGACCGTGCTACTCGATTCTTTGCGCACTTTCCAGGAAGGTGGTTCTGACGGGTTTTGCCTCGTTCTGATCCGTTTGGGCCATGGATCTATCACGTTTTTTATCACGGCGTGTTCAGCAAGCGGTTCGATGGGAATACGCACACCGGTTTACGCCCGCGCTTGCGAGTTCTTCGCTGCAATCCGGTATCCGCGGTCGGCACGTAGTTCGGCGGGCCACGGCCCAGCATGCGCAAACGCCCTAGCGCGGCGCGCCCATACCTGAAATCGAACATGACGTAAAAGGTTGCGCGGCTGACCGTGGCAGCGTGGGTGGTGTAGGGCAGCAGGACTCTTCGTTAGACCATAAATTAGTTTTGGCGCGTCGGTATCGACACATCCTGCTGTAACGTGAAATCGAGCAAGGTCTCGCTCGGTACTTTCACCTGATCTCCTTTCGTGATTATCTCCGACCCTGCGCCAGCGCCAGCACCGACCCCAGCACCGATCGCCGCTCCTTTGCCGCCGCCAGCTATGGCACCGATGATCGATCCCACCGCCGCGCCGCCCACCGTTCTCTTCGCAGTGCTCGCCCCGCGCGATTTGCCGGTCAACTCATATTCTCCCGTTACCACCGGCACTGTTTGCCCATTCACCACAATCCCTGTTAGCTCCAACTTTAATTGCGATCTGCCGGCGAACGTCCCTGACTGTTTCGACTCTGCCAGTCGACCGTATACATCGGCCCCTTTTCCAACCATCACGCTGCCATCGACGGTCAGCGGTTCTTCCAGCGAAGCCTGGAAGCGATCCCCCACGTGGTTCTTAGTGGAATCGACACTATCGATGGTGCGCACAGAAATACGCGTACCTGCCGGGATGGTGACGTGTGTAGGCGTCTGCCTGGTGGCATGCTCAACCTTCGCAGGCTCACTGGAGGTGGAACTCCTCGGCGTTGTCGAGGTGTTATCTGCTGACCTTTCAGAATCAAACTTGAGTGAAACGATGTCGGCGAGACTGTACTTTTGCAACGATGACCCGACTTGAAAGCTGATCTCATTCTCCGTGCCGCCCATGAACTTGCCCTTAATCAGGCTGCCATTCTTCAACTCCAAAGAATCAGCCGAAGCCATCGAGGTCGCCAGGCATAGTGCACCGATCAGTCTGTAATTCAGGTGGAACTTCATCACTCTCCTCCGCACATTTCGCACGGCCCTTGGTTTAAATAGGGCATTGGCGTATGCCATATGTGTTTTTACTGATCCTACGCTGTTTTCGTTAAAGTTGCGATCCAAGTAATTCGTCGGGAATACCTCGCGCCGTAGGCCTCGAGGGCCGCGCGAAAGACAATTCTTGTCAGCGCGGGCATTGGCAACTGCTGCAATGGTCTCGCGAATCGGGGACTCTTCGTCCCAGCGGTCGTGGTTCTGTCTTTCTTTGATTCTGAATCTGAATCCACGGTCTGTGTGCGCCGGATCCGCAAAAACGTCCGGCTACCGAAACAGAGGCTTGTGACCCAACGCGGATCAGTCGTCCCGTTGATATTTGAGCTAAAGCCCCGGTTCAGGCAAATCCCGGTCGCCGTAGCTTCCGCTCTTGTCACAATTTTCTCCTGAGTGTCGTTTTAGATATGTGAACCTGGAAGGCAGGCCTTATCGTGGGAACTACACAGGTACTGAGTCGCTCGATGGCAGGCAGGGAACGTTCATTGGAGCATTGGGACGAAGCTGAGTTCCGGGCCGTGTTTCTGCAGCACTACTCCCGGATCGTGGCGATATTGATACGCCTGCTCGGCGAGCGTCCGCGCGCCGAAGAAATCGCCAACGATGCGTTCTGGCGTCTTTACCACCAGCCTGCTCTGCAAGTCGACGGCAACGTCGGCGGATGGCTGTATCGCACCGCCATGAACCTGGGGATCGATGCCCTGCGGGCTTCCGGGAGACGCCGTCAATACGAAGCAGCCGCGGGATCCGGAGACGGGGCCGAGAATAGCAGCCCGCTAGAGGCCTTGCTGCGCGAAGAGAAATGTCATCGAGTGCGTGCTGTCTTGTCCTCGATTAAACCTGCTCAGTCGCAGCTGTTGATTTTGCGGAGCTCGGGGCTGTCCTACAAAGAACTTGCCGACGCTCTCGATATAAAGATGAGCAGCATTGGCACCATGTTGAATCGTGCCGAGGAGGAGTTTCGCGACCGTTACCTCGCAATGTACGCGAACGAGGAGGAAATATGACCTGCATTCATGATGGAAATCTCCGGTGTTATCTGGATGGTGAACTTGCCGGCGCCGAGCTTGCCGAGGTCACAGAGCACCTCGCTTCTTGCGCCGATTGCCGCGCCGCTTTGGAAGAGCTAAGAGCGGTGAGGGCGCAGACTGAAGCGGTATTGGCAACGCTAGCTCCCGCCGCAGACGATATCACGATCGATCCCGCGCTGGCCTACGCCCAATTTACCAGTCAATTTGCAGCCGATCGTGAACCGGAGACGTGGATCAGCCGGCTCCTCGCTCCACGCTGGCGTCCAGTCTGGGGACTGGCGGCGGTCGCAGTGATTGTGGCGGTTTCTCTGAGCGTCAACCCAGTTCGTGTCTGGGCGCAGCGGGTTTTGGCCATGCTGCGGGTTCAGAAGATTCAGGTGGTTACGATTGATCCCACTACTCTGATGCCCAGCTCCGAGCCTGACTCGCGCCCCTATAAGCTTTTCAATCAGTTTGTGGCGGACAACGTTGTGGTGACGATGGATCCCGGCAAACCTGAGGTTGTTTCAAACGTGACAACAGCGGCCCAGTTGGCGGGATACCCGGTCCGAATGATCGGTAGCTTGGGAGCGCCTCATAGCATTGACGTCAATGGTGAGACCGCATTCCAGATGACCATCAATCGTGATCGTGTGACGACCCTGTTGGACGAGATTGGTCGTTCCGACATCCACATTCCGGAGTCGGCCAATGGTGCATTGATCGCCGTGCACATCCCAAAGAGTGTCATCTCGATGTATGGAGATTGCCCGGTCCGGCAGCGCTATATGAACCACGCATCGCAGTCCCAGGCTGAGGCTTTGGCCGAGCGCAAAATGGAACGCATGGCAAACATAAAGGACACAAACTGCACTTACCTTATTCAGGCCCCTAGCCCGACAGTGAGCGTTCCTCCCGATCTCAACATGTCGGACATTGCTGAGGCGGCTTTGGAATTGGCAGGCATGACTCCAGCGGAGTCTCGGTCATTCTGCCAGACTGTGGACTGGTCCTCCACTTTAGTGGTCCCGATCCCGCGTAATTCCAGCTCCTATGAGACGGTGACCGTCGACGGCGTGGAGGGCACCTTGATCACGGAAACGCTCTCGCAAGGAAATCGGTATAGTTTGCTGTGGATCAAGAACGGTATGATCCACTCTCTAGCCGGTCACGGCAACTCGTCCGATGCTTTGAGTCTGGCCGCGTCACTGCGTTGATCTGCCGATAGATGGCGATGACCCGATCTTCCGACTTTGCCATACGAACCCGAGGGCTGCGCAAGCTCTTCAGCGGCAAAGTGGCAGTGCGAAACCTCACCCTCGACGTTCCGCGGGGTGAGGTTTTCGGTTTCTTAGGACCGAATGGAGCCGGCAAGAGCACGTCGGTAAAAATGCTGCTGGGGCTGGTATTTCCCACGAGCGGTGACGCCGAGATTCTTGGTCGGCCGGTCGGCGACGTCACGACTCGCAGGCGAATTGGTTTTCTCCCCGAACATTTCCGCTTCTACGATTGGCTAACCCCGGCGGAGCTCCTCAAACTGCACGGTAGGCTCTATGGCATGTCGCGGGCGAGACTCCGCGAGCGTGTTCCCGTTTTGCTTGACTTGGTGGGGCTCACACCGCACCGCGACAAACATCTGCGCGATTTTTCCAAGGGCATGTTACAGCGCATTGGCCTCGCGCAGGCGCTCTTGAATGAACCCGACTTGATCTTCCTCGACGAGCCGACGTCGGGCCTGGATCCGGTCGGCCGCCGCCTGGTTCGCGACATCATTAAAGCCCAGAGAGACCGTGGTGCAAGCGTCCTGCTGAACTCCCATCTGCTGGGAGAGGTCGAAGTGACCTGCAACCGTGTCGCTTTTATCAGGGATGGCGAGGTGGTGGAGACTCGGCAACTCGATGACAATGACGAGGTTCAGACCACGGTGTCGATAAGGGCAGCCAAGGTGACTCCGGAGATTGTCGGTGGTTTGGCACGTTGGAGTAGGTCAGTTCGCACGGAAGAGGAGCGTTTGACGCTCTCCGTATCATCCGGTGCAGCGGTGCCTGAGATTGTGCGCCATCTGGTGGCAAATGGAGCCGAGATTTATGAGGTCACTCCCCAACGGCTTTCCCTCGAAGAACGTTTTCTCGAAATCGTTGGCTCTGATGGAGGACTGTGATGGGCGTCTGGATCATGGCCGGGGTGACGTTCCGCGAAGCGGCGCGCAAGAAAATGCTGTGGATGGCACTCGCTGCCGGAGGCGGGTTCCTCATTCTGTTTGGTACGGGCCTCCATTTTCAGGCCAAAGACTTTGCCGCGCACGGCATGAGCCCAGTCTTGCGCAGGGAAATCTCCTTCACCATGGTGACGATGGGACTCTATGCCGTGGACCTGCTGGCAGTGGTGATGACGATCCTCACCTCCATCGACACCGTGTCTGGCGAAATCGCCTCTGGGACGATCCAGGCGATCGCGACCAAGCCAGTGCCACGTTGGCAGTTGCTTCTCGGTAAATGGCTTGGCTTCTGCGGCATGCTGACCGGGTACATTGCAATCATGGTGGGCGGTGTGAACACCGTAACCTATGTCATTGCGGGTGTCACCGCACGCCATCTCGCACGAGGCCTCTCACTGATGTGGATGGAAAGCATCGTGTTGCTCTCCGTTACCTTCGCATTCGCAACCTATTTTTCAGCGCTAACCACGGGTGTGCTTACCCTCGGACTCCATGGACTCGCATTTCTCGGCGGTTGGATTGAGCAATTTGGAGCCATCACCCAGACGTCCCGCGCGGTCAACGTCGGGATCATCGCAAGCATTCTGATGCCCAGCGAAGCACTCTGGCGTCGGGCCGCCTTCGAAATGCAATCGCCGCTGGCTAATGTAATGCGCATCTCCCCGTTCAGCACTCTCTCAGTCCCGAGTTTAGCCATGGTCTTCTATGCATTGCTGTACTTGGCAATCGCGCTTATTGTCGCCGTACGCCGTTTCTCGCAACGCGATCTGTGAAGGTGCGAGGCCTGAATCCCCTCGGCCCTATATTGATACGGCGAGCCAGCGCAAACGTATCTTCTTCTGCCGATTACCTTCCTCAGCACGATAATGGCGGAATCGCGTTTACGGTTCTGTGCACACCGGATGTGTCCTCGTAGGTCGTACCACGCTTCGGCTCGTGTCGCGGTCGAGCCCAGTGATGAGTCCTTTGACTATAATGACATTGCGATGTCGGCTAGCAGAAGCCGGAAGAGAGTAGAGTGACGGGTGAATACTGCAAGTCGACATTCGGCCTCCCAACTCACCGTCTATTCGCTTGGTCGAGCATCCTCCAGACCGACCGCTGCTTGTCTTTGATGGTGATTGCTCTTTCTGTCGTGCCTGGGTCGATCATTGGCACCTGATCTCAGGTGACCGGGCGGACTGCGTCGCTTATCAGGAGCTCGGTGATCGCTTCCCCGAAATTCCTCGCGAAGCGTTCACCGCTTCGGTTCAGCTTATTCTCCCTGACGGCGGAGTGTTCAGCGCTGCGCACGCGGTATTCCGATTACTTGCTTTCGCACCCGGAAGAAGCGTTCCCCTGTGGCTCTATCAACGAGTTCCCGGATTCCGACAGGTAAGCGAAACAGTCTATAGACTGATTGCGCGTCACCGCCCGTTTGGTCACCGCATAACGCAATGCTTCTGGGGTGTCCCTCTTGAGTTGGAGACTTTTCGGTGCCCCACGTGGCTGTTTCTACGTCTGCTCGGCCTCACCTACTTGATCGCCTTCTGGTCATTCGGTGTGCAGGCTGCAGGACTGATCGGGAGTCGGGGCATCTCACCCCTGCCTGAATACCTGGAGGCGGCCCAACAATATTTCGGGTTTACGCGGTTTTGGAATGTGCCGACGCTGCTGTGGTTACAGGGCAGCGATGCCATGATCAGGATCGTGTGGATGGCAGGCACAGCTCTTTCAGTGTTAATGGCTGCGGGTCTGAACAACCGGTCCGTGCGGGCCGCTCTCTTCGTTCTCTACCTCTCCCTGGTCGTGGCGGGCCAGGAATTCATGGGTTATCAGTGGGATGCCCTGCTGCTGGAAGCCGGATTCCTGGCAATTTTTCTTGGCTCCTCAACCCTGATCATAAAACTGTTCCGCTGGCTTCTTTTTCGATTAATGTTTCTTTCCGGCGCCGTTAAGCTACTGAGCCACGATCCCGCTTGGCGCAGCTTCACGGCTGTTCCTGTGCACTACGAAACACAACCACTGCCTACGCCCTTTGCCTGGTACTTCTACCAACTCCCTGGTTGGTTTCAACGTTCCTCGGTGGGATTCGTGTTCTCTGTTGAGCTCTTTGTTCCATTTCTGATTCTGGCTCCGCGGCGCTTGCGCATTTGGGCAGCTGCCGCGATCACACTGCTGCAGATGCTGATCGCGCTGACGGGAAACTACGCGTTTTTCAACCTGCTTACCGTGACTCTATGTCTATTCCTTCTCGACGACACCTTCCTTCGACGTTTCCTACCCAATGTGATTACCAGTCGACTTTCGCAAGCCATCCCCCTTTGCAGCGCGCGTACTTGGGTTCGACGCTCCTGTATTGTCATTTACGCACTTGTACTTTTCGCCAGCGGCTTCGAAATGGCGGACGTGTTTTCAGGCCTACACTGGAGGCCTGCGGACAAGCTCATCGCCGCGATTGCCCCATTCCAAATCGTGAATACCTATGGATTATTCGCAATCATGACGACCACTCGTCCCGAAATCAGCATCGAAGGCTCGGACGACGGAGAAACCTGGTTGCCGTATGAGTTCAAGTACAAGCCTGGGAAGGTGGATCGCCGGCCACTCTGGGTTGCCCCACATCAGCCCCGCCTGGACTGGCAGATGTGGTTTGCCGCCCTCGGCGACTACCGCAGCAATCGTTGGATTCTTCAGTTCATGGGGCGATTGCTGGAAGGCTCTCCGGAAGTGGAAGGTCTCATGCTCAACAATCCATTCCCGAAAGCGCCGCCACGATATCTGCGCGCCACCCTCTACCGGTACCACTTCACTGATCGAGATCAGAAAAGCAAGACCGGCAATTCGTGGCGTCGTGAACTGATCGGAGAGTATGTTCCGGCGATTTCGTTGCGAACTCAATCGGAACTCCGACTCGTCCGAGGGTTTCCCCAACCCTACTAGCCGCCTGCCAGTTTCCTCCTCGCCACCGGTCGCGCGAATGCATTGGTGGGGCCGTGCCCGTGGCTGTGCGTCAAATACCTGCTTCTCGTACTTCTCCGCCTCGTCAGCATTGCTCTCGAAAGCGTAAGAAAACGCCATCAATCGTAATGCGCGGTTCTTCCGGTCAACGGGAGCCACTTCGATTGCTTTCTTCAGGTGCTCGCGCGCAGCCGCGTAATCGCCCTTCAGGTCAAGCGCCACGCCCGACTCCAGATGTGCCTCTTACAAGTTCGGCGACATCTCCAGCGCCTTCTGATACAGCTTGAGGGCCTCGTCCTGTTTGCCTTCGCTGTTCAGCTTTTGTCCCGGCTTCACCAGCGCCTTTGCATCGGCGGACCGTGCCACCTGTGCCGTCGGCGCTTGTCCCATGCAAGTTAATACAAATGTGGCCAAGACAATCGAAACTTCAGGATGGAAGAATTTCATGCCTGCGATCACTGACCACGGCCGAGGTTGACACGGCGTCCAGCGTCCCGCCATGGGCTCCGAACGGTATAACTAGGAATGGCAGTAGTATTCTCCTTGCTGGAGGCGAGCAGTCTCCTTCGGATGAGCCAACTCACTGCAGCTTGCACCGAACTCTTCGACAGTCCAACCGATTCGGCCAATTCCTGATAACTCACCTGAACAGCTCCCTGCCTGCGAGCCTGCTCGGCGGTGAGCCATACATAGACAAGGAAGCTGGCGGGTCTCCGATCGTGCCCGACCAGGTCACGCATCAACACGTCTACGACGTAATCATCCAAATTCGGCATGGCTATACCGACCACTAATATAGCAACGAATGGCTGATTGCGGCCCCCGATTTGGCACGTTATGCTCCTGACGTTTTAAGGAGGCGCACCAATGGTTCGGGGAATAAAGTTTGTGGGCGTTCCTGTTCGCGATCAGGACGTTTCGCTGAAGTTCTATACCGAGGCAATGGGACTGAAGATAGTCACCGACCAACCGTTTACAGAGTCGCAACGGTGGATCGAACTGCTCATTCCCGGGGCGGAGACCGGCCTCGCGCTCTACACACCAGAGGGTCACGAGAAGCGCATCGGTGAGTTCCAATCCATTGCCTTCTGGTGCGACGACGTCTTCTTAACTACCAAAGTGCTCAAGTCCAAGGGTGTCACCTTCACCCAGGAACCCAAGAATGAGCCCTGGGGATCGATTGCCATCTTCAAGGATCCGGACGGGAATCAGTTCGCGCTTTCGAGCAAGGTCAATCACAAATGAAGAACCCGGTTGCGAGAAAGCTCGGCATGAACGCCGGCATGAGAGCGCTAATCATTGCTCCCCCTCCCGGCTATCTAAAACTGCTGACGCCCCTTCCTGACGGTCTCATCGTCTCTTCGAGAGCCGCTGGCATGTTCCCGTTCGTGCAGGTCTTTGCCACGCGCCTTTCGGACATCAGGAGGTTTGCCCAGACGCTCCCAAAGCATGCGGCGCCGAACGCATTGGTGTGGATCTCTTATCCCAAGAAAGCTTCCAGGGCTTCAGGAGATCTCAGCCGCGACGTGATTCGTGAAGCGATGAATGACACAGGATGGCGTGCAGTGTCCATCGTTGCCATCGACGAAGTCTGGTCGGCGTTGCGTTTCCGGCCAGCAGGCCAATTAGGTTCGCGCGTGAAGGGCCACCGCGACTGAAGGCACTACGCAAGACTCTTAATTCGCGAATCACCGGGAACGTTGCCATGAACTTCGGTTTCTCCGGTTTAGACCTAGTCGGCCACATGGAAACTCACACATCGGTCGGTCGATCGGTGAAAAATCTCATTGATCCCGCGAAAGGCGAACCTATGGCGCAAGCTTGTGCAAACTCCTTTTACGCCAACTGTCGAGCTTCAGGGCAGTAATCCTGACATTCACGAGATCAGACTGCTCATGGGCAGGAATGACGTCTAATTTGTCAGCCCAACGCGCCGAAGCAGGTCTTGAAAACGAGGGTCGCCACGCAGATTATCGGTTCGAGGATCAGGTTTAAGGATCCAGGCAACATCCAAAGACTTGTCGCGATAGGCCTCCTCCAGAAGTTCGAATGCTCGGTCTTTGTTGCCAAGTCCGGCATAGATGGTCGCCGGGAGATATGGCGAAGCTTGAGCCTTCATCACCTTTTGCTCTAATTCGCGCACAATCTTCTCCGCTTCAACTCTGTTACCCACCACTGCGTACGCATGTCCTAACGAAGCTATTGCGTCAGCATTTCCATTCGATAGGTCAACTGCCTTCTGGTACTCGGCGATGGCTTCCGGCAGCCTGCCTGTACCTTCATAACCCGCACCGAGGTTCGCGTGGACTGTCCATTCATTCGGATCCAAGGTGGCCTCCCTCACGCCGGCTTCGACCACGCGTTCCCAGTCGCGCAGCTGGAAATAAACTGCCAATTCAATCCCGGTAGCATAGGGATCGACCTGCTTGCTTTTCTCGACCTCCGCCAGCGCCTCGGCCCGACGCCCCATGAAAGCGAGAAACAGTGCGCGGTCCTCGTGGGCACAGCTATAGCTTGGAACCAGAACCAGAGAGTGACTGAATGCTCGATCGGCAGCATTCCAGTCCAAATCAGCGTGCCAATTCAGCACTCCGAGCACGTCGTAGGCTTCGCTATTATTTGGGTCCAGTTCCAGCGCTTTGCGGTTGGCCTCTTTAGCAAGCTTATAGCCTTCCGCCGGCGAGATTTGCCCCTGTCCAAAAAACACGAGATAGATATAAGCATTTGCCAAGCCGGAATAGGCGCGCGAGAAGTTAGGGTCCCGTCGAATGGCTTCTTCGAAATTGGCTTTGGCTTGGTTCAGCGGACCCGGCACCGTGATCTGGTTGTTGAAAAGGTAATAACTTCCTCTCAAGTAAGCATCGTAAGCTTGGGGATCCACTGGGCGCACCGAGCGGAACTGTACCCGCAGGTCGGGAGTTAACTGGGCGCGGACCTGTTCGGCAATGGCTTCGGCAACGTCACTTTGCAGCCGCAGTGCATCACCAAGATCGCGTTCGTATGTTTCCGCCCACAGATGTTGGTCCTCGCGTCCCCGAATTAGCTGAGCGGTGATTCGAACCTTTTGCCCATCCCGAACAAGTGATCCTTCGACAATGCCATCCACGTTCAATTCGCGCGCGATCTCGGGAAGCTTCTTGTTCGTGTGCTTGTACAGGGTCACGGTGGTGCGGGAAGTCACGCGCAGGGTGCCCACCCTGGCAAGATTCGTAATCAATTCATCCGTCATCGCATCAGCGAAATAATCCTGCGAAGGATCACCGGACAAGTTGTCGAGCGGCAGCACAGCGATCGAGCGTATCGGCGGGGCGGCACCGAAACGGCGCGAAAGCTTCGGCGCAAGCCAAAGCGCCAGGAAGATCGCAACTGTCACAAGGGCGAACACCAGATAGGGACGAAACTTCCTTTGATTGTTGCTTGGTGGAATTCTGTCCGCTTTCTCGCTTGTGAGTGGCTCGAGCACCCGGAGCCGCTGGGGGGATTCGGTCGAATCGACCACTTGTGCGATGAAACGATAGCCTTTACCGGTGATCGTTTGGATGAACCGCGGTTGTTCCGAGTCGTCACCCAGCACTTGCCGAATTTTGCGGATAGCGCCGTTGATGCTGTTATCGGTGTCGAGAAAGACTTCCTTGCCCCAGATCCTTTCCACAATCTGCTGGCGGCTGACAAGTTCCCCGCGCTGTTCTAACAAGAGGGCCAGGATTCCGAAGGGAATCGGCTCCAACTTGAGGGCCACACCCGATCGGCGCAGTTCAAAGGCGGGGAGATCGACCTCAAAGTCTTCGCCAAACCTTAGCCATTGATGGACTCTGACTGGTTCAGTAGCCACCGACAGTTCCCCCCACTGCAGGAGGCAATTCTAGCGCCAATTCAGACTGGCGCAACATCTGTCCTGTTTTCTGTCATCTAGAAGCACACAAAATATTAAGCCGGCCGACAGGTCTCCACTATTGAATTCAGGACACGTCATCCCTCAGGATGCGTGGCATTCCGAGCGGCGGTGGAATCGCCGACTAAGAAAATGGGAGAACCACAATGAAAAAATCCGTATTGAGGGTTGGGTTTGTCGTCTGCTGTCTGGTCTTCGTCGGCGCTGCCGCAATCCACCAAGACGATGCGCCAAGCATTGCGCAGGTCGTTGCTTTGGATGAGTGCGACCCAACCACATTCAATGCGGCGATTGGACCGGACTTCTGCAAGAACGTTTCGCTCGCCGTGCTCGGCTATGCAACCACCATTCAGGATCTGTTTGCTAAGGCCGCCGCCGGAACCCCCGATCCGAAGTGGGACTTCGAGCCGGACGCACTCAGCATCAGCAAGGGGACTGTGGTCTCCGTGGTGGACCAGGGTGGCGAGCCCCACACCTTCACCGAGGTGAAGGACTTCGGCGGTGGCTTCATACCCGCCCTTAATTCAGGCCAAGCACCTGTTCCCGAATGTGCGGCGGGCTTTTCTGACGTGTCCGTGGCCAAGACGCGACTCCTGCAGGGCAGCACGTCTCAAATCACAGGCCTATCGAGAGGCGTCCACCACTTTCAATGCTGCCTGCATCCCTGGATGCGCGTGACGGTCGATGTGAAATAAATCCGAGGACAAGCACTGGAAACGGATTACTGGTGGGCAAGCAGGGTTCAATTGGCGCGATTCCACTCATTGGCTGCATTTCGCAACGAAAACACCGCTTGGGGGTTTGAAAAGCCCGACGAAGTTATCACGTTTCTATCACTTCAGACGCTTTTCACGAGGCCCTTCTCACTTTGCGCCACTCCTTAAACCACGCTACGAGCTATCCGCTAGGCCCTCAAAACCCTGTTTTTGTTGTCCTCGAAGCAACATGCAGAGGGGAAAGGTACGCGCGCCGCTTTCGGGGCTAGATACGATCACCACGAAAGCACAGCCGAGTTGGTTGCCGTCGTCTGTGGTTCTGCAGTTTTGATGCTTTTGCGCGAGCGGCACCCTCGCTGCCGATTCCGGAATGTAATTAGGGCAAGAACTTGAAAGACCTCCGGTCGCGCTGAGGGATACCTTGAATCCTGAAAAAGACAACACTCGTCGCTCGAGGGATTGCCCTGCGAACACTCATTAAGGTGACGTTGCGGGATTTGCGGGTCACTAATCTTGATGAGGCGGCCCAATTGGTCGCCTACAGTATGCGCGATAATCCTATAAACGTTCGGGCATTCAGCATTGAGGATGCCGACCTGCGATCGCGTTCGCTTGTAAGGTTTTTCAGGCCGGTCCTGCGTGGCCTGCATAAACGAGGCGTGATTGTAGGGGCTTTCTGCGATAACGCGCTGGTGGGAGTGTGCGCCATGGCGCAGCCCGGCTCGTGCCAACCAACACTGCTTGAAAAGATCGAGTTTTTGCCTTCGCTGGTCTTCGGTAATCCCATGGGGACGGCCATCCGTGTCGCGAGATGGGCAGGTGAGTGGGCGCGCCGCGACCCGCCGAGACCACATTGGCATTTGGGACCGGTGGCCGTCTCCCCCCACTTGCAGGGTCAAGGAATTGGTCGCGCCATGCTCGCTGCCTTTTGTGAGCGTATAGACCGGGCGCACACTTTCGCTTATTTGGAGACCGATAAATTCAAGAATGTCGGCTTTTATCAGAGGTTTGGATTCAGGGTAATCGAACAAGCCGCTGTGTTGGGCATACCCAATTGGTTCATGTCCCGGCCGCCGACAGATTACCAGCGTAGGTTGTTGCCCGAACAGCATCCAATTCTGTAGCAAGAATTTGAAAGACTATGCTGCGACGGCCTGGATACGCTGAGACGGGTGGGCGGTTCGGAGACGCGGGGCGGATTTCAGGTACGAAGAATCAGAGTGACATGCACGATGGAATTCAACATCCCGCGGCCGGCCATCGGGAACGGTGGCTAAGACTTCTCGACGATTGCGGTGTGGGTTTCCCGAAATCTTTGAGGGTCGTAGAAGTCTCGGGCGGTCTGGTCCAGGCGACAATCGGAGAACCGCCCGGCCGAGTTGCCCTGGAGGCCTTGCCCGCTAGCGTGCTGATGTTCAACATCTCTCCGGTGCAAAGATTACGACAAGATCGCGAGGGACGTTCCTTTGTGAGTGACATGCTGAGCGGCGAGATGACGCTCCTGCCGCATGGCATACCAAGCCAGTGGTCGTGGAACAGTTCGTGCGACCGACTCGATGTGATGCTTTCCTCGGAGGCTCTTGGTGACGACAACATGTTGGAGGTCGTCGACCGGTACGCCTTCCGCGATGCTGAGATGGAAGTAATTTGCCGCCGACTCTACCACGAGCTCAGCTTAAACGGCCCGGCTGAGCAAGTTTATTGCGAATCGCTCCTGATGAACCTAGCCGAGATTTTGCTGCGCCGTCATTCGACCGCTTCGCCAGGGGCTAGACTTCTGCCGTCAGGGGGCCTGTCGCGTAACCAAGCGCGGCGTGTGCTTGAGTACATCGAGGCCAATCTCAGTCGTCATCTGACCTTGCGGAAGTTGTCAGAAATCGCTGATTTGAGCGTTCACCATTTTGCGCGCATGTTCAAGCAGACGGTGGGAGTAGCGCCTTATCGATATGTGCTAGAACGCCGTTTGGAACGCGCAAAGACGATGCTGCGCTCTGCGGAGAAGAGTTTGGTAGAGATCAGCTTGTCGACAGGCTTTGATAGCCAGAGCCATTTTGCGAGCACCTTTCGTCGAATGGTGGGTGCAACGCCCACCGAGTTCCAGGGAGGCTATCGCAGGCGCCCTAGCAGGCGTTGAATCCGGCAAATTAGAAGGCCGCCTCATGAGATTTAAACGCATCCGCTATTTCTGTGTCTCTGCGCTGATGCTGTCGAGCCTGAGCCCGGGGCTGGACGTGAACCCAGGTGATAAGGATGCCCAAGTGGTCCGGGTGACAGCGAGGAAGTATGAATTCTCCCCTTCGCAGGTTCATGTCATGCTCGGAGTGAAGGTTCAGTTGAAGATCACTGCGATTGATCGAGATCACGGCCTCACAATCGTGCGTGATCCGGTCGGCGAAAACTCATCCCCTCACCCCGGTCTTGTGTTCACATCGCCTGGAGGCGGTGACGGTTGGAGGCTCTACAGAGGTCAGGAGACAGCGATCGAATTTGTTGCCAGAGCTCCAGGGACGTACAAGTTCAGCTGCTCACTTGTCTGCGGCATCCACCACGGCCGCATGAACGGTTATCTTATAGTAGATTCGTCAACCTGGGATGTTCATAGGAGCACTTTGCGCTAAAGGAATAGGCGTAATGAGGGCTGGGGTGTCAATGAGTGTCATGGCGATTTTTTACAATTTGTTCAGGCAAGAGACCAGCCGTTGATTTCCCCGTGAGCAGAGCGTCCACGGCGAGTGGCCCCGAGCCGCCAAGCACGAGTGCTGCGAGGCATGCCAAGTACAACAGATCGACCTCATACCCAGGCTGGCCAAATTGAGCTCCGGTAGCCGTGACAGCCTGAAGTTTAATCGAGCTGAAGCCGTAGGGAAGATGAACAGTAAACATTGCGACCATCAAAGTCACGGCCATCGGCAGGCTCGCCAGAACTACGAAAGTGCCTGCCAATACGGCCAATCCGCCGAACAGTTCAATCAAGATGGTCGCCCAACCCATGAGCTGAGGTGCGGGAACGCCCAAGGCGTGCAAGATCGCGAAGAAATGATCCGGCCCATTCACGACCTTGGCATAGCCATGCGCCAAGAAGCCGTATCCCACGATCAACCGCAGGGGAATGGCCGCCCATTGTTCAAACTCCGAGGGCGTCGACCTGCGCGCGCCGATCAACCAGCTGAGGTCCACAGAAATTTGATCGCCGGTTGAGAAGAAGGTTACAAACTCCCTCCACTGCTCTCACTGACGACGCCGGTTACTAGCACGACTTTGCCTTCCATCGATTGCCCCATTCTGACGGCATGAAATTCCCACCTGCAACAAGTGGCACGCAGAATGAATCAACGAGTGCTGCCGCGCAAGTCTTGTAACTTTGCATGCCGCCAAGCGTCTGACGGAAAGAAAACGATTCCCGAGCTTCTGGGAAAGAAAAGGAAATAAAACAAGTGAACTTTTCAAAGATCTCCAAGAACCTGCTGGCTACGCTCGCCCTACTGTTGGCCACCAGCGCCTTCGCAGCAAACAAACGAAACAAAGGCTTGATCGAACTGAATCAGCCCGCAACCGTCGGTGGACATCAACTGGCCTCAGGAGAATACAAACTTTCGTGGGACGGAACCGGTCCGAACGTCGACCTGATGATCTTGTCCTATGGAAAACTCGTAGCGACTGTGCCCGCTCACTTAATTGAGCTGAGTCGACCCGAACGAAACAACGGGTACGAAGTGCACACGAACGATGATGGCGGCCAGACACTGACAGGCATCGAATTCGGCGGCAAGAAATACGAGCTCACCTTTGGCGGCGAGGAGACGATGACGGAATCGCAGAACAGCAGCCAGTAAGAACCATCGAATACTGAACCCTTCTGTAGTTCGACTCTAGCCAGCGCAAACAATGGTATCCGCTGTTGTTTGCGCACCGGCAGAGGTCCATCACTAGGCCACAGACAGGCACTTTGATTACACTTCCGGGCACTTGTCCACCTTCTCTGTGGGGTTTCTCAGAACGTCAACTAATCCATCCAAAGTCGGCACCGTGACATCTGGCATGATACTCAGTTCCTCTGCGGGAAGCCTGCCCCGGTTCACCCAACAGGTCCAGAACCCAAAGCTCTTGGCGCCAGCGACATCCCAGAAGTTCGAGGAGACGAACGCGATCGCTCTGCCGGGCAGGCCTAGGTGCTGCGACACCAGTCCGTACACGCGTGGGCTCGTCTTGTAGATCTTCACTTCGTCCACGCTAATCACATCTGTGAATACGCCGTTCAGACCAGCGCTCTCCACGGCAGCAGAGAGCATTCTGGGCGAACCGTTCGACAAGATAGCTAACTTAAAGCGCGCCAGTTTAGCCAAAGCCGGCTGCACGTCGGAGAAGATCTCGAGGTGCAGATAAGATTCCATCAACTCTTCCCGTGTCTGGGCATGGCACGCAAGGTTCAGGCTGCGGCACGCAAACACCAGTGCGGATTCCGTTACCATCCAAAAGTCTTCGTACTGCCCGCTTAGGCTTCGCAGCCACGTGTACTCCAGTTGCTTCGCACGCCACAGCCTGCTGAGTTCTACGCCTCGACCCGGAAACTTCCGTTCGCATAATGCGATCACCGAATACACATCAAACAAAGTACCGTAAGCGTCGAACGCTATTGCCTGCGTGGTCGGTGTCATTAAACGCGCTCCTTGACTGCTGGTCATTCACTCGAAGGCACGGCCTAAGTGTTGCCGGACGGTATGAACAATTGATTCGAACCTCCCAGCAACTCCGGCCGAATTGACATTTTCCGTTGAATCAGGGTTTCGCCGTCCGCAGAGAGCAGCCCTTCGTCGTAACCGACCTGCATGTTATCGGGATAGTCGCGGCAGCCGATCAGTACCTGTCCGAACTTGCTGAAGTCAAACCGTCCAGTGAGTCCCTCCACCACTGCTTCGATGAGAACCAACTTCTCGAAATGTTTCCGTGTGACGGCTGTCTGGGTGTGCTAGCAGGTAGATACGTTCGCATTTCTAGCACATGACGGCGACTCGGGTCGGCATGGGTCAAGGATAGCACTCATGATCTCGCGTCGGGATCGCAAAGCATCAAACCTAACATTGCAACCAGGCCACTAGAAAGAGGCACACGAATCACCTTCGGGCACGTCGCGGCTTTACATTTGTAGCTTAGGAACGAGCCTGCAAATGTAAACACACTTTTGTGCCGGTTTCCGAATTGGTCGCGTCCAGGAGCTGTGGCATCGATTCTCAGGAGACAAGTTTGGGCTTGCCGATCATGTCGTCCGAGTGCGAAATAGTCGGGGCGCGGAAGGTTTGGAACTGCACCAGATCTTTGGTGAAGAGAAGATCCAGAGTCCAGTCCAAAGCGACGCGCAGCTTCTTCTCAAAGCGGGGAAGTTTGCTCAGATAGATCGTTCGCCACATCCACCATGCAACGAATCCCGAAAAATTGATGCCCAAAATGTTGGCCACTCCAGTACGCCGCCCGATTGCGGCCAGCTGGCCGATGGTCGAGAAAGAGAATGGTTTCAAAGTCCCACCGCTAACAGTCGCAATCAGATTCTTTGCCAGTGTTTTTCCTTCGCGCAGCGCGTGCTGAGCGGTCGGGGGATGATATTGTCCGGTCTTTCGGTCCGTTACCAACGTGCAATCACCTAACGCCCAAACTCCCGGCCAGTCAGGAACGCGCAGCATCTCGTCGACCTTCAAACGGCCCCGCTCCTTTGTGCAAGGAAGACGATCGAGTACGGGATTCGGCGAAGTTCCGGCCGTCCAGATCAGGGCTTTACTTTCGATCTCTTTCCCGGTGCTGAGCCGAACCACATTTTCCGTCACACCTATCACGCGAGTGTTTAGCAGAATCTCGACGCCTCGTTCTGCGAGTTTCTTCTCCGTGTAGCGCCCAAGTTTTTCGCCGAGCTCCGGCAGAATTACTTTGCCGGGATGCACCAGCACAACGCGCAGCATATCTTTCTGCAGGTTCGAGTAGAAACCGACTGCCTCACGAACGAAATCGTTGATACCTGCGATCGTTTCGACTCCCGCAAAACCTCCACCGGCGACCACAAAAGTCAACAGCGGTCGCCGAATGTCAGCGCAACACTCAGTGTCAGCTTCTTCGAGATGCGCGATCAATCGGTTGCGCAGGTGAATTGCGTCGCCCAGCGATTTCATGGTCAGCGCTCGCTGTTCGAGGCCGGGCAGGTTGAAGAAGTTTGTGATCGAGCCCAGTCCGATCACCACGTGATCGTAGGGGATATCGTGATGATGATGGTCGAACCCGTGGGAGACGGTTACGACCTTCCGCTCGAGATCTACAGATTCCACTTCTCCGGCGAAAAACTTGATCCTCTTCAGCAGCTTTCGGATCGGATTGACGATATTCGTAACGTCAAGATCACTAGCCGCAACTTCGTGCAGCATTGGCGTGAAGAGAGAGAAGTTGTCGCGGTTCACAAGCATGATCTCGATGTCGGGATCACGAGCTAGAGTATCGTCCAGGTGAATAGCCGCGTGCAGACCCGCAAAACCGCCGCCGAGAATCAGAATCCGAGTTTTCTTTGATGAAGCCACAGAAGTCTCTCCGACACTTTCCTATCGCAACCCGACTAAACCTCGGCCACCTCGCAGAACACTTTGATTGAGCCATTCGGATTCTTGAGCTTTTGGAACAACTCTGTGTAGTTCTCAAGCCCGCGAACTGGATCTGTGAGTAACCGGCTCAGCCATCCCGGATATTCCGCTTCCGCCTGCGCCATGTCACGGACGCCCGTTTCGAAGTATTCCCGGTTTGCATTCACGGTGCCCACCATAACCTTGTTCCCCAAAACAAATTCCAGGTTGATGCGATCGGCCGGCACCTGCACCATACGGTCGCCGCCGGTGACGCTTGAGAGAACGAGCACCCCATTCTTGCCAAGTGCCTGCATGCTGTCGAAGACCACGCTCGAGTTCCCGGTGGCTTCAAATATTAGATCGAACGGGCCAAACTTCTTTCCAGCTTCGATAATCGGCACTTCCGTGTACCGCGCACCAATGGACTCCATGAGCTCGGCATTCAGGCTCCGCTTGGGGTTGCGAGCAAAGCTCGTGACTTCGATGCCGCGGAGGCGCAGAACAAGTGTTGCGAGCAGCCCGATTGTGCCTGCGCCCATGACAGCGGCACGGCGAGGCTGCCAAACCTTCAGGCGGCGCTGAATCTCGTACGCCTGGTGGATACCCTTCTCAACGACCGTGAGCGGCTCGAGCAGGACGCCGACGCTCCTCAACCCCTGCGGTATTTTGATGATAAATTCGGCGTCGTCGACGTAGTGCTCGGTCAGGTATCCGTGCCGCAGGTTGATGCCCCGTTCGTAGTAGGTGTCGTCGGTTGTCATGTCGTCGGTTCCGATCAGGTCGTAAATGCTGTTGCCTGGGCGGCGGACCGTGGCAACGACGTAGTCCCCTGGCTTCAGCTCGGTGACGTTCTCGCCGACCGCTTCGACCTGTCCGAAGCCTTCGTGGCCAATGACGAGGAAATCGTATCCCGGAGGCGCAGCACCGTATTCAGCAGCATTAATTTCCTTATCGGTTCCATCCACACCGACGCGCACAACCCTCACCAGTACTCCTCGTCCATTCGGGATCTCGTTGATTGAAGGTTTGGGAAGTTCCGCGAGGTGCACGCTGTTCAGTTTGCCCGGGAACACGCTAATGGCTTTCATTGCTGGTCTCTCCTGATTCGAGTGCTGAGCCCGGATTGAACCGGGATCTTCTAGAAAATCTCGACCGCTTCTGTCTGAAAAATGGAACGGCAGAACTCGAGCCACGAAGTCCCTTCCCGTTCACGCGAGTCCGAAGCACCGGATGGCGCTGCAATATTCGAAGCGCCATCGGCGGGCTCACGATATTCCAATTCCAAACTCAGCTCGCGATTAGTTAATGCCAGATGAAGAATGCCTTTGCTCACGGCCGCTCCTTAAGGCTGCTCGATTTCGAGTACGTGTCCGTCGGGATCACGCACGAGGAAGGCTTTCTCGAAGCCTAACTGTCCCGTTGGATTCGCAATTAGGCCAGAGGAAACAAAGGCGCTCTTTTGCGCCAAGACTCGTTTTGCGGCTTCCTCGGCATTGCGTGCCAGCAGGATGGTCTGGCGGTGGAGGACATCATTCGCGCGTTCATCTGCGGGGAAGGGCTGGCCGTCGCGTGGCGCCAGGTATTCGAGAAGCTCAATGCCGGGGCCTTCTTCCCCGCGCAAGGACGTGATCGGCCACATGAAGCCCCAGCAGATCACGATAGAACTTTAGGCTTGCCTCGGTGTCCCAGACCACGATCGCCGTGTGGTCGATTCCGAGAAAAAGCCTGTTGCTGAGCTGATGCCACTTGGGCTGGCCTTTGTCAGGAGGAAATTGCAGGATTTCCAGCGGGTGTCCATCGGGATCTTTGAAATAAAACGCCGAAATTCCCGCGGCACTCTTGTTCCAGTCAGGCAAGCGCTGGGGGCCGGATGAGGCATGCTCGACTTTGTTCTGACGAAGCCGCGCGTAGGCCTTGTCCATATCGCTGACAATGAGCGCAATGTGCTGAAACGATCGATCGTTGCTGCGGAGATCAACAGGAATCGGCCGGCCCTTGGGCGCCAGGAATTCCGTGAGTTCGATGAATCCGTCACCCAGTTTCATGCGGACGACCCGCATGCGGACACCGAAGATCCCTTCCAGATGTTCGAATTCTGGGCCAGTCACCTCACTATCGGAGACAGTCTGGAAGGTGAGGACCCGAGAATAAAAGTCCACAGCGCGATCCATGTCAGACACGGTTATCCCGATCGCGGCCACGCCTGTGACGGTCGGCTTGTTCTGCGCCCAGAGCGGAAGCGCAAGGCACAGAATCAGCGTTGTGAGCGCGAGGGTGAGAGTGCCTTGGCGAATTGTGTGTTTGCTCATTGTAAATATTTCAAGCGAATCTGCCTCTAAGCTTCCGCCGTTGCGAGCGCCACAGGCTGTTTCGATATACCCATGCGCTCGAGCAGGTGATCGCCCACGCGCAGGGCATTCGCCATGATGGTCAGCGCCGGATTCACCGCCGCGCTTGAGGGGAAGAAACTACCATCCACGACGTATAGATTCTCGAGATCGTGGGCCTGGCAGTTCACATCAAGAGCCGAGGTCTTTGGAT
>Ga0310912_10000372_pt1 | contig 21753 bp, 15 predicted proteins | sample GREbulkMGOX080_FD_203443 | JGI IMG/M metagenome (GOLD analysis project Ga0310912, IMG submission 203443) | Lab enrichment of tropical soil microbial communities from Luquillo Experimental Forest, Puerto Rico - GRE.bulkMG.OX080 | ecosystem: Environmental > Terrestrial > Soil > Tropical forest >...
GCCGGCACCGCCGCCATTGGCGGCGCCACCGCCACCGCCGCTCTTCCCGCCGCCGCCCGCCCCGGGGTCGCCGCCTGCCCCCGACCCGCTGGCGGTACCGGCTTACACGGGTCCCGCCGACGGGCAGAACCCGACGCCGTTCACCGGGACGGCGCCCTTCGGGCCGCCGACGTTCGTCCCGAAGAACGGCTCGACGGTGGGCGTGGCCCAGCCGATCATCATCAACTTCCCGGGTCGGGTCGACGACGCGGGTGCCGCCGAGGGCGCCGTCCACGTCTCGTCGGTCCCGGCGGTCCCGGGCAAGTTCTACTGGATGACCCCGACCCAGCTCCGTTGGCGCCCGTTGAGCTTCTGGCCCGCGCACACCGCGGTGACCGTCGATGCGGGCGGTACCGTGTCCAGCTTCCGAACCGGTGACACGCTGGTGGCCACGGCCGACGACGCCACGCATCAATTGACGGTCACCCGCAACGGCACCGTGGAGAAAACCATCCCGATGTCGATGGGCATGACGTCGGGTCATCACCAAACCCCCAATGGCACCTACTACGTGCAAGACAAGATGCCCTCGGTGGTGATGGACTCCTCGACCTATGGTGTCCCGGTCAACTCGACGTACGGCTACAAGGTGACGGTCGAGCTGGCCGTCCGGTTCGACAACGTCGGCGACTTCGTGCACAGCGCCCCGTGGTCGGTGGACGACCAGGGCAAGCGCGACGTCAGCCACGGCTGCATCAACATCAGCCCCAGCAACGCGAGGTGGTTCTTCGACAACTTCGGAGCCGGCGATCCCATCATCGTGAAGAACTCCAGCGGCGGCGCCTACCCCAAGAACGACGGCTCAAGCGACTGGATGAGCTAGCACCCGGCTCGCCGAGAAGACGCAGAATCGCCCATTTCAGCAGGAAATAGGGCGATTCTGCGTCTTTTCGCGGTGGGCTTTCGTATGCCCGCCGATTATGTATAGCATCATACATATGCGTAACCCACGCGAGCGGATGGTCGTCTCCGCCGCGCTGTTGATCCGGGAGCGTGGCGCCCATGCCACCGCGATCTCGGACGTTCTCGAGCACAGCGGCGCACCGCGCGGCTCGGCCTATCACTACTTCCCGGGCGGGCGAACGCAACTGCTCTGCGAGGCGGTCGACTTCGCCGGCGAGCATGTCGGCGCCATCATCGCCGAGGCCGGAGGAGGCCTCGAACTGCTGGACACATTGATCGACAAGTACCGGCGTCAGCTACTCGACAGCGATTTCCGCGCGGGCTGCCCGATCGTCGCCGTTTCCGTCGAAGCCGGCGACGAGCAGGACCGCGAGCGGATGGTCCCGGTGATCGAGCGCGCGGCGGCCGTGTTCGAGCGCTGGAACGAGCTGATCGCGCAGCGCTTGGTCGCCGACGGCGTCCCGCACGACCAAGCGGGTGAGTGGGCGGTGTTCGCGACCTCGGCGATCGAGGGCGCAATCCTGTTGGCGCGGGTGCGCCGTGACCTGACGCCCTTGGATCTCGTTCACCGCCAGCTGCGTAACTCGCTGCTGGCCGCTATGCGGAGAAAGGAACTCCCCGATGCCCAGTGAATGGAAGCCCACCGCGTGCATCCTCTGCGAATGCAACTGCGGCATCGTCGTGCAGGTGGAAGATCGCCGATTGGCCCGCATCCGGGGCGACAAGGAGCATCCGGGATCGCAGGGATACACCTGCAACAAGGCGCTGCGGCTGGATCATTACCAGAACAACCGCGCTCGCCTGACCTCTCCGATGCGCCGCCGCGCCGACGGGACCTTTGAGGAGATCGACTGGGACATAGCGATTGTCGAGATCGCCGAGGGGTTCAAGCGCATTCGCGACACCTATGGCGGGGACAAGATCTTCTACTACGGTGGCGGCGGGCAGGGCAACCATCTGGGCGGGGCCTACGGCGGGGCGTTCCTGAAGGCGCTGGGGTCGCGCTACCGGTCGAATGCGCTGGCGCAGGAGAAAACCGGCGAAGCGTGGGTCGACGCGCAGCTGTACGGCGGGCACACGCGTGGGGAGTTCGAGCACGCCGAGGTGTCGGTGTTCATCGGGAAGAACCCGTGGATGTCGCAAAGCTTTCCCCGAGCGCGGGTGGTGCTCAACGAGATTGCCAAAGACCCCACCCGATCGATGATCGTCATCGATCCCGTGCTCACCGACACCGCCAAGATGTCCGACTTCCACCTGCGGGTGCGACCGGGCACCGACGCGTGGTGTCTGGCAGCCCTGGCAGCCTTCCTTGTCCAGGAAAACCTCTGCAACGAAGCGTTTCTTGCGGAGCACGTACACGGCGCCGACACCGTGCGCGACGTGCTGCGCGAAGTCCCGATCGGTGAGTACGCCCAGCGCTGCGGGGTGGACGAAGAGCTGATACGGGCCGCCGCACGGCGCATCGGCACCGCGGCCAGCGTTGCGGTGTTCGAAGACCTCGGCATTCAGCAGGGACCCAACAGCACGTTGTGCTCCTATCTGAACAAGCTGCTGTGGATCCTCACCGGCAACTTCGCGAAAAAGGGTGGCCAGCACCTGCATTCGTCGTTAGCACCGCTGTTCAGCACGGTCTCCGGTCGCACGCCGGTCACCGGCGCCCCCATCATCGCCGGGTTGATCCCCGCCAATGCCGTGCCCGAGGAGATCCTGACCGACCACCCGGACCGGTTCCGGGCCATGATCGTCGAAAGCGGAAATCCCGCGCACTCGCTGGCCGATTCGACCGCTTGCCGGGAGGCATTCCGGGCGCTGGAGCTGATGGTGGTCGTCGACGTCGCGATGACCGAGACCGCGAGGCTCGCCCACTACGTGCTCCCGGCGGCCTCCCAGTTCGAGAAGCCGGAAGCCACGTTCTTCAATTTCGAGTTCCCGCACAACGGTTTTCAGCTGCGCCGGCCGCTGCTCGAACCGCTACCCGGAACTCTGCCCGAACCCGAGATCTGGGCTCGGTTGGTGCGGGCGCTCGGCGTGGTCGACGAGGCCGACCTGAGGCCGCTGCGTGAGGCGGCGCAGCGGGGGCGCCAGGCGTACACCGAGGTGTTCCCCGGGGCGGTGGCGGGCAACCCGACCCTGGCGAAGTTGCTCCCCTATGTGCTCTACGAAACCCTCGGACCGACTCTGCCCGACGGTTTGGCCGGGGCGGCCGCGCTGTGGGGGCTCGCTCAAAAGACGGCGATGGCCTATCCCGAGGCGGTGCGGCGCGCCGGCCACGCCGACGGCAACGCGCTCTTCGACGCCATCCTGGACAGCCCCTCGGGTATCACGTTCACCGCGCACAACTACGAGGACGACTTCGCGCTGATCACTCACAACGATCACAGGATCGCCCTCGAAATCCCCGAAATGCTGGACGACCTCAGGGCATTGACCGATGCACCACCACGCCTGACCACGTCGGAGTTTCCGATCGTGCTGTCGGTGGGCGAGCGGCGCGCCTACACCGCCAACGACATCTTCCGCGACCCGTCCTGGCGCAAACGCGATGCCGACGGGGCGCTGCGCGTCAGCGTCGAAGACGCCCAGGCCCTCGGACTGGTCGATGGAGGTCGGGCCCGCGTCAGCACCGCGGCCGGCAATGCCGAGGCGACAATCGAAATCACCGAGACCATGCTTCCGGGGCACGCGTCGCTGCCCAACGGTTTCGGGCTCGACTACATCGACGACGACGGGCATACCGTCGTTCCCGGCGTCGCCCCGAACATGCTTACGTCCACGCAATGGCGTGACCGCTACGCCGGCACGCCCTGGCACAAGCACGTGCCCGCGCGGATTGAGGCTTTGGTAGCCGGCGGGGTCAGTTCCAGATCCTGACCCTGCTCCTCGGCTCCAGGTACAACGCGTCGCCCTCGGCCACGTCAAAGGCGTCGTAGAAGGCGTCCACGTTGCGGATGACGCCGTTGCACCGGAATTCCGGCGGGGAGTGCGGATCCACTGCCAGTCGCCGAATCGCTTCCGCCTCACGGGATTTCGTACGCCATACCTGCGCCCAGCCGTAGAACACACGCTGCACGCCGGTGAGGCCGTTGATGACCGGAGCCGGTTGGCCGTTCAGCGAGAGCTGGTAGGCCAACAGCGCGATGGACAACCCGCCCAGGTCGCCGATGTTCTCACCGACGGTGAATGCGCCGTTCACGTGGTGGCTGCTGTCGAGTCCTCTCGGCGAGTACTCCTCGTACTGCTCGATCAGTGCCTTCGTGCGGGCGCCGAACTCGGTGCGGTCGTCGTCGGTCCACCAGTCGACCAGATTGCCGTCGCCGTCGTATTTGGCTCCCTGATCGTCGAAGCCGTGCCCGATCTCATGCCCGATCACCGCCCCGATCCCGCCGTAGTTGGCGGCGTCGTCGGCCTCGGCATCGAAGAATGGCGGCTGCAAAATCGCTGCGGGGAAAACGATTTCGTTCATCCCCGGGTTGTAATAGGCGTTGACGGTCTGCGGCGTCATGAACCATTCGTCGCGGTCCACCGGGCCGCCGAGCTTGGCCAGCTCACGGTCGTGGTTGACCGCGTACCCGCGTTGATAGTTGCCGTACAGGTCGCCGCGGTCGATCACCAGCTTGGAGTAGTCGCGCCACTTCGCCGGGTACCCGACCTTGGCGGTGAACTTCTCCAGCTTGGTCAGCGCCCGCTCGCGCGTCTGCGGCGTCATCCAGTCCAGCTCGCCGATGCTGAGGCGGTATGCCGCCTGTAAGTTGTCGACCAGGGCATCGATGCGGGCCTTGGCGTCGGGCGGGAAATACCGCTGCACATAAAGCTTTCCGACGGCATCCCCCACCAAGCTCTCCACCAAAGACACCGCTCGCTTCCAGCGTTCCCGGATCCGCTCGGTCCCGGTCAGGCGGCGGCCATAGAAGTCGAAGTCGGCGGCAACGAGGTCGTCGGTCAGCCACTGGGCGCGGGCACGGATCAAACGCCAACGCGCCCAGCGCTTCCAGTCCTCGAGATCTTCGCTGTCCCACAGTGCGGCGAATGCCGTGAGGTAATCGGGTTGCCGCACAACCACTTCCGCGAGAGCGTCCGGTGTGCTGCCCAGCGCGGTCGCCCAGCCGGCCCAGTCGAAGCCCACCGCGTCGGTCTGCAGCTCCGCGAAGGTGCGCAGGTTGTAGGTGAGGTCGGCGTCGCGACGCTTGACCACGTCCCAGTGCGCGGCGGCGAGTTTGGTCTCCAGCGCCACGATCCGCGCCGCGGTCTCGCCATGAGCTCCGGGATCTTCGCGGCCTTCGCCCCGATAGACCAGGCTGAACATCCGCGCGATGTGTCCCGGGTAGGCGGCCAGCACTTCGGCGTGCCGCTCATCGCGGAAATACGATTCGTCGGGCAGCCCGATGCCCGATTGGCTGAAGTGCACCAAGTAGCGTGCCGAGTCCTTGGCATCGGTGTCCACATACATCGCGACGCCGCCGCCCGCCCCGGTGCGTTGCAGGGCGCCCACCGCGGCGGCCAATTCGGAGGAGTTGGCAGCGTCATCGATGGTGGCCAGCTCGTCGCGCAGTGGTTGTAGGCCCCTGCGTTGCACGGCCTCCTCGTCGAGGAAGCTGGCGTAGAGGTCACCGATGCGTTGCGCGTCGGTGTCCGCGGTTGCCGCCGCGCCGCCTCGTTCGCCGGCTTCGACTATCAGGTCGCGCACCTGCTCTTCGGCCCGGTCGAACAGGTGGCGGAAGGCGCCGTCGGTCGCGCGATCCGGGGGTATCGCGTATTCGGCCAGCCAGCGGCCGTTGACGTGGCCAAAGAGGTCGTCTTGGGGGCGGGCATCGGGATCGACATGGCTCAGGTCGATGCCCGAGCGAACGGCCGTATACGTCACCCCGCCATCCTTCCATCTTCTTTTGGGTGCAACGATCGGGCCATGCCCGACGCCGAGCGCACCGAGCCAGCAACCCTCAAAAAACGGGACGAGTCCGCCGACTCCGACGCCGACTCCGACGACGACTCCGGTCCCGAGGATTCCGACTCCGAACCCGCAGGCGGCCAGATCTTTTCCAGTTACGGCATCGCGTCGACCGTGCTCGGCGTGCTGTCGGTCGCGGCGGTCGTGCTCGGCGTGATCATCTGGTCGGCGCACCGCGACGAGGTGGGCGAACGCATCTACCTGACCCGCGTCATGCAGACCGCCGCCGACTGGACGGGTGTGTTGATCAACATGAACAGCGGCAACATCGATGCCAGCCTGCAGAAGCTGCATGACGGTACCGTCGGGGAACTGAACACCGACTTCGACGCGGCCCTGCAGCCTTACCGCCAGGTGGTGCAGAAGCTGCAGTCGCAGAGCTCGGGCCGGCTTGAGGCGGTGGCGATCGAAACGGTGCACCACGACCTGGACACCCAGCCCGGCGTCGGGAGGCCCCCGAGAGATGTGGTCACTACCAAGTTGCCGCCCTTCGCCAGCCGAATGGACTCGGTGATGCTGGTCGCGACGTCGGTCAGCGAGAACATCGGCGCCAAGCCGCAGACGGTGCACTGGAACTTGCGGCTCGAGGTCTCCAACGTGGACGGCAAGCTGATGATCTCCGGGATGGAATCCATCCGATGAGAAACGTGTGGCGGCTGGTGGCGTTCGACATCGCGGCCCCGTTGGCCGCGATCGCCGCGCTGCTGATGATCGGGTTCGTGCTCGACTGGCCACTGTGGTGGGTGTCGGCGTGCTCGGTGCTGGTGCTGCTGATCGTCGAGGGGGTCGGCATCAACTTCTGGCTGCTGCGCCGTGATGCGGTCAGCGTCGGCACCGACGATGACGCACCGGGGCTGCGATTGGCCGTCGCCTTCGTGTGCGCGGCCGCCCTTTCGGCGGCGGTGCTGACCGGGTACACGCATTGGACGAGGTCGGATCGCGACTTCAAAAAGGATTCCCGCGAGGTGGTTACGGTCGCCACGGGGATGGCCGAGGCGATGGCGTCGTTCACCCCGGGTGCCCCGACAAGCTCCATCGATCGGGCCACCGCGATGATGGTGCCCGAGCAGGCGGGCGCGTTCAAGGAGCAATACAAAAAGTCCAGCACCGATCTGGCCCAGCACAACGTCACGGCACAGGCCGCCACGCTCGCGGCCGGGGTCGAGGCCCTGGGCCCGTCGGCGGCCAGTGTGGCGGTGATTCTGCGGGTAACCCAGAGCTCGCCGGGCCAGCCGGCCAGCCAGGCGGCGCCCTCGTTGCGGGTAACGCTGACGAAGCGCGGCAGCAACTGGCTGGTGTCAGACGTGGTGCCGATCGGCTCCCACTGACGGATCAGTTGGATTCGGCGGAGCGCGCGGACTTCACCTTGACGAACCGATCCGACACCCGACGCATCCGGATCATCAGCGAGGCCGACGGGCTGGTGCTCCCGTCCAGGTAGCCGATCAGGTCCTCGGGCGCCACCCCGATGCGGGATGCGAACTCCAGTTGGTCCAGGCCGGACCGGTCGATCAGCAGCCGCACGTGGCGGGCCACCTCCGCGCGTTCATTGGCCTCCAGGTGGGTGCGGGCGCGCTCCAGCACCTCCCACAGGGCTTTGGCGATGCCGTAGGGCCGCGTGCCCTCCAGCACTTCTTCGACCTGGCGGGCGGTGCGCCCGTACGGGTCGCGTTTCAGTGCGGCGGCGATGCTCTTCCAGGTGTCGATGTCGCCGCCTTGCAGCGCGGAACGGATGGCGGCGGTCGACCAGAACTCCACTGGCTGGTCGGGTGCTTGGCCAGGGCCGTCGCCGGGCCCGCGCTGTTCATTGGCGGGCCGTTGCGGCGGCGGTGCGGGGCGCCGGTCGGATGCCAACGTCACCTCGCCTCCTCCAACATCGCTACGGCCACCGAAAGGCAGCGCTGCCTGACCTCTTCCCAGTCCGCCTTGGCGTCGGGTTCCGACCACTCTTCGTCACTGAAATCGGAAGGATCGGGATCCGCGAGCCGACGGACCAACTGGGTGGCAATCCATTGCCGCCTGGGTGTTTGACAACAGTAATACCTGTCCATTCCGGCCAGCACTACCGCGGCGGTCTCGGGCTCTACCGTTTCGACCATGTCAGCAAATTCGGCGTAATCGCGGCTGCTGTTACGGCACATGATCAGATAGCCCTTGAGGCGCAGCGCTTCCGCGCCGGTCGGAACGAGCAACCGGTCGCCGGTGGGCAATTGCACGTGGGTGGTCTCCACCGGGCTGCGCCGCTCGTACTTTTCGTCCTCGGCGCCGTCCGGCTTAGTCTCCAGGTCGGTCTGTAGCGCGTCGATGGCGACGGACAGCCGCCCACGCCACAGCGTCACCGGGTGAACCGGCCGGTACCCGCCGGCGATCGCCCGGGCAATGCCGTTGCGCGACGTCAGACCGTCAACCAGCTTCTTGGCCGCCGAGTGACCGTTGGTGCCGTTCCTCGAAGCGGATTTCGTGCCGGTCGGGCTCACCCCTACCGCCGCGAGGTCATCGCTTATGTCGACCTGGTGGGGGATCTGCCCGGGGCCGAGGCCTCGGCCCGTTTCAAGCCCGCTCTCGAGGACTTTCTCCGGTCCGTGCCCGGGCTCCTTGCCGTTGCGCCCACAACCGGTGAAGGCGAGCGGATCGGCCACGCAGATGGCGTCGGGCGCCAAGTGCCTGAGCTTCGCCGCCGACTTGAGCACCATCCGCAGGTCGGCGCTGGGCGCTGCCAGTGCCGAGATGTCGTCGGGGATGACCACGACGTCACCGAGGTCGACCTCGGGCAGTGGCCGCTCGAAGTCGACCGACGGCAACACACGGCGCAGCGACCGGGGCAGCCACCAGTTCCACTGGGCGAACATCGCCATCAGCGCCGGGACCAGGACCAGCCGCACCACCGTGGCGTCCACCGCGATCGCGACGGCGCACGCCACACCGATCTCGGCGACCAGCGGCATGCCGGCAAACGCGAAGCCGATGAACACCGCGATCATGATCAGGGCCGCGCTGGTTATCGTGCGGGCGCTGGTGCTCACGCCGTATGCGACCGCATCGCGCGTGTTCCCGGTGTGCAGGAAGCGTTCCCGGATGCGGGTCAGCAGGAAGATTTCGTAGTCCATCGACAACCCGAATGTCATCGCCAGTACCAGCGGCGGAACGGTGCTGTCGATCGAGCTGATCTGGGTGAAACCGAGATCGGCCAACCAGCCCCACTGGAAGACCACCACCAGGCTGCCGTAGGCCGCCGCGACCGAAAGCAGCGTCATCAGTACGCCTTTGAACGCCAAGAACACCGAGTGGATCGAGATCAACAGCATCACAAAGGCGATCAGTGCGACGAACAACAGCACCAGTGGCTCGGTCTGCGACACCCGGTCATCGAAATCCTTGATCAGCGCGGTCGGACCGCCGACATCCACGCGTGCCGTTCCCGCGTCGGGAACCTTGGGCAGCTGTGTGCGCATCCAGCCGACGGTGTCCCGGGCGCGCATGTCCTCGGGATCGACCGACAACACCGCGGACAGCAAAGCGCTGCTGTTGTCCTCCGCGAACTGCGGTGGTGACACCGTGACGATGTCGGGAGCCTGCGTCATCCGGTCGCGGATTGCGGCGATCGTCTGGCTGTGCTCGGGCGATGCCGCGCCGCCGTCGGGGAAGGTGATCAGCACCCGTATCGGGCCCAGCGCGCCGGGCCCGAGCGCCTGGGCCGCCGCGGCCACCCCGGAGCGGATTTCGTGCGACGAGTCGAACTGGCGCAGCAGGCTGTTGCCCAGCACCATCGACGCCGCCGGTGCGGCCATGACGAGCAGCACCGCCGACGCCGCCATCGCCGACATCCACGGTCGGCGCATCACCCATGCGATCCAGCGGTTCCAGAACCGAGACTGGCCGGTCTCCGGCCGCCGGGACCAGTGCAGCAGGGCCGACCTCTTGGCGGCCGCCCGGCCGAACGTCGCCAGCACCGCCGGTGTCATGGTGGCCGATGTCAGCATCGCCACCGCGACGGCCAGAATCGCTCCGGTGGCCATCGACTTCAGCGCCGGGGTGTTGATCAGATAGATCCCGGTCAGCGAGGCGACGACGGTCATCCCCGACAACACCACCGCGAGCCCGGACGTGGCCATCGCGGCGTCCACTGCCTCGGTTGGCTGGCGGCCGGCCCGCAGTTCCTCGCGGAAACGCATCAATATGAACAGCGAATAGTCAACGGCGAGCGCGATCCCGAACATGGAAACCGTCGAGGTCACGAACACCGACATGGTGGTGTATTCCGACAGCAGGTAGACCAGGCCCATGGTGACCACGACCGTGCAGATGCCCAGCGCGAGCGGGATCGCCGCGGCGGCAAGGGAACCGAACACCGCCAGCAAGACGATCAGGATGATCGGCAGGTTCCAGCGTTCGGCGGCGGCGATGTCGCGCTTGGTGTTTGCCGCCGCGGCGGCGCTGAGCGCACCCTGCCCGATGACGTACAGCCGCACCCGTCCGTTCGCGGTCTGGCCGGACTGATCACCCTTGACGCCAATCTTTGCTCGTAGCTGCTTGGCGACGTCACTGGTATTCGCGTTGCGGGCGTCCAGCCGCAGCGACACCACATACGGCCGGTCGGGTTGCGGAGCCGGCTGCCGCGTATTGGGTGCCTCGGTCACGCCGGGGAACTCGCCGGCGATCCGTCTCAGCAGTGCGACTGCGTCGTTGATGTCCTGGTAGCTGGCGTCGGGACGGGGCGCCGCCACCAGCGCCAACGAGGATGCCCCCTCGTCGTGGTACAGATCCCCGAGTTGATCGTGGACCGCGAGCGACTGCGAGCCGGCCACCTCGAAACCGCCGCCGGTGAGGTTTCCTGACTGCGTCATCGCCAGGTAGACGGCCGGCACCAATGCCAGCAACCAGCCTGTGAAGACCAACCAGCGGTACTTACGCAGGCTGCGGCTGAGGCGCATCATGAACTGCTGGATTTCTTCACTCCCCGGGATCTCGCGCAATGCGTGCAGGTGAGAATACCGCAGCAGCCTGTGGATTATGTCGGGTTATCGGGTTCCTGAGCTGCAAAGACACCGATGTTGCCAAGACGCTGCGCCGTCGTTGTGAACTGGTGATCAGCGGGACCTTCCTCACAGCGGTCGCAACTGCCTGGCAATAACCAAGTCCGGGATGGCAGGATGTCGGATGGCCGCGGGGGTATCGGGGAGGTTCCGCCGACACCGGCCGTCTCCTATAGCCGTTCGCGAGATGTTCGCGACCGACACCAGCTTCGCAGACTCTAAGGAGTGACCCATGACGACAGGCACCGCCACCAGGCGCCGCAGGTTCCTGGCAGGTCTGATCGCCGCCGCAGTGCCCGGCGCTGCCTTCGCGGTTCTGGCCGGGCCGCCCGCCACCGGTGCCAACGACCCGTGCGCGGCCAGTGAAGTCGCCCGGACGATCGGTTCGGTCTCCAAGTCCATGGGTGACTACCTGGACTCGCATCCGGAGACCAATCAGGCCATGACCGCGATGCTGCAGCAGCAGGCGGGGCCGCAATCGTTCACCGGGCTGAAGTCCTACTTCGAGGCCAACCCCAAGGTTGCCGGTGACATGACGTCGATCGCGCAGCCGTTGACCAACATGTCGATGCAGTGCAAGCTGCCGATCTCGATCCCGCAGGCGATGGGCATGATGCAGCAGGGGCAGGGCGCTGCCGGCGGGCTGCCCGGCCTGCCCGGTAATGCCGCCGGCGCGCTGCCGTTGGGCGGCGCTGGGGGCACCGTCCCGTCGGGTGGCGCTCCAGGCGCATTGCTGCCGGGCGTCACAGTAGGTGGCGCGCCCGCACAGAGCGGACCGGCGGGCGGCGCGCCGCGACAGAATAACGTCGGGTAGAGGACGGCTGGCGCCGGGTGTGAACCGCACGACGCGTTTGGTGGCTAACGGTCGGTTTCCGGCGCGCGGTCGGGCGGCGGTAGGGGACCCTCCAAGGCGGTCTCGGTCGGGTCGGCGGACGGGTCGCTCTGGTAGTGCACAACAGGCAGGGGACCGGTGATCGGGTCATCGTCCGAGTCTGCGGTGTCCTCGGTGCGGAACATGAAGAAGAACACCACCCAGCCGACGGCGGCGACGAGTAACCAACTGATCAGCCGGTAGATCAGCATGGCCGAGATGGCACTGGGCAAGGACATGCCACTCGAGACCAGGCCGGGCACCAGGACCGCCTCGACGACCAACAGCCCGCCCGGCATCAGCGGTATCGTGCCGACCGCGCGAGCGGCCGCGTAGGCAACCGTCAACCCGGCGACCGACGCGTGGTCGCCGGCGGCGTAAGCGGCGAACCCGAGGCAGGCGACGTCCGCGATCCAGTTGAACATCGACCAACCGAACGCCACCCCCAAGTCGCGGCGGCCCAGGCTCACCGATTCGAGCTGCGCGAGCGTCTCGCGCCACTTGTCCAGACCGGTATCGACCGGCCTGCCGCGAATCGAGTTGACCCACGACAACACCCGGCTGCCGATGCCGTCGATCAGCTCCGGTCGCGACGCCACCGCCTGGGCCAGGAGCAACAGGGCTACGAAGCCGCCGAGCGTGAACAGCAATGAGAACGGGTTGTTCTTAGCGCCCAGGAGGAAAGCGCCCCCCAAGCCGAGCAGCGCCAACCCCACCGCCTGCAGCACACCCGACATCACCAACTGCCACGAGGCCACCACCGTCGAGGCTCCCCAGAGCCGCTGCTGACGGAACAGAAAGGTTGTCGACAGCACCGGCCCGCCGGGCAGCGTGGTGCTCAGCGAGTTGGCGGCATAGAAGGCGGCTTCCGACCGCAATTGCTTGACGTGCACGCCGGCCGACTTCAGCAGGGTGCGCTGGATCTGGGCGAAGCTGTGCATCGATGCGGCGGCTGCCAGCACCGCCGCCAGCAACCACCACCAGTTGGCCTCGTACAAGCTCATCCAGGCTTTGGCCAGCTGGCGCCAGCCCAGGGCAATCTCGACGGCAAGCACGATCCCGACGATGCCGAGGATCACCCAACGCGCCCACCAGTACTTGCCGCGCGGGCTCTCGGCCCCGCGGACGGGCGAGCGCATGTCCCCAGTGGGAGACGCCGCCACCCGCGCGCGGGCGATTGACCCCACGCGCGACAAGTGGCGCTTGCGGATGGGTGCGTCGTGCGACACGTTTTTAGGGTAACCGCGCAGGTGACGCGGCCATCCAGGCGCAGCGCCGACCGTGTCGTCGTCGTAACCGGATCGTGCCGGCCACAGGGGTCCCCCGGGGCCTCGGCCGGTCTCGGAAGCCACCCTCGGCCACCCTCAGCCGCCCTTCGGCGCCGAGCGGCGCCCGATAGGCTGGCCGGATGTCAGCAAACGCTCACGAGGCTTCGGTGGAACCGCTTGTCCGAAAGGCCGCGGCCTGGGCGTGGCGTTTGCTGGTCATCCTGGGCGCGGTCCTTGCCGTGCTCTGGGTTGTGAAGAAGCTGGAAGTCATCGTCGTTCCGGTGTTGCTGGCACTGATGATCAGTGCGTTGCTGGTGCCGGCGGTCGACTGGATCGACCGGCGGGGCCTTCGGCGCGGTATCGCGGTGGCGCTGGTCTTGTTCGGCGGGTTCGCAATTTTCGGCGGCATCCTGGCATTCGTCATCGTCCAGTTCGTCTACGGTTTGCCCGATCTGACCGAGCAGGTGACCCGGAGCATCGAGTCCACCCGCAAGTGGCTGATCGAAGGGCCGTTGCATCTGCGCAGCGAACAGATCTCCAACGCGGGCACCGCCGCGATCCAGGCGCTGCACAACAATCAGGCCAAGCTGACCAGCGGCGCACTGGCCACCGCGGCCACCGTCACCGAGGTCGCCACGGCCGCGGTATTGGCGCTGTTCACGTTGATTTTCTTCCTGTATGGCGGCCGCAACATCTGGCAGTACGTCACCAAGATCTTCCCCGTCGGCGTCCGCGAGCGGGTGCGCGCGGCGGGCCGCGCCGGATACTGGTCGCTAGTGGGATACGTGCGGGCCACGTTCCTGGTCGCCCTGACTGATGCGGCGGGTGTCGGTGTCGGGTTGGCGATCATGGGCATTCCGCTTGCGCTGCCACTGGCCTCACTGGTGTTTCTCGGTGCCTTCATACCGCTGGTGGGTGCCGTGATCGCGGGCTTTCTGGCCGTAATCGTGGCGCTGCTTTCGAAGGGGATCGTCTACGCGCTGATCACGCTCGGTTTGCTGATCGTGGTAAACCAACTCGAGGCTCATTTGCTGCAACCGCTGGTGATGGGACGCGCGGTCTCGATCCATCCGCTCGCGATCGTGCTGGCCATCTCCACCGGCGGTGTGCTTGCCGGGATCGTCGGCGCCCTGTTGGCCGTTCCGACGGTCGCATTTCTCAACAACGCGATCCAGGTGCTACTCGCTCCCGATCCGTCCGCCGAAGCCGAGAAGCAGACCGAGGAAGCCGCCGTTGCCGGGGTAGTGGCCCACGCAAAACCGGACGACCCAGAAACAAAACCCGACTGAGGTTTTGAGCGCCTACAACCGTCCCTCACGACGCAGCAGATCCTGGGCGCTGAGACCCCCGCCGCCGCGGCGGCGGCGGTCGCCATTCTTGTCGCTCTGTGCGCGGGCGTTCAGCTGCTCGGTGGCCGCCTCCGAGTCGTCGGCGTCCGACTGCATGACCGGCAGGGCCGCGGTCGGGTCCGCCTGGTCGCCGGTGTCGTCGCCGGAATGGTCAGTCGGGATGGGCATCGCCCGAGTCTGACCAGTAGACGGTGTCGGGGCCGGCGGCGCTGGGGCCGCCGATCCCCGCGGCCGGGTCGCGGCCGGCGGCGTCGCGCCGCCCCGCGCGGGTGCCGTCTGCTTGACGGGGGCCGCGTTCGCGTTCGTGGGCTGCGCGCGGCGCCTCGACTTGGCTTTCGTCGGTTGCCCGGCCGGAATGCGTGCGGTGTCCGCCGCTGAACCCGAGGGTGCGGGCAATTGCTGGGCGGGCCTAACCTCCGGCTCGGTGGCCGGCCCCGGGCGCGCCGGCCGCGCCGGCTCGAGCGCGGCGGGGTGGGTGGGGTCGTGCGGTGGACGCGGCGTCGCAGCAACCAGGCTGGCCCCGACCGGTGGCCGCGTGGGCCGCCCGTCGACGATGGATCGCTTGCGCTCGTCGGGCAGGTCGATCTCACCCAGCCCTAGCCGGTTCTGCAGGCGCCTCGCCCAGCGCGGGGCCCACCAGCAGTCATCGCCGAGCAGCTTCATCACCGCCGGCACCAGGAACATTCGCACCACCGTTGCGTCCAGCAACAGGGCCGCCATCAGACCGAAGGCAAGGTACTTCATCATCACTAGATCGGAGAACACGAACGACGCGGCGACCACGGCCAGAACACAGGCGGCGGCGGTGATCAATCGGCCGGTGGTTGCGGTGCCGATCCGGATGGCCTCCGCGGTGGACATGCCGCGCTCCCGCGCCTCGACCATCCGGGAGACCAGGAACACCTCATAGTCGGTGGCAAGGCCATAGCCGACCGCAACGACCAGCGCGATGATCACCACCATCAGCGGTGTCGGGGTGAAATTCAGCCACGACGCGAAGTGCCCGTCGACAAAGATCCACGTCAGGATGCCCATGGTGGATCCCAGCGTCAGCGCGCTCATCACGGCGGCCTTGATGGGCAACACCATCGATCCGAAGGCCAGGAACATCAGCAGCATGGTCGTTGTGACCAGAACCACCAGCATCAGCGGAGCGTTGGCGAACAAGGCGTGGATGCTGTCCTGCTCGAGGGCCGGTGTACCGCCGACCCAGACGGTCAGCCCCTTGGGCGGGGTAATCGACCGGAGCTCGTTGATCTTCTTGGCGGCATCGTTGCGGTTGACCAGGCCGTTCTCGATCACCCGCACCGATGAGTCTTGCGGATGGGTCGTGCCGTTCGGTCCCGCAACGCACGGATTGCCGGCGACGGCCGGGCAGGGCCGTTCGTCCCACTGTTTATTTGTGAAGCCGGTGAACGTGGAAACCTTGTTGCGGATGTCGGCTACCTGCTGGTCGGTGACCGGGCTGTGGTTGTCGCTCTGGATCACCAGCGTCAGCTGCTCGGTGCGATAGCCGGGGAAGAGTTTGTCGAAGTGCTCCTGAGCCAAGCGGACGGAATTGTTGGGCGGCAGGTACTTCTCGCTGATGCCACCGAACGACAGGTTGCCCAGCGGGATGACCAGCAGGATCATCCCGACGACAATGGGGATGGCGAACATCAGCGGGCGCTTCATCACGAAGTTGACCAGCTTGCCCCAGAAGCCGGCCTCGACCTCTTCGCGGGTCTTGGTCTTCTGCAGCCGGTCCGCGAGCCAGTTGAGATATGCGCGTGAAACCTTCCAGTTCCGCAGGAAGGGAACGCGGAATGCGGTGCGCACACCCAGCGCGTCGACGTGGCGGCCAAGGATGCCCAGGCAGGCGGGCAGCAGCGTGATCGACAACAGCGCGGCAAGACCCACCGCCGCGATCAGCGCGTAGGTCAGCGACTTCACGAAGCCCTGCGGCAACAACAGCAGACTCGAGCCGGAAGCGATGATCAGCACGGCCGAAAACGTCACGGTGCGCCCTGCCGTCATCACCGTGCGTCGCACCGCGGCCTCGGTGTCATAGCCCTCGGCGATCTCTTCCCGGAAGCGGCTCACCACGAAAAGGCCGTAGTCGATCGCCAGACCGAGGCCGATCAGCGAGACCACCGGCTGGGCGAAGAAGTGCACCGGCCCGAACATCGCGACGAACCGCAGGATGCCCAGCGCACCGGCGATGCTCAGTCCGCCCACCATGACCGGCAATCCGGCGGCGATTGCGCCACCGAACACCAGGAACAGCACCACCGTGACCGCCGGCAGCGCCAGCACCTCCATGCGGCGCTGGTCGGTGGCGATGGTGCCCGCCAGGGCCTCCGCGATCGGCTCGAGTCCGGCGAGTTCAACCTTGCCGCCGTCGAGCTTCTTCAGGTCCGGGGCGATGGCCTTGTAGTTGTTGAGGATGGTGTCGTCGTCATTGCCCTTCAGCGGGATGCTGACGAAGGTGTGCTTCTTGTCCTCGGTGGCCATCCCCTTGATCAGCCCGGTCGCGTCGTCGGGGTTGGACACGGCCAGGTAGCCGGCCCATCCGAGGACCTGGTCGGAGTGGTCGCTCTTGAACTTGTTCAGCTCGTCGACGATCTTCTGCCGCCATGCCGGATCGTCGACGGTCTTCCCATCGGGAGCGGTGAAGGTGGCGACGATGTGGCCGGTTCGGTCCCTGCCATACACCTTGTCGCCGAGCATCGAGGCCTTCACGGATTGACTGCCGTCGTCGTAGAAGCCGCTCTGCGTGACGTGCTTACCCAGGCTGAGCCCGAAAACGCCGCCGCCGAGGCACAGGGCCACCATGACCCCGATCACGATGTACCGGTACCGGTACACAGTTCGACCCCACCAGGCGAACACGTAAGCTCCTTACTGGATCAGTAGCGACCCGCGCATTGGTTTTCCAGTGTCACACACGCGTGGTCAACAGGGCAGACAGCGGCCGGAACGGCTGCAGCCACGCCCCTTGTTCGGGCAGCGAATCCAGGCCGATCCGCGGCAACGGCTCCCGGAAGACACCGGTGATGTCCTCCAGGTCGACGAAGTCCAAGGTATCCGACGCTAGCGCCCAACTAGCGTGTTCACGAAATCCGATCACTTGAGCCTGGATCCCGTCCCGCGCGATTTCCTCCAACGGTTGACGGAACGCCTGGCCGTCGGCGGACGCCACGATCAGCGCCGCCAGCCCTTCATTGCGCCGCAGTTCGATGTGGTCGAGCATGTCGCGGTCGACGTCACTGTCCTCGTCGATCTTCGGCTTGGCGAAGACCGCGAACCCCACGTTACGCAACGCGTCCACCCACGGTCGAACCACATCGGCGCTGCCCGGCGCGATATTGGTGAAAACGGTGGCCTCGGGTTCGATCACGACCCCCGGACGGCCGGCACTCACCTCGGCTGTACGCGCCAGCAACCAGCGACCGAGCGCGTCGAAACGGGGGCGTTCCAGCGCCGTCGGGCGGCGGCCCAAGATGGAGCCCAGGCCCATGTCCAGGTTGGGGGCGTCCCACACCAGCAAGACGCGTCCGCCAGGGGGTGGCGACAAGCTCCCGAGGGCCCCGACATCGCCGCCCGGGGTTACACCGGGTGATTCGAGGGATTCCGGTGTTGCTGTGGTCTCTTCTGTCAGGCTCATGTCATCGCCTTTTTGTGCCCTTTTTCAGCCTTCTCCGGCCTTTTCCAGATGAATTCGGTCACAGCGCTGCCCGCTTCTTGGGCCTTCGTCTCGTACTTGGTGGTCGGCCGCGCGACCGAGATCGGCAGCCGGGTGCCGCGGTCGACGCGACACAGCAGCGGCTCGGCATCGCCGACCTCGGCGATCTGCTCCGCGTAGCCGGGGTGGTCCGTCGCGGCGTGCAGAACACCACCAGGGAGTAGCCGGTCGGCAATCAGGCCAATCGTGGCGGGTTGCAGGAACCGGCGCTTGTGGTGGCGGGCCTTCGGCCACGGATCGGGAAAGAAGACACGAACCCCGATTAGCGAGCCCGGCGCGATCAGGTGCTCCAGCACGTCGATCCCGTTTCCGCGGATCAGCCGGATGTTGCCAACCTGTTCGCGGTCCATCGCGCACAACAGCTGCGCCAGCCCGCGCCGATAGATCTCGACCGCGATCACGTCGACATCAGGCTCGTCCTTGGCCATTGCCAGCGTCGAAGTGCCGCTGCCACAGCCGATCTCGAGCACCAGCGGCGCCCGGCGGCCAAACCACGCACCCGTGTCCAGCGGCTCCGCGCCCGAGCCGCCGGCGGCAGCCACCATCGAGAGGCCCAGTTTCGGCCACAGCCGCTCCCAGGCCTGGCGCTGGGCGCCGGAAAGCGCGGAACGTCGGGAGCGGAAGCTCGTGGCCGGGAGATGGCGCCGTTCGGGACGGTCCGGGTCCGGCGCTTCGGGACGCATCCCGACCCCGGCTTCCGCATGCATTTGTCCATGGTGGCCCATGAACCCCCGATGTAGCCGCTCCTGATCCAGATTGATACCCAACAGTTGCCTTCAACTGGTAACAGATATACGGTGGCTCGCTTCTCGGCGGCGCAGATGCCACCATTCCCTGAGACCCGTTCGGCCTTCCGGCAAACGGACCTAGGCCCGGCGACGACCCCGCATCCGGCGGGGGCAACGCCGGGCGGACGATCGGGCCTATCGAATCGAACGGGCAGGACATGACGGGACAAGGGCACCAGACCTTCGCTGACGAGTTGGCACGCTTTGCTGCCGACCGCGCTGACCTGCGCGTGACGGCGATCGCCGAGCGAACCGCCGCGCCGCTGCACGTGGCCGTGCGTGGACGCCCGGGAGTGGGCTGCAGCACGGTGGCTCGTGCCCTGGACCGCGCCGGAATCGCCTTGGGGATCTCGGCGAATACGGCATTCGGCGCCGGCGATGAAGCCGACGTGGTCGTTTACGTCACCACGGAGGTGGTCAAACCGGAGGACACCGACGCGATCGCCGCCGCGGGGCGCCCGGCATTGGCTGTGCTGAACAAGGCCGATTTGGCCGGCTCTCTTTCCGGTCGCGCCGGGGATGGGCCGATCGCGGCCGCGCGGAGGCGCTGTGCCGAGTTTTCCGCGCTGGTCGGGGCGCCCATGGAGCCGATGATTGGTTTGCTCGCGGTCGCCGCGCTGGACGATCTGGACAGCGCGCTCTGGGCGGGCCTGCGGGCGCTGGCCGCCGATCCGGGCGGCCTCACCTGTCTCGACGGTTCCTTTGCCGGGTTCCTCGCGGCGAACAATCCGGTGCCGACCGATGTGCGGCTGCGGCTCCTGGAGACCCTGGACCTGTTCGGCACCGCACTCGGCATTGCCGCCATCCGACAGGGCAGGACGCCGGCGCAGGTCCGCGTCCTGCTGCGCCGGATGAGCGGCGTCGATGCCGTCCTCAAAGCGATCGCCGCCGGCGGCGCGGAGGTGCGCTACCGGCGGGTGCTTTCGGCCGTCGCGGAATTGGAGGCCTTGGCCGTCGGTCGGGAAGCGCTCGGGGAGAGAATCAGCCGTTTCCTGTCCCACGACGACACGGTGGTCGCCCGCATGGCTGCGGCGGCCGACATGGCCGAGGCTGCCGGTCTCGAGGTCGATCCCGTGAAGCTGGATCGCGACGACTCGGCCGCACATCTGCCACGGGCGGTGCGTTGGCAGCGCTACAGCCTTGGACGGCTGGGCCCGGTGAGCGATCTGCACCGCGCCTGCGGTGCGGACATCGCGAGGGGATCGCTGCGGTTGTGGTCGCAGGCCTGCGGGTCGCTGCCCGGGGAGTTCCGGTGAGCGGCAAGGCCGGCGGCGGCCCGGCCCGGGCGGACGCGCTCGTGGCCGAGCTGGGGCCCCGGCTGGATGCACCCGCGGCCAACCGCCGCGACGTGGTGTTGGTGGCCGGCCCGTGGATGGCCGGCGCCAGCGCGGTGGTCGCGGCGCTGCGCGAACGGCTGCCGCAGCACAAGTACGTCGAGTCGACGGAGCTGGAATCCGGCGATGCACCGCTCGCGGTGGTGTTTGTCGTTTCCGCGGCGGCCCGACTGACCGAATCCGACTGTGTATTTCTGGATGCCGCCGCCGAGCACACCGATGCGATTGTCGGTGTGGTGTCGAAGACCGACGTGCACCGCAACTGGCGCGACGTGGTCGCAGCCAACCGCGAGATCCTGACCGGGCACGCGCCGCGCTACGCCCACGTGCCCTGGGTGGGTGCGGCCGCGTTGCCCGACCTCGGCGAGCCGAGCGTCGACGATTTGGTGGAGGCCGTCGAGGCACAACTCGCCGATACCGGCATCGCGCGACGAAATACGTTGCGCGCGTGGCATTCCCGGCTCCAGGCGGTCGCCCGGCGGTTCGATCGCGAAGCCGAGAGCGTGGGTCGGCAGGCACGAGTTGACGCGTTGCGCGACGAGCGCAGCACGGCCTTGCGGGAGCGGCGCCAGTCCAAGACCGAGCGCACCATCACGCTGCGCGGCCAGATCCAGCAGGCCCGGGTCCAGTTGACGCACTTCGCGCGCAACCGTTGCTCGTCGGTGCGCACCGAGTTGCAAGACGACGCCGCGGGTTTGTCGCGTCGGAACATGTCCGATTTCGAGGCGCTTACGCGCAGCCGGGTCGACGAGGTGGTCGTCGAGGTCAGCGACGGCATCAGCATCGAACTCGCCGACGTCGTGCGGGTGACGGGTCTGCCGGTGGCCCTACCGGACGTGGAGAAGTTGCCGACGGTTGACGTTCCACCTCCGCCCCTGAAATCACGGCGGCAGGAAACGTTGCTGATGATGCTGTTGGGCGCCGGCTTCGGGCTGGGTGTGGCGCTCACGCTGGGTCGGCTGGTCGGCGGCCTGGCGTCCCGGCTGAGCCCGGCGCTGGCAGTGGCCGCGGCCGCGGGGTGCGTGGTGATCGGGCTGGCGATCACCTTCGTGGTGATCTACATCCGCGGCCTGCTGCGTGACCGGGCGCTGCTCGACCGCTGGACCGGCGACGTGACGTCGTCGCTGCAGTCGGTGGTGGAGGAGATGGTCGCCACCCGCGTGCTGGTCGCCGAGTCGTTGCTCAGCATCGCCTCGAGCGCCCGGGACGAATCGGAGAACACACAGGTGGCCGATCGGGTCAGCGCCATCGACAGCGAACTGCGCGAGCACGCCTTCGCCGCGGCGCGGGCGGCGGCGGCGCGTGACCGGGAAATGCCCACGGTTTGGGCCGCGCTGGATGCCGTGGGTGCAGAACTGGGGCAACCGGGTGTACCCGAATGTGAGAGCGCGGCCGAGGATGCGGGCGAGAGCAAATCCGATAAACGGGCCTCGAAGAAGGGGAAAGGCGACCCTTCCTGACCTTCCTGATGTCATGAAGGAGCGGGGCCTCCGCTCCTC
>Ga0310912_10000379_pt1 | contig 21626 bp, 17 predicted proteins | sample GREbulkMGOX080_FD_203443 | JGI IMG/M metagenome (GOLD analysis project Ga0310912, IMG submission 203443) | Lab enrichment of tropical soil microbial communities from Luquillo Experimental Forest, Puerto Rico - GRE.bulkMG.OX080 | ecosystem: Environmental > Terrestrial > Soil > Tropical forest >...
GGTTATGAGATTGACGGTCAAACCCTAAGTCTTGATGATTCAATTGCCCTTACAGTTCGTCAACCCCCAAAAACCACCCCCAAAACCGGGGGTTTTGGACGCTAGTTGGACGTCGAAAATTTCACCGTCAACCCAGAAGGATAGGCAAAAGCACACCCAGCGCGAGGGCGAAAAGCCAAAGTGCAGGAGCCGGAGTTCCCACGGGGCGCACCCTTCTGGCTTCACGGGCAGCGATGCGTGAGTCTAAGAGGAGCGCCCGCATGTAGCGACGCTCCATTAACAAGAAGACAAAGGCCGTCGTCGCGCCGTAAATCAGGTGACCCATTAGAGATGGAAGCAGCTCTGAGGCTGCGTCGGTGCTCCAGTCGCAAACACCAGTGAGCAGTAACGGAAGAATGGTCATGGGTCCGACAAACCACCAGATCAAACCAAAGAGCCATCCCCAAGCTATGCCGAGCCCCAGACTCGAAGCTTCATTGCGAAACAGAAGGCCATAAGTCATTCCGATTGCGGCGCTGACCAACAGATGAAGCAGCAACCCTCGGGATCCGGAAAGGCTTGTATCCAAACCGACGATTTTGGGTAATGGGTGAGTTGCGAGCAGAATGGGGCTCGCAAAGATCCCTCCCACGAGGCCGGCCGCATCCCCATCCCAGCGATTGCAAGACGTGAACCCCGACTCCACTGACCTCTCTGTTCAGCGGGTCTGACTGGATGAATAGCCGGACCCAAAAGCGGTCCAAAGTTGCGTAGGTGACCCCCAAAATCAATCCGTAGAGAATGTGGCCAACCAGTGAGCCAAACACGAAGCTGGCTTGGTCTGCCGACCAATCGATCGGCTTGTGTGCTGCGGTAGGGTAAACTGGCCAAGAAACCACCAGAACATCGCATACCCCAGCCCCCAACCCATGCAGGAACCGTACCCACGCACATCGCGCTGAAATAGCAGGCCAAATGTAATTCCAATCAGCAATGCGATGCCGAAATGCAGGAGAATGATGGTCCCACGCGAAAAGGTCAGCGTTCCGTATCCGGCAAGCCTAAAATTGTTCTAAGTTGGAGGCTTCTCGCTGTTCCACTCGATTCGGCAAGGTCTCCGGAATCGAGCCGTGCTCCATGCAGAGATGCCGGCCCGACAGCCGCAAATCATTGCGAATTCGAAGGGCATCCGGGTTCGACCCCACCGCCGTTACGATAAGACCCGTTGAATCGGAGTGCCCGAGCTGAGCCTGGTACGTCTATTTGAAAGCCGACTTGGGCCTTGACTTCACTGCGTTTCCCTTCCGAGAGAACCAAGAACGGCGTTGAGTAGTCGATTTGGCATATGCAGTCGACGCCGGAATTGTCAGCTCAATTTCGGTGCCAGAATCTGGCTTACTCCACACTTCCAGGTCACCACCCACAAGTCTGGCCCTTTCGTGCATGCCGCGTAGGCCCCAGTGACCGGGGCGGCCTTTGTCGGTCACAATCTGTGATTCGATGCCTTTCCCGTCATCGCGAATCCGCAACCGCAACTGGCGCTCGTCATAGTGAATCTCCACTTCGATCCGACTCGCCTGCGCGTGTATGAATGCGTTCCGCAGTGCCTCGCCAACAATCCGGAAGACATCGTCCCGCAAGATCGGGTGAAGCTCGCGCGGCGCGCCTTCCACCTCCACGTCAAAAGCGGGGGAATTCCGGTTGGTCTTATTCGACGCAAACTCTTCCCCGAGAGTACGTAGTGCCGCGGCGAGATCGTTGGTCTCTATCGTGGGCGAGCGCAACCCTTGCACGGCATCGCGGCCCTCGGTGATGGCTTGTTGAGCTTGATCGACAGCGCCTTCTAGTCTCTCTCTGGCTTCCTCCGGGCGATGGGGCAACAGGTTAATTGCTGCCTGAAAGCAGAGCAAAAGTCCCTGAAAACTCTGTAGCAGAGTGTCGTGCAATTCGCGGGCGATCCTTTCTCTCTCTTCAAAACGCCCTTCCAACCGCTGTCGGACTTGCGCGGTCACCTGCCGCAACCGCAGTTGATACACCGCCCAAAGCAATACAAGAAACGCGGCTGCACACGAGAGACGGAACCACCACGTTTGCCAAAGGGTCGGCTCCACTTCGAGCCCGACCGCAGCCTCGGAACCGCTCCAGATCCCGTCGCTGTTACTGGCAATGACGCGGAATCGGTATTTACCCGCTCCCAGGTTGCCGTAGGTGGCTTCCCGGCTCGTGACCGCGTCACTCCACCCACGATCAAAACCGTCCATCCGGTAGCGATACCGCACCCGCTCAGAATTGCTGAGGCTCAACCCCACGTAGCGAAACGTAGCCCTATGTTTGCCAGGCGGAACCCGGATGGGTGCTCCCAGATCGAACTCCCTGCCCTCCGACGCGACGCCCTCGATGTGCACCAGAGGGGGGGCGCGACGATAATCGGTGAGCAGCCGCACGCGCTCGGGATCCACGACCGACAGGCCGTGGTTCGTCGAAAACCAGATCTGCCAGCGGGAATCTGTCACAACCGATCTGAAACGTTTTACGCCCTCCGTACCCTGCAAGCCATCTTGGATACCGTACTCCCGAACGTCGGCCTCGTTCAGCACATCAGCCATCAAGCTGCCGCGCTTTACCTGAAGCACGTGGTCGGCAGTTGCTATCCAAAGCCATCCGTTTCCGTCTTCCGCGATGCCGAATATCGGTTCGTGCAGCCCGTCCGGCACACTTCGCGGCACTTGGATGTTGCCAGCACTGAGGAATGCCAACCCATTAGCAGTTCCGATCCACAGCACGCCCGTTGAATCTGGCAGCAGACAGTTCACATCCTGCGAGGACAACCCCTCGCGAGCCGCATATTTTCGCCAGCCGCTTTTCGACATCTCACTGAGGCCGTTCGGCGTGCCGAACCACATCGTTCCATCAGCGCCCTCGGCAATCGAGGACACGGTATTCGACGCCAAACCGTTCGCGGTTGTGTAGATGGTGAAATGCCCGTTTCGCAGTTCGCCAACCCCGCCACTCAGCGTTCCCGACCAGACCGTGCCGTCGCGACTCTGATAAACCGCATAGACGCTGTTTTGTGCCAAGCCATCGGCCTGCGTGTACGTATGGGCCGTGAACGCGTCGTCGCTGTAGCGCAGATGGGTCAACCCACCTCGCCGTCTCCCGACCCACAGCCCGTCCGTACTTCCCGCGATGGAATAGACTACATCTTGACTAAGCCCGTCGTTCGTCACTCTCCCCGTGTTTCCTCCTCTCAACCAGTACAACCCACCCTCAAAGGGGGCGAACCATGCTCGTTCTTGTTTGTCGATGTAAATCGCTCCACTGTTTCCGACCGGCTGGGGGAGTACCGAGTAGGTGTTGAATGCGCTGTCGCGCAGGCGCCCAAGGCCTCCCACCCCGCCAACCCAGAGGTTTCCTTCTCGATCCTCAAACAGCGCAGTCACCGGCTTGGAGCTCCCGCGAGCACCCCCAGCAAATGAGACTCCCTCTGCGTTGACCCGAACAAGCCCGCGAGTGGTCCCCAGCCAGATATTCGAATCGCGATCGCGGATCATCGTAAGGACCTTGATGTGACGGAGAGAAGGCGGAATGCCTCTTTGTGTGAATTTCGTGCCGTTCCAGTCGATGACACCTTCTTCAGTCCCGATCCACAACTCACCGTTCTCGAGCGCGAGCAAGCTCGTAATCTTGCTGCCGGGTTCTCCTTTTCCTGCGGCAAATACCCGGCCGTCGCTGATGTAGAAAAGACCCCTATCTCGTGTAGCGAGCCAAAGCTTACCGTCAGTGGTTTCCGCCATCGCAACGACTGCGGCGTTCGGTTCGGCAAAACGGTGAGCGGCCACCGTCGTCGACCAACTGAGGCGGCTCGATAGCTCGTCGTTAGTTCGCGCGGACGCGATCGCGCCCGAAAGCGGCTGTTTGCCGGTCGGGGATTGCAGAATCTCAAACTTTTGTCCGTTATATGTGAGAGTGCCATAGGCAAGCGAGGAAAGAAGAATTGTGCCGTTTCTTCGTCTGCCGATCGCGGTGATCCCAAATTCAGCCTGTTCGCGGCCCAGTTCAAATTTTCCATCCCGGAGCCGCAGAATCTGGGTACCCTGCATCAGGATCCACAGATTGCCTTCAGCGTCCGTTACCAGTGCCTGAATCGGACCGATTTGAAACGGCTCCGGAATCGCTTGTGTAAATACGCGAAAGCTCAGTCCGTCAAAACGAAGCAAGCCCTTCTCCGTACCGATCCAAAGGTAACCGTCATTCGTTTGAACGATGGCTGCCACGGAACCACCCGGGAACCCTCTCTCGTCTCCCCAACTGTCCCACGCATACTGCGAGATCATTCGGTGCGGATTGACCGCGTGCGCTGCAGTGGCAAGACACACGAGCACGAGTGCCGCACTTGTCCACCTAGAGAACCGATGCTTCTCAAAAGCCCGATCACGGGAAGTATTCGAATTTCTCAATGACAACCTCAGTGTCTTTCTGGAGCGGATACCTTTCACTGGCGACGATGTACAGCATGAACTCCAGCAGTTCCTGGCCGGGAGTGGGTACTCCGGAGTTGAAATAGTGCTCGTGGACCACGGGCCCCATCGCGCGTCCGGAAGAACCGCGAACAGTTTTGAAACTTGCCCGTCCAGCTTCCCAGAGCAGAGTATGCGTGAGCGTACCGGAAGGCTCGGTAAAGTTTTCTATGTTCCCAGGAACGTAAAAAGGTTGAATGCTGTACTGGGCATTGTTTTTAGCAGCTGCATCGCCCCAGCGACCGATTTCAATGTTCATTTCGCGGAAGTGCTGATCTCCGCCCCACCGATCGTAGGTATGTATACTCAGAATGGCAGCGGGTTCCAGATGAGAAGTGTCACGCACCACGAAGGTGTACGTTCCGTACCCTAGGCTGCGGGTTAGAATCATATGTGCGCACGTCCACTTTTCCGACTTCTTGGTTATCCGCAAGTGCAACGCTCCGCTTGCGTCGGTCCAGACGTTGTCAGCATCGTACGGATTGTTCAGCCCCCCTCTAGTCTGGGAACTCGTCTGAACTTTCCAGTCGTAGCCGCTGAAACGAAGTGGCTTGGTAGGAAGCGGAGGCAGGGATCCAACACCCTTGACAATCTTTACCAGTGTTACCAAACCACCTGAAGCAGGCGCGACATCCATGGTTGGCGGTGGACGATAACTCGGATCTACCAATAGCGCGGCATACTCATGCCCAAGATGAGTCTCGGTACTCCAGGTCGAGTCCGCTCGAATCGGGATAAACGGGCTATCAGGCCACGGCTGGACCCACCACGGCCCACTTCGTGCGTATATAACAATCCTCTGCCCGGGACGAGCGCCGCTGACGCGTCCTGCGATAGTGTCCACTCTTTCCCGGCCGCCCTGCGCCGCGGGCGGAATCTTGCTGAACTCGATCGAAGGACCGCTGTTGGCCTGACGCGACTGGCAACCGGTCAAACCAAGGCAAAGAACCAGCCACGCGGTTTGTTGCAACAGCGCATCTGCCGAACGATGGAGCGAACGAAATCTCCGCACTGTTTCCAATGCCGCTTGAACAGCTAAAGAAAGCGCGCGAAACGAGGGCAGTCTATATCTTCTATTCGAGTTTCTCAATGACAACCTCTCACTGTCAGCGCCGCAAGATGTCAGCCCGTTAAGGTGTGAACCGATACGGCATGACCGCAAACTCGGTCTCGCAGCAGTCTCACAGCCGCAAGGCCAATGCGAACTTGAAAGGCTACGCGTGTTTTCTCGGGTATCACGAGCACCGGAGCACAGCGCCTGACCAACTTGACGAAGCTTCGGAACAGTGCGATTCCTTGCGGACTCTTCCCAGCAGGGTGCCCGGGCAAGGTATAGCGAGCACAGAAATGGGATTGATTCCGGTTCGCAAAAGGTCTTTCGCATTTCGGGCACTTGCGAAGTGTTGTTCGACGCATTGTTAAGACTTTAATACCGCCGACACCTCGGCCCTCGGTGTCTCGGAATCGGGGACCGTTTCATCGCGAGCAATGGCCCTGCTTCCTCGAGAGCTGACTCTATCAGGTGTTTTTACTGATCCATTGGATGCCCTAATTCGGTCGTCGGGGACCGGCGTGGAACGCAGCATGAATGTCCCTCGAGAAAGCCAAGCTGTCTACTGGACCAAAGGTCGACATTCAACGACCGCGCTAGATCGTTTCGGTGGACACCTGCGCGCGAGCGTCACAATACTTCGGTCGAACACACGAAGATTGAAGGTGTATCATCGGTGACTGTAAGTTCATGTGGGGGTGTTGCGATCAAGGCGCCAGCGCCAGGAGATCCGGCCATAACGACCAAGCTGCCGGAAGGGGAATGCGAAGTCCTCTCAGACGACGGCAAGCTTATTGACTTGCATGTCAGGCATCATTCGGTGACAAATGCACCGTTCGTGCAACCCGTCTCCGCCGAGAGGACAGGGGCGAGCTGCAACGGATGGGGTTGTTCGGCTCGGTGGTCGAGTTCAATGAAGATCATGGGCGCAGGGTGGATTTTGCTGCTTTCCCTGGCTGTGGGTTGTGCGAGGAAATCTTCGCCTGAACCGCCCACGGTCACGTTTCTCGATATTGAGTACGACGCACCTGATCGTTTGCCTGGATTAGGTCAAGACCTCCAGGCCTTCACACGAGAAACGGGAATCCAGGTCAAGCGACTTCCTCGCCCGGATGGTTCTCTGAGGCAATTGGCCTTGTGGCGTGAGTTACTTCAGAAAGGCGGCGCTACGCCAGACGTGTACGGCATCGATGTCATTTGGTCCGGAATATTCAACCAGTATCTGATGGATCTAAAGCCGTACTTCGCCTCCGAACTTTCCTCACAATATCCAGTGGTGCTCGCGAGCTACACCGTGGGCGACAAAGTCGTGGCCATACCACGTCACGCCTACGTGGGTATCTTACTTTATCGGCCGGATCTTCTGCGAAAGTACGGGTATCCTGAGCCGCCGAAAACCTGGGATGAACTCGGAGCCATGGCTGCGCGGATTCAAGCGGGCGAGCGCGCCAAAGGTCGCAAAGGCTTTTGGGGTTACCTGTGGCAAGGGGGTATAAACGAGGACTTGACCTGCTCGGGTTTGGAATGGCAGGTAAGCGAAGGCGGCGGCCGCATCATCGAAGAAAGCGGGGCGGTCAGTGTGAACAACCCTATAGCAATCCGGACATGGCAACGCGCAGCGCGCTGGGTGGGTTCCATTTCACCACCTGGTGTGGTGGCCTACGAAAAGTGGGATGCGGAGAACTTGTGGAACTCAGGAAAGGCAGCTTTCGCTCGGGGTTGGGCGTCGGACTATAGCCTGATCAATTTTCACAACCTTCCAGAAAACGCCGCGCAATTTGGCATAACCAGCCTTCCGGCGGGCCGCGCCGGGAGTGCCAATGCGTTGGGTGGAAATGGTCTGGCGATTTCCAGAACAGCGGGCCATCCGCAGGAAGCACTCGAGCTGATCCGATTTCTTCTACGCCGCGACGCCCAACTCCTCCGTGCAACGGAGCATGAGGAGAACCCCAAAGAACGGGAGCTTTACGAATTGCCGGAAATCCTACAACCGTATCCCCAGCTTGCCAAATTGGGGGAACGGCGAGGCCGTGTGGTGGCGCGTCCATCGATCGTGGCCGGCGAGAGATACGAGGAAGTCTCGAGAGCGTATATCGCGGCGCTGCATTCGGTGCTGACCGGCGAAAAGAGTGCGCCAGTGGCAGCAGCAGAGTTAGAGAAAGCATTGGCTGAAATAACTGGCTTCAAGCCCGGACCACCCCCGAAGCAAGATTCACAGCTCGTTGATAAGGCTCTCTGAGCAGATGGATCGAAACTTGTTCCGCGGGTTTCGAGGGGCCATATATGTAGTTTGAAACAAGCGAACCAGAGTAACGGGTGACGGTCGTGAAACTTGCCGAATGGGCGAAAGAAGTGAGCGAGAGCAACTTTCACCTGGACCGTCTTAATATCGGTCCTCGCCTGACGCTTTGCTTTCTCTCCATCATATTGGCGCTTCTGCTCGGAAATGCGGTCCTACTTTGGCAATTCCACCAGGCGCGAGTCCAAGCTGAGCGTTTGAGGGGTGTGGACCAAGAGTTGATTGCCGTGCTGCAGACCCATATCAGTCTCATGTCGTTTTATGAGAGGCTGGACGCGCTCGCGCATTCCGAAAGCACGGGCGATCTGGTAAACGAGGCGCAAGCCATTCGTGACGCCCTGCTGGAGAACAGTCGGCGCACCAGAAATGCTCTCAGGCAATTGCCGCCAGAGGTCCGACCTGACCCGGCGCTGCTGCCGACCCTTTTGACGATTCAGGACACGCTACCGGCGGAGCTGGAAGGCATCATTGCCCTAGCCCGGTCGAGAGACTGGGAGGCTGTACGGTTGCGCTTACGCAATCAGGTGCGGCCGTTGGAATTCAGGAGTGAGCAGTTGGTCGACAACATTGACCGCCAGGTCGGCGAGGAGCGCGCGCAAGCCGTTTTGAACATAGCGCGGGTGCAAAGGAAGATTCTCCTCATTGTACCGATTACGGCCATGTTGACGCTTCTGTTCGCTTCTTTCCTGGGCTTGGCCGTCACGCGCAGCATAACTCAACCACTCCGGCGGTTGATGCAAGGCTCCAGGGCCTTGGCGAGAGGTGAGTTCGGCCACCGGGTCCCGGCTGGTGGAAATGACGAAATCGGGCGGCTCGGGAACGTCTTCAACGACATGATTGTAAGACTCCAAGAGGTCTACCGCGAGTTACAGAGAAAGGAGTCATACCTTGCCGAGGCTCAACTACTGAGCCATACCGGCAGCTTCGGCTGGGATGTTTCGAGCGGAAAGATTCACTGGTCGCTCGAGACCTTTCGGATATTTGAATACGCGCCCGGGAGCGAGCCCACGATCGAAGCGGTGATCGAGCGAATCCACCCGGAAGACAGGTCGAGTGTGCAGCAACTCGTGGAGCGCGTTTCCAGCGAGCGGGAAGAGTTCGATCTTGAACATAGGTTGCTCATGCCTGACGGGTCGGTTAAGTACTTGCACGTCGTAGGCCGTCCCTCAACCGACGTGTTGGATCGCTTCGAGCTTGTGGGCGCAGTCACAGACATCACTGAACGCAAGCGCGCGGAAGCGGCGCTGCGGCGAAGCGGCGAGGAGCTGGCTGCACAAAGGGCACAGCTCGATGAGCTTTTCGAACAAGCACCCGAAGGAATCGCTCTTCTCGACGTGGAAGACCGTGTGCTGCGGATTAACACTGAGTTCACCAGGATCTTCGGCTATACGCCCGAGGAGGCGATTGGACGGGGCATTAATGATCTCATCGCGCCCGAAGAACTCCGCCACGAAGCAGAGGAATACACGAACCGCATACTTCACGGAAAGGCGGTGAATGCCGAAACCATCCGCCGCCGAAAAGACGGCACTCGTGTCCACGTGTCACTGCTGGCCGTTCCCATCTCCGTGCCGGGCGGGCAGATCGCGGAATATGCCATCTATCGCGATATGACGGTGCATAAGATGGTTGAAGGCGAGCTGGCGAAACAAAGAGCTCACCTCGATGAACTCTTCGAGACGATACCGGAAGCGATTGCACTGGTGGATTTGAAGGACGTAATCGTTCGTGTGAATGCGGAATTCTCGAAAATTTTCGGCTATTCCCGCACCGAGTCCGTCGGACGTCCGCTCAACGAGTTGGTTGCCCCCGGGGAACTTCGCAAAGAAGCCGAAGAGTTCACGAAGTTGGTCACCGGACGTGGCCAGACCTTGAATGTTGAAACAATTCGTGGGCGGAAAGATGGCTCACGTTTTGCGGTCTCGATTCTCGGTGTACCTGTATCAATTGCCGGCAGCCAGGTCGCCGAATACACGATCTATCGCGACATTACCGAACGTAAGCGCGCAGAGGAGGAACTTCAGCAGCTCGTTGATTTCGTTCCGCAGGTGATTGTGGTGCTCGGACCCGACGGCAAATGGATTCATGCAAATCGAGTCGCGCGGGAATACACAGGCCTGACGATTGATGAGTTTCGATCGGTGGACGTGATCGGCAGAGTCATCCATCCCGACGATGCGGAGAGGGTGCGCGAGGTAAGGAAGCTGGCATTTTCCGGGAGCAGCCCGTTTGAACAAGAGGCCAGATTGCTCGGAAAGGATGGCGTCTACCGATGGTTCCTGTTTCGTTACAGTCCCTTGATAGAGGAAGGCCGCGTCAAAAGATGGTACGGTACCGCCACAGAAATTGAGTCGCGGAAAAAGCAGGAAGAGCGGGTCCGTCAGGAAAACGTGCTGCTCGAAGACCGCAACCGAATTGCCCAGGAACTCCACGACACCCTTCTCCAGAGCTTCTTGGGCGCCTCGATGCAGCTCGACGCGGCCATGAAGAACCTGCCGTCCGGTTCGCTGGTCAAGCCAAAGTTGGAGCAGGTTCTTGAGCTCATGGAGCAGGGGATAGAGGAGGGCCGGGCCACGATTCAGGGTTTGCGTTCGTCCGACTCCCGCGCCTGGGACCTGGTTCTGGCGCTGTCCGGGGTTCAGCAGGAACTAGGGCTGCCGTCCGATAATATCGACTTTCGCGTCAGCGTCGAAGGCCGCGAGCAACCACTGCGACCAGCCATCCGGCAGGAGATTTACCGCATTGGTAAAGAAGCGCTGGTCAATGCGTTTTGTCATTCCGGAGCTAAGCGGGTCGATTGCGAACTTGAATACACCGATAGTGACCTGCACATGCGGGTTCGCGACAACGGATGCGGAATCGATCCTCAAGTGCTAGACGCGGGGCGCGAGGGACACTGGGGGCTCTCAGGCATGCGCGAGCGAGCGAGGAGAATTGGCGCCGTACTCAAAATCTCGAGTAGCGCAGCTGCCGGGACGGAGGTCCAATTGTCTATCCCCAGCCGTGTTGCGTTCACGCTATCACCCAGCGATCAACCTCGTGAATGATTGACTTTGTTAGAGCGGCGTTCGGAGAACACCTCACTCGCGGGTGCAACGCGGCTCGATCGTTTGAAATTGCTGGAGTCGGATTTTGGCTGCTGGCTCGAGACGGTCTGCGACTACCTGTTCTACTTCTTCCTGTTGGTCGGAATGACCAATGGACAATTGAGGACCTCGGGATCGAAGGCTTACCTGTTGTGGGGAGCTCTTCTGCTCCTGGGTGCCTTGGCGAGCTTCCTCGCGCTTGGATGGCAGCGACAGCCTCGCCGCCGAACGTCCTGAGCAGCTTTTGGGCATCTGGCATAACCACCCCGAAGAGTCGGCCTTCCAATCCCCTCGTGTACGCGGCGCGACATATGGAGTTCATGGTGCGTCGCTGCTTTTTTCCTATGCCTTGCTCGCCTTTGCGCTCCTTAACATTAGTAATGTGGCCTTCGTGCTGAGCGTGATCGGGGCAAACCTGGTCTGGCCCGTCGCGCTTTACTCGTCCAACATTTTCGCCGGAGCCCGAAGGGCCGCGGTGATAACGCCAATGGCCTCCGAATAGAACGATTGCCAGAAGCGGGGACGGTCAGGGCGCGGAAAAATATGGCGGACTAGGCTCACACTTGGAGCACTCCAGTGGGGTCCGACACGTAGAGTATCGGGTGGTTTTTTTTGGTATGCTCTGGTACCGCGATCACCTCGATGTGCGCGGTCAGCCTTCTTGCGGAAGTCGGTGCCAGCCAGGAAGCCAGCTGGTTCCTCAGCGTTACGTCGGGAACGTTGTGCAGATCGACCTTGAGAACAAAAGACTCAACAGACCCGTCATGAGCCAGCCATGACGTTAGAGACTCGTTTATCGTCGAGCATCCGGACCACGCTTCTGCGCTACAGTCTTGCGGTTGTGTCCGTGGCAATCGCTCTCGGGATTAACCTCTTCCTGTTCAGCCGCAAGATCGAAGGCGTAGAATTCCCCATCTTTCTGATCGCTATCGCGCTGACGGTCTGGTATGCGGGAACAAAACCCGCCATTCTAGCGCTTATACTCTCGACCTTAGCCTTCGACTATTACTTCACCCAGCCGTATTACAGTTTTTACATCACATGGGCCGACGTTCCCTATTATGTGATGTTCATACTGTTTGCGTTACTGATCACCTGGTTCAGCGGAATCCGCCGCCGCGCTGAACGGGAACTCCTGCGGTCCCGCGACGAACTGCAAAAGGAAGTAGCCACGCGCACCCAGCAGGCGAGCCTGCTCGATCTCGCTCACGACCCCATCTTTGTTCGCGACATGCACGGTGTGATCACTTATTGGAACCGCGGCGCACAGGAGTTATACGGGTGGACAGCGGAGCAGGCAGTCGGGAAGCGCACGCAGGACCTGTTGCGGACGGTTTTTCCCAAACCGTTCGACGAGATTCAGAAGGACTTGCTTCAGACCGGCCGATGGGAAGGAACGCTCGAGAAGACAAAGGCCGATGGAAGAAGTGTCTCAGTGGCAAGCCGATGGTCGTTGCAACAAGACGAAAACAAGAAACCAATCGCAATCCTGGAAAGCGAAAACGACATCACCGAGCGCCAGCGGGCCGAGCAGAAATTCCGAGGCCTTCTCGAATCGGCTCCGGATGCCATGATCGTGATGGACCGGCGGGGCCAGATCGTACTGGTCAATGCCCAGGTGGAGAAGCTGTTTGGGTACCGGCGGGAGGAGCTCCTGGGCCAAGAGATTGAGATTCTGGTGCCGGAGCGGTTTCGTGCCCGGCACCCGGAGCACCGCACGGCGTTCTTCACCGAGCCTCGAGTGCGGCCGATGGGTGAGGGTTTGGAGTTGTATGGACGGCGACGAGACGGGACGGAGTTTCCGGTGGAGATCAGTCTCAGTCCGCTAGAGACGGAGGCGGGCACGCTGGTCTCCGGCGCTGTCCGTGACATTACCGATCGCAAGTACCGGGAGATGCATATTCAGGAACTCAACCAGGAGCTCACAAAGCGTTCCACGGACCTCCTAGCCATAAATAAGGAACTGGAAGCTTTTGCCTATTCCATATCTCATGATTTGCGTGCGCCGCTTCGCCACATGGTTGGCTTTACGGAGCTGCTGCAAAAAAATTCCTTGTCGCGTCTGGATGAAAAGGGTCGCCGGTATATGATGATGATCCTGGAATCGGCGAAACGCATGGGGGCCTTGATTGATGACCTGTTGGCCTTTTCCCGCATCGGGCGTGCGGAGACCCGTGAGACCATGGTGAGCCTGGATCAGTTGGTAAAAGAAGTTCAGAACGAAGTATCGAGCGAGACCGAAGGGCGCAACGTAACATGGAAGATCGGGCCGCTGCCCGATCTGTATGGAGACAGATCGATGCTTAAGCAGGTGCTCGTGAATTTGATTTCCAATGCCGTCAAATTCACGCGTACACGCCAACAGCCTGAGATTGAGATCGGATGCACCGAAAAACGAAAGGAAGGGGTGGTGGTGTTCATCCGGGACAATGGGGTCGGTTTTGATATGAAGTACGTCAATAAGCTATTCGGCGTATTCCAGCGTCTCCACCGAACTGATGAGTTTGAAGGGACAGGGATTGGACTGGCGACAGTGCAGCGTATTGTTCACCGCCACGGTGGTCAAGTTTGGGCCGAAGCACAGGTGGGTAGCGGTGCAACTTTTTATCTGTCATTACCACGGCATTAGGAGATTGAGACTATGGCGACTATAGGGCGTATTTTGCTGGTGGAGGACGATCCAAAAGACGTGGAACTCACCATGACGGCGCTCGAGGAATACAACCTTAGCAACGAGGTTGTGGTCACAAGCGACGGGGAGGAGGCGCTCGATTACCTCTATTACCGTGGAAAATTCCAGCGGCGTAGCGGCGAGAATCCTGCGGTTCTGTTGCTCGATCTGAAATTGCCGAAGGTTGATGGCCTGCAGGTGCTGGAAACGATTAAATCGGATGAGAAGTTGAAAATGATTCCGGTGGTCGTGCTCACGTCTTCGCGGGAGGAGCGGGACATGGTGGCAAGCTACAAACTCGGCGTGAACGCGTACGTGGTGAAGCCGGTCGATTTCCATGAATTTGTTAACGCCATCAAGGAACTCGGCGTCTTTTGGGCCATAATCAATGAACCGCCCCCTGGAAGCGTAAGAAAGAAATAGCGAATCACCTGGGATTTCAATTTGCGAATTCTCTACCTCGAAGACGACCCCAAAGACGCAGAGCTTGTTCAGGCAAGCCTGCAAGCCGAAGGCCTTGACTTCGAGCTGACGCGTGCGGACACGCAGCCCGGATTCCTGGCATTCCTTCGCCAGGGGGGATTTGACCTGATACTCGCGGACTACACTCTTCCCTTATTTGATGGCATTTCCGCATTGAGAATTGCACAGGAAACGTGCCCCGAGGTGCCATTCATCTTCGTGTCTGGGACCATGGGCGAAGAACTTGCGATTGAAGCACTCAAGCAGGGCGCCACGGATTACGTCTTCAAAACGCGTCTTTCGCGAATTGCGCCTTCAGTTCGTCGGGCATTGCGCGAAGCCAAGGAGCGAACCGAACGCAAGCAGGCCGAGGAGGCGCTGGAACGCAGCGAGGTCTATCTATCGGAGGCCCAGAGGTTAAGTCACACGGGAAGCTTTGGCTGGCGAGTTTCGAGTGAAGAGATTTATTGGTCCGAAGAAACCTATCGCATCTTTGGACTCGAGCTGACGATACGACCGACGTTGGATCTGGCACTCGAACGAATCCATCCAGAGGACAGGCAACTGGTCCAGGAAGTAATGCGGTCCGCTGCGCAAGGAGAACATGATTTCGATTTCGAACATCGTTTGCTGATGCCGGATGGTTCTGTGAAGTATGTTCGCGCCGTGGGCCACCGGACCATGAACACTGGATCAGATGATGTGGAATTCGTAGGCGCGGTAACGGACATCACCGAGCGCAAAAGAGCGGAGCAGAAATTCCGAGGGCTTCTCGAATCGGCTCCGGACGCCATGATCGTGATGAACCGGCAGGGCCAGATCCTGCTAGTCAATGCCCAGGTGGAGAAGCTTTTTGGATACCAGCGGGAGCAGCTCTTGGGTCAAAAGATTGAGATTCTGGTGCCGGAACGGTTTCGTGCCCGGCACCCGGAACACCGCAACGGATTCTTTACCCAGCCTCGGGTACGGCCGATGGGCGAGGGACTGGAGTTGTACGGACGGCGGAGAGACGGGACGGAGTTCCCGGTGGAGATCAGCCTCAGTCCGCTAGAGATGGAGGACGGCGTCGTCGTCTCCGCTGCCGTCCGAGACATCACCAGGCGGAAGCGGGCGGAAGAAGAACTTCAGCAACTTGTGGATTTCGTCCCCCAGATTGTAGTGGTGCTGTCACCCGAAGGCAGTGTCATTCATGCGAATCGTGTCGCCCGGGAATACGCCGGTCTGACGCTCGATGAGTATCGCTCGGTGGACGTGGTCGGCCGCGTCATTCATCCCGACGATGTGGAGAAGATGCGAGCTCTGCGTAAGCATGGACTTTCTCGGAATGACCCGTTTGAAGTCGAGGCCAGAACGCTCCGAAACGACGGCATCTACCGCTGGTTCCTGTATCGCTATAACCCCTTGGTGGAACAAGGCCGCGTCAGGAGATGGTACGCCACGGGAACAGAAATCGAGTCGCGGAAACAGGAAGAAGAACGGGTCCGAAAAGAGAATGTGCGCCTCGAGGAGCGCACGCGAATCGCCCAGGAACTCCACGACACACTGCTGCAGAGCTTCCTGGGCGCTTCGATGCGGCTCGGTGCAGCCATGGATTGCCTGCCGTCCGACTCGCCGGTCAAGCCCAAATTGGATCCCATTCTTCAGCTCATGGAGCAGGGAATAGAGGAGGGCCGGAACGCGATTCAGGGTCTCCGTTCGTCCGTCTCCGGCACGTTGGACCTGGTTCTGGCTTTGTCCGGGGTTCAACAGGAACTCGCGGTCGAGCCCGATGTGGACTTTCGCGTGAGTGTCGCCGGCCGGCAACAGCCGCTGCAGCCACCCGTAAAGCATGAGCTTTACCGAATTGGCCGAGAGGCCCTGGTCAACGCCTTTCGTCATTCCGGAGCCAAGCGCGTGGATTTCGAGCTCGAATATGCCGACAGAGACTTGCGCCTGCGGGTTCGCGACAACGGATGCGGAATCGACCCTCACGTGCTCGAGGCCGGGCGTGAAGGACATTGGGGCCTAGCCGGCATGCGGGAGCGGGCGACGAAGATCGGAGGGCTGCTCGAAATCTCGAGTAGTGCAACCGCTGGGACAGAGGTCCAACTGTCCATCCCGAGCGTTGTGGCGTTCCAACGCTCACCGACGGATCTATAAAATTCGTCGGCAAAAAGATCGTGAAATCGCGAGGGACGACGAGACTTGCTAGCAGCGCCCGGAACCTAACTTCCTACCAGGAGGCAGGGTTAACTCGTTCCCTGCTCTTATCGTGATCCCGCGATCCTTCCGGGACTAGCGTTTCGCGGGCGGACGCTTTGGGACTGCCGGGGTGCTCGTAGCGGTTGTCTTTAGTCCGGCTCTGACCAGGAATGAATTGCGTCCGGGGCGAGGATGACGGCTGGCCTGCATCCCACAACCTGAAACCTCCGAGAAATGCGTTGTGGTTGTCTCCGGCACGGCATTTCGGCGGCAGCAACTTCAGTCTCTTCACGGTGCCGCCTCCGAGCACGACTTCGTCGGGTTCGAGAGCGGCCGTGAACAGCGCGACCACGTCCGCGACATGGTGGCACCACGTCTTTGCCCCTCCCTGAACAACGCCTGGTTCCCCACATGGCTCTGTGCAATAAACATGCCACTCATAAATGCTTGAAAATGAGATTTGTCGCTCGAACGCCGGCTGACAAAGCCCTAGCACACGACAAAGGTTTGGCACCATCGCTCACACGGAAAAACCGCATCAGACGCTCACCACCGGACAAGGTGAATCGCGCACGAGCGAGTAGGTCAGATCATCGAGTCGCCCAGACACGCCGCGTGAGCTTCTTCCGATCACTAGAACATCGGCAGACGCCTCCCTGACATCGTTCAGCAGCGCATCCTTGACGGGGCCGGTGACTATGCACACGGCTGCGTCGGAACCTGTCTTGCCCTGAAGCTCAGCAATCCGCTGCCGCGCCATTTCCTCTTCGTCCAACATTGCCGTGCCAGACCGCCCGTGAACTGCGTGAATCACGGAAAGCTCGGCGCCGGCGGCCGACGAGACGCGCTTCGCATAATCGCGGACTCTTTCAGAATCCGGGCTCAACCCGAGGGCGCAGGCCCACCTTCGATGCTCGGTGGGCCGCGGCGGCGCCGTCTCCGCATGCTGCGTCGTCAACACTAGGCAGTCGGCCTCGTTGAGCACCCTCGCCGTTGTCGAACCGAGGAGCATCCGCCGAAAGCGTCCCGCATGCGTTGGCATCATGATGAGGTCGAATTTGACCTTCTTGGCACGAAGTGATTGCGCTCGCCGCATCACCCGTCAGCAGCAACCTCCGGCACGTAGCAGGCGCGAAGCTGGACTCTAGAAAGAGCGCGAGCCTGTTCTTCGCCAGATTCCAGTGGTCCTCGGCGATCTCATCGCTCCGCCGCGCATAGAGCTCAAACCCATTGTGACTTGCGAGATCACACACGTGGGCGATGGTCACATTTGCACCGAAAATCGCCGCCGCCCGCTCGACGTAGGCGGCCATCGCGATACACGAAGCCGAAAAATCAACCGGAAAAAGAATCTTCTGAACCATCTGTGATTGTCGTCAGCTAGACGAGACTTTCTGGCTTCTAAAGTTTCCTTTCGAGTGAATTAAGCTCCGTGCGGCAGGCAAGCGTGTCGAGATCCAGCTTGGTAGGTGTCATTGACATCACTTGGCCTGCTTTCCGAAGCGAACCGTTCGCCTTCCTGCGGCTCATCGCTACGGGAGCACGGTTTTACACTTCCAAATTGTCGCTACGCGGCTTCTCGTTTCTTTCGACTTCCTGCTTCTGTTTTCGAACTCCGGCGGTAAACGTTCGTGCGGCGCTTTTTGCTGCTGGCCGGCGAACCATCCTTTTGCCGCTCTGACCGTTCAAAAAATCGCCCCAGTTCGGCAGCCGCCTGGAGGCAACAGCCGAAGGTGCGACCCCCCGCGCCTCCGCACTCAACGTGCATCTCACTGGCAAACACTGGCATTTCCTTCTGAGGCCCCGGGGAACGTTTTCCTTGTCCCGATCTCGCAGGCTCTCGCCGCCGCGGAGCAGATGAGAAAGCCGCGTCGACTCGCCCTCGTATGACCGACGCCAGTTGATCCGTTATGGCGTGGTAACCGGCTTGGCCGGCCTGCCCCGCGGAAAGATCGTCCGTAGCGTGCCCCTGCTTGAGTTCGAATCCGATATGGTCGGAAGCAAGCCCTATCCGCACGATTGCCCCTCAACAGTCGTTCGACCGGTAGTGCAAGGCGCTTGCCAATCAGCCACAACCCTGCCCATGCCAAGTGGCTTACGGTAAACGCCAAGCGCGAGGAGGAGGAAGCCTGCTTCATTCCCAGGTCCCTCGCGCGTCAGGTGCTCGACTCTACTGTCAAACACTTGTCGTGAATCGCGGGACACGTGAGATTCTCGCGCTTCACTCGAAGCCAGTACGATTTTTCGATTGAAAACAGGGCGGTTGCCGATCCTCGGCCGGGCCCCATTCATTGGACCGAGAGATGCTCCATGAACAACGGTCTAAGCGGAGATTGTCTGTGAGCGACGTAACTAGGAATTGTGGCCCTTGCATCCGAGCATCTGCCGGCCGCTCGGGAAGGTTAAAAAGATCGAGCTAGAACGACCGCCTAACCGACCGTCCGGCTAGTACGGCGGTACCGCTTTCACCGGAAAGCCGGGAGTGGCAAGCGTTCGAGGAAATGTTTCTGGCCTCTCGAGCGAAATTTCTGGGACTGGCCTACGTGATCTTGCAAAACGAGGAAGACGCTGAAGACGCCATCCAGGATGCGCTCGTTTCGGCCTATGTTCATTTGCGCAGATTCGAAGGCCGGTCCGCGATCAAGACCTGGTTCACCCGCGTCGTCCTGAACTCGTCCTTGATGATCCGGCGAAAGCGCAAGCCTGCGCACGCCGGGTTTGCTCTGGAAACGACGGGCGCCGATGACCCCCTCGGGATAGACCAGATTCCAGCCTCGAACCCTGATCCGGAAATGTATTGTGCGGAGAATGAGACGCTTCATCTGGTCGATGTCCTGGTCGGCGAACTGAGTCCCGCACTTCGTCAGGCCTTTCGGATGACTTACTTCAAAGAAATCTCCGCCAAACAGGCTGGGGCTCTGTTGGGCGTTGCCAACGGAACCTTCAAATCACGCCTCTGTCGAGCCAAGAAACGCCTCAAGCAAATGGCCGAGCGCGCGCTCGTCGCTCCCATCCGCCGGGCGAGTTCTTTCCCGTTTTTCCATCGCCAAGCTGATTTCGAGGACCTTCGAGCAAAGACGGCTGAAGTGTGGTCCCGCGAAATGGCCTTCTGAGGACCACGACGGGCTCACTTAAAAGGAGCCGCCGGATTCTCGTTTCGAACGCCCTTTTCCATGGTTTGTCCCGCACGACGCGGCCGATTCCAGGCCATCCCGCCTCTACAGGGAATTTCTGCCTGTAACGAGTTCGTAGGTTCGGAGGCAACCACCTGGGCCAAAGACACTTGCTGCGCGACGCGAAGGCTAGGGACTTCCGTCAGACGACGCGACATGACGGGATTTTGACAGCATGGTCAAAACCTTGAGGTCCTTGACACGGGCCCCGGACCGCCTTGCCGGCCGGAAATCCGCCGAATCCCGTAAGTGCTTCTGGAGCAATTGAAAAGCGGCGCTTTGCGAATGAAGTCTCGAGCCAAATTTGGAGAGTTAAATGCAATCTCTCTCCGTAACGCTCCAGAGCCACCTTCCGACACTGGCGGGGGCAGGGCATCAACCGACTCTGCCTCCGCTGGCCCACCCTCCCAGGACGTAGCAGGGTCAGGCAAACGGAGCCCCGCAGAATTTCTGGTATGAAAGTGTCGCGAAAAACGCCTTCAGACAATAACAATATCGGATGGGGGCCGTTCTTTTGGAGCGAGAAGCGCTGATGAGATATTTCTTGGTGCAGTCCGATTCCGCTGTCGATTTCGACGTCGTTCTCCGCCGGATAGGGTCAGTCGAACAGCTCTTGCAGCCTGTCAAAATCCCTGCCGAGGAGCCATCGCTCCGCTGCTGCGGAGTTTTCGCCATTCTCGAGGACATCGAGGACCGCGCGATTCACGATGGCCAAATAGAGCTCGCTCGTGAGCAGAACACGAACAAAATACGACCGCAGGAGAAGGATAGGCACAAGTGCGCCATAAAACCCCACCGTGCCTTTGCCTTTGGAATCCTTGAGGTAGCCCACGCCCTAATTCCTTCGAATCCATTCTTCATGATCGTCACCTGTGGTCCTTGTATTTCTCATCGCACTCCGCGAGACGCCGGAGTATTGCATTCGTGCCGAAGCTCTCATCGAGCCGGAGAGCCAGGGTCGAGTGGTGTCGAGGGTGATTAAACAGAACGTAAGCGGGTTGATTGTGTTCCGGCGAGGGGACTAGCACACCGACAAAGTCTCCGCCGGCATGCTCTACAATAACGGCCAGGATCGTCTTAATCGCTTCGCTCGGGTTGTCCGGAGAGATTGAGGTAATCGTCGTTGCCATCGAAAGACCTACCTTTATCTAGAGAGTCGCCGTGCCGCAGGCGCTCCTACCTGTCCTTGAGGACTGGAAGGATCACGAGCTTCTCCTGTCGCTCCCGTTCCCGGGGTGCGCCCAATGGTCCGTTGGAGTTCGGCCCACGCCAGGAGATAGCCGAGATTGGCCTGTAGCAGGTCCGCCTTGGCCTTGTAGTTTGCGGCGGTGGCATGCCGCACATCGGAAATCAGGATGACTCCCTGCTGTTGCTGGTTGTTTGCCAGACGCTCGCTCTCTTCGCGGAGTTTGGCGGCCTGGGCGGCGACGTTGACCATGCTCCGAGTTCGCTCGAGCTTGTTATAGCTGCGTTCGACGGCCACGGCGACCTCCTCTTTGAGGTGCTCCAGATTCTGCTCGGCTTCTTCGAGCTGTGTTTGGCGTTCCCTGACGGTGGCTCGCCGTTTGCCGAAATCGAACACCGTATAGTCGAGGTTGATGCCGACGGTTCCGAAATTCCTCACCAAGAACGGGACACCGTCCTGATAACTGTGCCGTGCAAATGCCGTTACATCGGGAATGTAAGCCGTTTTCGCAGCAGCCACGCCGGCTCGCGCCTTCTCAATCGTCGCCTGGGCGGCACGGATCTCGGGGTTCTCGTCCCACGCCGCGTTTACATACTCGGCTTTACTCAAAACAGACAGATCTGATATTTCCTCAGGCACCAGTTCGAGTTGCGTATCGAGGGGAAGGCCGAGCAGGTCATTCAGTTCCGAGGTGTAGTCCTCGATCTGGAGCTCGGCGGTCAGGGCGGATTGCTGCGCCTGAAGGAGCTCCGCACGGCTCTGGATCACGGAAACCTCGAGCGCGCTTCCTCCGCTCACATCGTTTTCATGCTCCCGCAGAGTCTCCGAAGCGAAGGATGTCTCCTGCTCGGCGGCTTTTTTCTGCATCTGCGCGACGAGAATCCCGTAGTACAGCGTATGCGCCTCGAGGGCGACTTCATTCTCGCCCTTCTTGAGCTCGTCGCGGGAGGTCGCGATATCGGCGGCCGCTGCGCGATTTTCTTGGTGGACGCGCAAGAGTTGCGTCAACGGCTGGGCGATC
>Ga0310912_10000381_pt1 | contig 21599 bp, 22 predicted proteins | sample GREbulkMGOX080_FD_203443 | JGI IMG/M metagenome (GOLD analysis project Ga0310912, IMG submission 203443) | Lab enrichment of tropical soil microbial communities from Luquillo Experimental Forest, Puerto Rico - GRE.bulkMG.OX080 | ecosystem: Environmental > Terrestrial > Soil > Tropical forest >...
CTGCGCGCCTCCAAAACTACGTCGCGGCCGGTCATCGTCGGCCTGCGGTCGTATACGTGCTCTACCGCTTCGAACTCAGCGAAGCTCCAGTTCTGATTGCCTCGCAGCCGGTCTTCGCGCCGTGAAGAAATTGTACAGCAGACAAGCATCGATCAGGATCGTGATCGCCATGACGCTGTAGGCCCACGGGCTTTCCATCAAATTCAGTTCGATCAGCACGCGAGACAGGCCGAAGCCGACAACCCACGCATCGAAGCTCATGCAGATCCGGCGGAAGGTTTCGGCGTCGAGCCGCCGGATGACATAGGCGCCGAGCGGAATGCCGATAAGCGTGCTGGGAATGAATGCCCATAACAGGCTCCCGCTCTCGGCGATAAACAGTCCGAGCTTGTAATAGACCAGGGCCGTCACGCTCGACTCGGCCACGCGAACCAGGGCGAGTCCTGCCCGGAACTCGTTTTTGACCAGGCCCTGATTGTTGAAGAGGATCGCCAGGGGCGGTCCGGAGATCGTCGTCACCGAATACAGAACGCCCAGCGCCGATCCGAATGGCAGCCCAATCAACCACGTTGATCGGATCGGCCGCCGCCAACCGGCGGCCTGGAGCAGGATCAGCGGCAGAATGATCGTGTAGGTGCTGAACTTCACCCAGCCGGGTTGCAGCGAGGTTAGCGCGAGGCCTCCGAGCGCAATGCCTGGCAACAGCCCGACGAGAATGGGAAACACCCTTTTCCACACCGCTGGAACGCCCTTCAGATTGATGAAGAGCACATAGAAGTTGACGAAGACCTCGATGACAACGACGGCAGGGTTGAGGATTCGATTTGTATAAAAGACGAGCGCAAGCGGCACCGTGAGCGAGGAAAAGCCGTAGCCGATGGCGCCGTTCACAAAGGCCGCGAACAGAGCGATCCCGGCGAGAACGATCAGGGCAGTGTCGGTCGAAGGCATCTTCGGTTGTCCAGTCGGCCCTGGCGCACGGCACGCGGCGGTAAAACTCGCAACGCGTGACCGCAACCGCTTGCCTGCGCCAAACCTACCACGCCGAACCGCTTCGGCCTGTTACCTCGCCGATAAAATTCAATCATGGACAGAAGGAACAAATACATGCATTTTGCCTTGAGAAAGCCCCGAAAGCTGTTGATTTGACTGTTCCATCGCGCTCGGCGTCGAGAGTGACGCGCGCAAGGCCTTACCGGGGTAAAACCAAGGGGCTCCGATGAGAAGGCTTGCCGCGCTGCTTGCGATTTGCGCGCTCGCTTCGACTGCGCGCTCGGAAACGCAGGACTGCAAGACGATCACGGATCCCGCCTTGCGGCTCGCTTGTTACGACAAACTCAATCCGCCCATCGCGACCTATCCGATCCCGTTGCCCAAACCGTCACACTTTATCCCGCTGACGCGACCCGACGGCACGCCGGGTTACGCAGGTCCGGATGGTGAAGAGGACGCGGCGGTCAATTCGAGAATGAAAGGTATTTGCCGCGGCTGCTGAAAAATAGTGCTTGAACGATAGGCCTGATCCATTGTTTGCACTTTCCATGCGACCAAACGCCCACAGCAGTGCGGACGTAGCAAAAAAGAAGAACTGGCCCTGTCTGCCACCCAGATGAACCTGCTTGAAACCCTCCCCACAGTGATCGGCACGGCGGCGATTGCGCCCGCGCTCTTTATCCTGTGGCTGGTGGTTGCCGCCGGCGAGCGCCCGGGTCCGCCGGTGCGGGTCTGGACCGCTTTCGCGCTGGGCGCCGCCAGCATCTCATTGTTGGGTCTTGTGCGCGCACCGTTCGCACACATCGTCATCGCGCCCGACAATCCCTGGCTGGAGCAGATGCTGCATGCTGTGTTCGGGGTCGCTCTGCCCGAGGAAACCGTCAAGATCCTCGCGATATTCGCGGTGTCGGCACGGCGCCGGCCGTTCGGCGATCCGCTCGATACGGTGGTCTATGGCGCAGCCGCCGGTCTCGGCTTTGCCGCCTATGAAAACCTCGCCTATCTCGAGCAACATGCCGACATGTGGCGCGCGCTCGCAGCGTTGCGCAGCGTCCTGACGGTGCCATTCCACGGCGCGCTCGGCGTCATCGCCGGCGCCTATCTTGCGATTGCTCGCAGCGGAACGGCACTCGGCGCGCACCGCCATCATCGCGACTGGGCGCGGCTGTCGAGCTTTACGTTGATGCTGGCGGGGCCGCTCGCGCTGCATGCGGCGTTTGATTTTCCGCTGCTGATGCTGCAGCACACTCCCAACCTCGATGCCTCGGCGCGGATCTGGCTGGCCACCGCAAGCGTCCTCGTTGGCTTCGCCTCGATCGGCTTCGCCATGCGGCTCGTGCGGCGCGTCGCCCGCCATCATGCGCCGCGGACCGAGCTCGACCGCGAGCGTTTGAGCCAATTGCGCCGGATGTGGGCGTTGCTTGTCGCCGGCGGCGGCGCCGGATTTATCGGGCTGGCTTTCGTCCTGACTTCGGTCCACCACTGGCTGCTCAACCCGGACCGCAACGTAGCGCTCGTGCTGGTCCCGCTCGGGCTCACCGCGATCCTGCTGGGTACCGGCCTGCTGGTCGTGACGACCGCGATCTATTTTCTCGGCCGCAATCGCCTGCGCGGCACCGCTTGAGCGTCCGCATCCAACCCGTCGAGGAGCGCAAGTGCTCAATCCGTGCCCTTGCGCGCGGCATCGAGCGCGCCTTCCAGGAGCTCCAGCGCGTTGACGCGGCGGGTGCCTCTTGAGGCGCTCCACGCCGACCGTGTGCGCCCGCTCGTCGCTGGAGAGGAAGGCATGGATCTCGGGTAGCGGGATGATCCGGCCGCGGCTTCCCCACTGACCGTCGGGAACGTCGGTCGGAAACACCCACACGTGCGGGGAGACGTCCTCAAATTTTCCACCGTCGGCGCGCACCACGGCATCGGTGACATCTTTCACCAGCGCCCTGCGCTTCGCTTCGGTGTATTGCCCTTCCGGCACCGAAGGCACGATGCGATACCACGGGAAGGGCGTCCGCTTACCTGCGACGAACACCGCCGCCGGACGGTGCAGAAAAACGACCGTGACGCTCTGCGCCACCTGGTTGTCGGCGCTGTACCCTTCGTGCGTGATCAGGATATCGGAGAGCTCCTTCATCAGCCGCGCTTCGGCCTCCGGCTTCAACGCTCCTTCGGGAATGGTGACGTCGATCATCGGCATGACGGAGTCTCTCCTTGGCTTCGATTGTATTGCTTCGATTGGGCGCCCAGACGGCACCTCTATGCGAGAGGTTCTATGGACGTCGGGCGCCGACCGTCAGTGGCAGTATCGCCATCTTTCGAGGCAATTCGGACAGGCGGAGCCGCGCCGTGGGCGGCGGGGCGGGCTTACCGGGCTCGCTTTCGGACCCCCTCGATCCTGCTCGGCAGCGCACTATTGGTTGTCACAAGCGCAATCTGTTTTCTCGGTCGCTATCGCCTGCGCAGCACCGCTCGAGCGTCCGCGCGAACGCTTACGAATTGGTGCTCGGGTGCTTTTCGTGTCAGGTCGACTAAGTTACCGTCACGATATGTGGGTTATCATCACTTCGTAGCCGGCACCGGGAGCTTCCAATGACCCTTCCCCAACATGAGATCAGCAGATTACAATCCGAGATGAGCGCCGCGGTGAAGGCGCATTGGAAGGCCTTTCTGTTCGAGGGCATTCTCCTCGCGATCCTCGGGCTCGCTGCGATCATCGTGCCGCCGCTCGCGAGCCTTGCCATCACCATCTTCCTCGGCTGGATGTTCCTGATCGCCGGCATCGGCGGGCTGATCATCACGTTCTGGGCGCGGCAAATGCCAGGCTTCTGGTGGTCGCTGATTTCGGCGGCACTTGCCGTGCTCGCGGGCCTCGTCCTGCTGGCGCGCCCGGTGCAGGGCGTCCTCACCCTTACCATCGTGGTCGGCGCCTACTTCCTCGCCGAGGGGGTTGCAACCATCATGTATGCGCTTGAGCACCGGCGCGAATTGTCCGGTCGGTGGTCGTGGCTGTTGGTAGCGGGTTTGATGGACATCCTGATCTCGTTCATCATCATCGCAGGCCTGCCGGGCTCCGCCGAGTGGGCGCTTGGCCTTCTCGTCGGCATCAACCTGTTGTTTGGCGGCGCGACGCTGATCGGCATGGCGCTGGCCGCGCGAAACGCCACGTGATCCCCAAGATTGGCCGTGAAGCCGTCGACCGCGACTGCACGCGATTTCGGGGGTGACAAAGAGATGCGCCTGGGCTAAGAGGGCGCCCATGATCACCTCCGCCGCCTTCTATTTTTGGTACTTCGGCTACGACAGCCTGCTGGCGGCGGGAGGATCGCGCTCAATCTGACAAATTGCAGCATAGTCCGAACCAGCCGCCAGACCTGGCGGCTTTTTTGTTGGCCGGCAGGTCCTTCAAGCAAACAGGAGCCCGCCGTGTTGAGTACGACAGACGATCTCAGAATAAGAGAGATCAAGGAACTGAGCACCCCTGAAGAGGTGATGCGCGACATCCCGCGCAACCTCACCGCAACGCGCGTGGTGATGGCCGCGCGCAACGCGATCCATGCGATCCTCGGCGGCGCCGACGACCGCCTCGTGGTCATCGTCGGTCCCTGCTCGATCCACGATCCCATTGCGGCCGTCGACTATGCCACGCGGCTTGCTACCTTGCGCGAACGCCTCGCCGATCGGCTGGAGATCGTGATGCGCGTCTATTTCGAGAAGCCGCGCACCATTGTCGGCTGGAAGGGGCTGATCAACGATCCCGGCCTCGACGGCAGCTTCAACATCAACAAGGGACTGCGACTTGCCCGCAACGTGCTTTCGGCGGTCAACAATCTCGGGCTGCCGGCGGGCACCGAGTTTCTCGACATGACGACACCGCAATATATCGCCGACCTCGTGGCATGGGCCGCGATCGGTGCGCGCACCACTGAAAGCCAGATCCACCGCGAGCTCGCGTCGGGCCTCTCCTGCCCGGTCGGCTTCAAGAACGGCACCGATGGCGATGTGCGTATTGCCGCAGACGCGGTGAAGTCGGCCTCCCACCCGCATCATTTCATGGCGGTCACCAAGGGCGGACGTTCGGCGATTGCGGCAACGAGCGGCAACGAGGACTGCCACATCATTTTGCGTGGCGGAAGCAAGCCGAATTACGACGCGGCAAGCGTCGATGCGGCTTCCGCCGAGCTCCATCGTGCTGGCGTGGGCTTACGGATCATGATCGACACGAGCCATGCGAACAGCAACAAGAAGCCGGAGAACCAGCCAAAGGTCGCAGCCGACATTGCAAGCCAGGTCGCAAGCGGCGACCGGCGCATCATCGGCGCCATGATCGAGAGCAACCTGGTCGCCGGCCGGCAGGACGTCTTGCCCGGGGTCACGCTGACCTACGGCCAGAGCATTACGGATGGCTGCATCGATTTTGCGACCACCGAGCAGATCTTGCACAGGCTCGCCGACGCCGTCGCCGCGCGACGGAAAACCAGGGGCAGCAAATGGCAGGAACGTTCGGCCTGAGATTTCCGACCGAGCCGCTGTGGGCGCAATCCGTTTGCGCCGACCGCGGCTCTTTCTTCGGAAACCTCGTTTGCAACCCGTCGAGCGGCTTGCAAAACGAACTTATCGGCAAATCAGGGATCGGTTAGGATGGGGCTGTTTCGAACGTGTCAGCGCAACTGACCGATTTTCATTCTTTAAAACATTGAGCCCGCTGGGAGCACAGGGATGTTCGACCTTGAACAATTCACCGCCGATTGCCAAGCCGCCCTCAAGGCGGATTCATCTCACAGGCTGGTGCGCGAAGTGGTCGCCCGTGCCGTCTCGGATCCGGCCGGCGTCCTCAAGGGCCTTGGCGAGCCAAAGCGCGCCGAAGTTCAAAGGCTCTATCATGGCCCCGAGCTCACGATCCTCAACGTGATCTGGGCGCCCATGATGACGGTCATGCCGCATAATCACAACATGTGGGCGGTCATCGGAATCTATACCGGACGAGAGGACAATGTATTCTGGCGTCGCTTGCCGGACAATCATGAACGTGTCGAAGCGGCCGGCGCGAGATCGCTTTGCGTGGGCGACGCGGAGCCGCTCGGTCACAACATCATTCATTCCGTGACAAATCCGATCCGGCGCCTGACCGGCGCGATCCATGTCTATGGGGGCGACTTTTTTGCGGCCCACCGCAGTGAATGGGACGCCGAGACCCTGCTGGAAGGCCGGTATGACGCTGAACGCGCGCTGCGCAGGTTCGAAGAAGCCAATGAGGCCTACGAGCGTCGGGCCGGCTAGCCATTCACGCTGAAACGCTGGCCGATTTCGGTTGGCGACGAACCGTCAGACCAGCGTTGCCTTGATGAGCGCGCTCGCCTGCGGCTCGTTCTCGATCCCCCAGAGCAGCCGCAGCAGATTGTCGACGCGATCCGCAGGCAGATGCTTTTCCGCCATCAGCCGGAACTTCTCTTCGAGCTCGGCATCGGTCATCGGGTTCTTGAAATGCCCTCGGTGATATTCGACGCGAAACGTCTTGCGTGCGCCTGATTTCAGGACGAGCTCAAGCTCGCAGAGATTGAACTCCTGCTCGCTGCGGTCGGCCTCCTCCGACGGCAGGCATTTGATGCGGCCGATCAAGTCGAGCAGTCTCGTATCGTGCAGATAGGGGTCTTCGTAATACTCCGGCTCGATCTTGCCATACATGAGCACGAGGCCCGCCGCATAGGGAATGCTGTGATCCGCGGTCTCGTGCGTCTGCGGCCGCCACTTGTCCGGCCCATCGGCCATGATCTTGATCGCGGAACGCGAAACGTTGATGTTGACCTCCTGGATATTCTCCGCGCTGTCCAGGAACGGCCGGGCCTCCGCGGCCGCCTGCGCAACAGTTTGGGCGAATTGACCGAGCGGGAAGCGTTTGGTGAAGGCGCGGCGAATGCCGAAGGGTTCGCCGAGTTGCACCGGCGCAACCTCCTTGCGGCCCATCACCTTGAAAAAGCCGTAGCGCCCCTCGAAGACATTGGCGGGCCCCGTCATCCCGTCCTGTGCAAGCTCCAGCGAAAAAATCGCCTTGCGACACGCATCGGCTGCAGCAAACGCCTTCCAGTTCGAGAGCGCATCCGCGCGACCCTGGCGGGTTGCGGTGTTGCCGCCGACGGTGATGCCTATGGCTTGAACGAGTTGGTCCCCGGTCAGTCCCATCAGGCGGCCTGCGCCGACTGTTGCGGCGATACCAGTGATTGTCGAATGGTCGATGCCGTTACCGAGATAATCGAAGACATCGGCGATCTTGCAGAACACCTCATAGGCGAGCACCGTTGCGGTAATGAGATCGCGGCCGCTGCGCCGGTGCAACTCGGCCGCGGTCAGTAACGCCGCGATCGTATCGCTCGGGTGCCCGGCGCCATGGGTGAGACTGACGAAAGCGTCGTTGAAGTCGAGATATCGGATCATCACGCCATCGGCGAACACCGCGAGATCAGGACTCGTTTCGATGCCGCTGATCAGGACTGTCGCGGGCTGTTTTGCGCTGACGCCGCCGGCGAGCCTGAGCGCAATCTTGCTCGGTGCCGCGGCATAGCCACCGAACGCGCATCCAACAGTGTCCAGAATGGTACGCTTGGCGAGCCGGACGATGTCTTCGGGAAGATCCTCATATCTCAGCCCGGTCGCATAGCGGGCGAGCCTCTCCGCGAGCGGGACCTCCTGCGCAATCGCGCGATGGGTCCAGGTCCCCACCGTCAGGCCTGCCGCAGCGGCCTGTCTCAGGAAACGGCGGCGATCGATGCACGGCCGCGCCGACACGCGCATCTAGCACCCTCGGCAGATGCTCTTGATCTTTTTGTCGAGCATCGCGTCTTCCTTGGAGACCGGATCGCTCGACACGTTCTTGTCGTTCGGCACGTCGCTGGCCCGCGGCTGACGATGGCCGACCGGAGCCTGCGGGACGGCGCCATTGATGGTCGTGCCCACGGACGTTCCCTTGCCGCTCTGTGCAAAAGCCCCGGGCGCGCCGATCAGAACCAGGAGCGCCATCGAGATGATCGTCTTTTTCATGTCACTCCTCCCGTCTTCAAAATTGATCACGTCTTCACGGTTGCGGCGGATAGAGATGCACCTCGCCGCAATAGTCGGTAACACGATAGCGCAAAGAGTCCTGCGCCTCCAGATAGTTCGGGCCAACCGGCGACTTGCCGGCGCCGCCGGGGATGTCCAGCACGTAGTCGGGTTGGCATAGCCCGGAAACTCTGCCTCGCAACTGTCGCATCAGCGCCTGGCCGTGCGCGAGCGTCGTGCGCAGGTGCGCCGTGCCCGGCGCGAGGTCGCCGTGATGCAGGTAATAGGGCTTGACGCGGCATTCGACAAAGGCGCGCATGAGATCTTCAAGCGCGGTTGGATTGTCGTTGACACCGCGCAACAGCACCGACTGGCTGACAAGGGGAATGCCTGCATCGACCAGGCGCGCGATCGACGCGCGAGCCTTGTCCGTCAATTCGCGGGCATGGTTGACGTGCAGCGCGACCCAGGTGGTCGCGCCCTTGACTTTGAGGCCCGCCACCATGCGATCAGTGATCCGATCGGGATCGGCCACGGGAATGCGGGTATGGATGCGAATGATCCTGACGTGACAGATTGCGGCGAGATCGGTCGTGATTCGCGCGAGCCGTCGTTCCGACAGCATCAAGGGATCGCCGCCGGTCAAAATCACTTCCCAGACTTCCCTGTGCGCGCGGATATAGTCGAGCGCGTCGGCGTAGGCCTCCTCCGACAGCGCGCTTTCCTTCCCGGGTCCGACCATCTCGCGGCGGAAGCAGAACCGGCAATAGACCGCGCAGACGTGAACGAGCTTGAACAGCACGCGATCGGGATAGCGGTGCACGATTCCGGTGACCGGCGAATGGCTGTGATCGCCGATCGGATCGGCGTGCTCGCTTTTCTCCGTCACGAGCTCGTCGGCGGTCGGAACGAATTGCCGCGCGATCGGGTCGTCGGGCTCGTCCGGGTCGATCAGGGCTGCCATGTCGGACGTGATCGCCACCGCATATCGGGAGGCGACCTTTTCCAGCACCGAAAGGTCAGCCGGCCGCGCCAGGCCGTGGGCAACCAGGTCGGCCGGTTCGCGCAAAGTCCTGGCAAAGTTCCGTCCACTCATGTTTCACCTGCGGGCGGCGCCCATATCACCTGATCGACCCTCGAGGCGCCGCTCGCCAGCATCACCAGGCGGTCGAAACCGAGCGCGACACCGCTTGCATCGGGCATCTTTGCAACCGCCGCAAGGAAATCCTCGTCCAGCGGATACCGCTCGCCATAGCGGCGCTGCTTTTCGTCCATGGCAAGGCCAAAGCGGCGGCGCTGTTCCCCCGCATTGGTCAATTCGCCAAATCCATTGGCGAGTTCGACCCCGCAGGCATAGACCTCGAAGCGCTCGGCGACGCGGGGATCACCTGGTTTTGCGCGCGCGAGCGCCGCCTCCGGTGCCGGATATTCGCATAAAAGGGTCAAACGCCCCTGCCCCAGCTTTGGTTCGACGTGCTCGACGAGGATCTTGCTGAAAATATCCGACCATGTGTCGTCCTCGGCGAGGCGCACCTTGCCGGCGGCGGCCTGCGCCAGCGCCGCACGGTCGCCCTCGCTTCCGGAAATGGTTGCAAGCAGATCGACGCCGGCATGACGCGCGAATGCGGCAGCAACCGTCAGCCGCTCCGGCTCGGCAAAGGGATCGGCGCTTTTGCCGCGAAACGCGAATTGCCCAGTCCGGGTCGCGCGCGCCGCCTGCGCGATCACGGCAACCGTGTCGGCCATCACGGCGTCGTAAGCGGCATTGGCACGGTACCACTCCAGCATGGTGAATTCCGGCAGATGCAGGTCACCCCGCTCACGGTCGCGAAACACTTTCGCGAATTCGAAGATTTTCGTTTCGCCGGCGGCCAGGAGTTTCTTGCAGGCGAATTCCGGCGAGGTCCGCAGATATCGCGTCGCCCGCGCACCATCGGGGCCGGTCAATGTGGTGCGGGGCGCGTGCAGGTGGGTCTCATTGCCCGGCGAAACCTGCAAAATGGCCGTTTCGACCTCGCTGAATCCTTCGGCCTCGAACCACGCCCGCAACGTGCGCATGATCGCGGCTCGTGCCGTCAGAAACGGCCTGCGATCGGCATGCCGGCTCGCCGCCCAGAATGGCGAAAATGGGTTGCTGGCGGCCATCAAACGCGTGTCCAGAGGTTCCCTAACATACGAATGCCCGTTTCCGAAGTTCGCAATCGCCGCGCGGCCTGCTCGCATCGAGCGATCTTCGGAAAGCCATGGGCACTCGCAAACATATGATTGTAGTGCCGCTTTTCGATGTGACGTCCGTGGCTCGGATTAGCCGCCTGCCGCGCGGGGACTTCAAATCGGCGGCACTAGCAATGGTCGGCAAAATCAGTATGTTGCGGCCCGAAACCGCGTCCATCGCCGCAATACCCGCAAGTCCTGTTCGGTGGCAGGCCAGAACATCAGGAAATAAGGCATTGAGAGTCATCGCAAGTTCTATTCGCAAGGGCAATGTCATCGAGCAAGATGGCAAGCTTTATGTCGTTTTGAGCGCTGAAAACATTCATCCCGGCAAGGGAACGCCGGTCAGCCAGATTGAAATGCGTCGAATCAGCGACGGGGTAAAGATCTCCGAACGCTACAAGACCACCGACCAGGTCGAGAAAGCGACGGTGGAGGAGCGTAATTTCACCTATCTTTATGAAGACGCCGACGGCTTCCATTTCATGAATCCCGAGACCTATGACCAGGTCCAGGTTTCCAAGGACGTGGTCGGGGGCGGCGCCGCCTATTTGCAAGAGAACATGACGGTCAAGCTGTCGCTGCACGAGATGAACCCGATTGCCGTCCAGTTGCCGCAGCGCGCGACACTCGAGGTCGTGGAGACCGAACCGGTGACCAAGGGCCAGACCGCCTCCTCGTCCTACAAGCCCGCCATGCTCTCGAATGGATTGCGGACCGCGGTCCCGCCACACATTACGGTCGGCACGCGGATTGTGGTGATGACCGAAGATGGCTCTTACGTCGAGCGCGCAAAGGATTAAACTGGGAATCGGTATTTCTGCGCCGGGGGCGGAGGGTGACGGGGAGAGCAGTCGGTTCGGTCACGCGGTTGCTGGCGGCTTTCTTCCTGCTCCAGGCCGGCACAGGGCTGATCGCCGCGGAAGAATTCCAGACTACTCAGATTTCGGTGGTTCACGTCGAGTGGCGCGCGGCGCTCGACCAGATGCGGGCCGAACTCGGCACAGTTCCTGCTCTTGGGCCCGACTTCGCCTTCGTTAGCCAGCACCGTGTGCCCGCCGCCGATCCGCGATCGATGCCGGCACTGGTGCAGCTCAACGCGGTGACCTCGCCGATCTTCACCGGCATCGCGCGGAGCCGGGTGCCGGTGCTCCTGCCCTTCGACACAGCGGCTTATATGGAAGCGCAACGCAGCGGCGCGCCGGCCGCTTCGCTTTCGCTTTACCAAGCCGAATTCCGTCCAGTCGATCTGTTCGATGCGGGGCCGGCGGGCTACGACGCCGTGTTCTCGCTTGAGCCGGGCGCGGGATCCGGCCTGCCGCAAAGGACCTTTGCCAGGCCGGTCGAGGTGCAGATCACCGGGTCGCTCCTGATCTACGACGTCGCCGACCCCGCGGGCGGCAAGGGCGAGCCGGTCAAATCGCTCGCGGCGCAGTATCCGGATTTGCGCCGCTTCATCCGCGAAGGCTACGTACGCTACGCCTTTACCCGCTTCGGCGTGCCCTACGTGGTGTCGATCCAGTGCCTTGATTCGGCGCCGCGCGCGCGACGGCTGGCCTGTCGCGAGGCTTATCCGGTCGCCGAGCGTTTCCTGAAGACGCTGCACATCGCGGGCGGCTTCCCTGCGCGATCGCGCAACGACATTCCCGCAAGCGCCGCCGAGCGCCCGCTCGAGCCGTCGACCGATTTCACCTACCGCACCGTCGGCAATATCATCTCCGGCAGCGGCTATCACAAGCAGACCGGCCGCGCCGACTTCACAGCCTATTCCCAGATCCGCTTTCCGCTGGAAGCGCCGGCCTTCGTGCATTCGCAATCCTTCGGCCGGCGCCACTCGAGCGACAAAACCGATTCTCCCAAAAGCACCTATCCCTGGCGGGACAATTTTTGCGAATCCCGCTCCTTCAGCGTTGGCCAGTGCACGAACGGCTTTGGTCATCAGGGCGAGGACATCCGCCCGGGCGCGTGCCCCGCGCGAAGGGACGGCGTCGATGCCTGCGACCCCAGGCAGCAGCCGGTCTTTGCGGTCCGCGACGGCGTCGTGATCCGCCCGCCAACGCAGCAGGCGGCAACGTTGCAGATCAACTCTCGCACCGAGCACATCCGCTTCCGATACATGCATATGAACCCGTCGAGGCTGGATGCCGACGGCGTGCTGAACGGCCGCCATGTCGCCGAAGGCGAGAAGATCGGCGTGGTCTCGAACTATCTCGACCATCCCAACGGCACCAGCCGCCATCTGCATTTCGACGTGCAGGTGTTCACGCGCGACGGCTGGATCTGGGTCAACCCCTACGTCACGCTGATTGCGGCCTATGAGCGGCTGATCCGCGGCCGCGGGCACGAGATCGGGCCGGAAATCGCGGCAGCACCCGCTCTCGCCCTCCCCGGGGACGTCAGCCACCCGGATCCGCAGGAGGGCAGCGAGAACTAGGACAAGGGGCTCGGTCACCCCGCAGGCTAGGACGCGGCGGCATCAGCTTTGGTCTGCCGCTTGGGCGGGGTCCAGCGGTAGGCGACGCCGAAGCGGTTCCAGACGTTGATGGCGGCAATCGCCGAGGTGAGATAGGTCAACTCCTTCTCGGAAAATTCGGCGCTTGCCTCCGCATAGACCTCGTCGCTGACGCCATGGCCGAGTTCGGTCAGCGCCTCCGTCCAGGCCAGCGCTGCACGCTCGCGCTTGGAGAACTGCGGTGCCTCACGCCAGACCACGACAAGATTGAGCTTGTCGATGGGGACGCCGAGTTTTTCCGCCAGCAGGACGTGGTACTGCACGCAGAATGCGCAGCCGTTGATTTGCGAGGCGCGCAGCTTGACGAGCTCCAACAGGTCTTTCTCGATGCCGGCCGCCGCGGCGAGCTGGCCGAGCGCCGATACGGCGTCGTAGACATCGGGCGCGACGGATTTCATCCGGGTGTACTCTTGCCGGGCGTGTGACATGTTTATCCGCTTCATGTTATCAGGGCTCTGATCGATTATAAGAGTACTGATATGGCCCGCAAGGTTTTGCCCGAGACGAAATCGCGACCACAAACGCGAAAAAGCGCATCGAAACGGAAAAAGCCGGCGCCGACGAAACGATCGCCCGGCGGCAAACCTTCGGCAAAGCTTCCCGCGCCCGCCGCAATCCGCCCCCCGCCGCCGGGACAAGGCAAGCGGGGCGAGGCCGGCTATCTCGGTTACCTACTCCGGCAAGCTCAGGCCGCATCGAGGCTTTCGCTGGAACGCGCGCTCGCCGGGCTCGGCGTCACCCCGCCGCAATTCGTCGTGCTCACGATGCTCAACGCCTATCCTGGGCTATCGGGCGCCGACCTTGCGCGCCTCGCCCTCCTCACCCCGCAGACGATCGGCGTCATCATCAAGAATCTCGAGCGCGACGGTGCAATCAAAAGGAGTCCTCACCCTGTGCACGGTCGCATGCTGCAATGGACCCTCACCTCCCGCGGCTTGACCGTGCTCGCAAAATGCCGCCGACACGCCATCGCCCAGGAGCGCAGGCTGGCGGCCGGGTTGAACGGCAAGGCGGAGGCGACCGTGCGCCGCTGGCTGTCCAAAATTGCCGTGAATCTCCAAGATTAAAGCCTGGAACCAATAGAAGCTTGCTCTGCCCTTGTCGCGTCCGCACCGTTAGACTGCCATCATGCACCAGGGCGATTCCCCAAAAACTCCGACGCGCCGCGCGCTGTTGCGCTCGGGTTTGGGTGCCGCCGCGCTGCTTGCGTCTCCGCTCGCTGCACGCGGCGCAACAGCGCCCGGCTTCGACCAATGGCGCAACAGCTTTCGCAACCGCGCACTCGCCAAAGGCATTACGGAAGCAACCTGGAACCGGGCGATGGGCCACGTCGAGCCCGACATGAGCGTGTTCGAGCAGATCGGCAATCAGCCCGAGTTCACCGAGCAGATCTGGCAATACATCAACCGCCGCGTCTCCGACTGGCGCATCATCCACGGCAAAATGGCATTGAAGAAGAATGCGGCGCTGTTCGATCGCATCGAAAAGGATTTCGGCGTCGAGCGCGGCACGTTGCTCGCGCTCTGGGGTGTCGAATCCGCCTACGGCGATCCGCTGGTTCAGCAAAGCCATATGCGCCCGGTTTTTCCCTCACTCGCGGCGCTCGCCTGGAACGAGCCACGCCGCAAAGCATATTGGGAGCAAGAACTCATCAACGCGCTGCGCATCGTCGACCGCGGCTGGAGCACGCCCGAGGAAATGCGCGGCTCATGGGCCGGCGCGATGGGTCACACGCAATGGATGCCGGAAGTCTGGCTCAATGTCGGGATCGACTATGACGGCGACGGCAAGATTTCACCCTTCGGCAAGCCCGATGATGCCCTGGGTTCGACCGCAAAATATCTGGTCAATCGCGGCAATTATCACCGCGGCGAACATTGGGGCTACGAGGTGCGCGGTGCAAACGGCGGTAGCGGCAAAAAGCGAACCTATGCCGCCTGGGCCAGCGCCGGCGTCACCCGCGCCGATGGTCAGGCCTTTCGACAGCCGAATGCGTCGGCACGGCTTTGGATACCGGTGCCCGGCGGTCCTGCCTTCCTGCTCGGGCCGAATTTTTATGCGGTGAAAACCTACAACCCGTCGATGAACTATGCGCTCGCGATCTGCCACCTCGGCGACCGTATCCTCGGCGCCCCGCCTTTCCACCAGCCGTTCCCGGATTCGGAGCGCGCGCTGACGCTTGCGGAAGTCCAGGAGATGCAGACGCGCCTGACAAAGGCCGGCTTCGACACCGGCGGCACCGACGGCCGCGTGGGCAACGACACCATGAAGGCGGTCCGCGACTATCAGCTCAAAATGGGGCTTTCGCCCGCCGACGGCTACGGCGGACTGAAAGTGCTGGACCGATTGCGGCAGGGCAGCTAGCGGATTACCGACGGGCCCTGATCGGGCACCGCAACGTCGAGCACACGCAATTGCACACGCTCTGATCCCTGATAGCGGTCGACCGCAAGCGAGCCTGCCACGTGCAAGACCTGCTCGCGATGCTGAGCCAGCGCCTGGCCGAGCTTCTGACCGACCGCGCGAAATGCGATGCCGTTGAGGATGGCGCCGTCGCCGGACTTGAACCGTACCCGCAAATGCGCTTGGCCCACCTCGTCGGCAAAGATCAGTTGATGCGACGGCAGCGCGACAACCGGCTCGGGGTTGCCACTGCCGAAGGGCCCCGCGCGATTGAGCATTGCAACGAACTCCGGCGTTGCGCCGCGCGCGGTCACGGCGCCATCGATGAAGAGCTCGTTCGCATGGCGTGATTGAGCAACATCATGGGCCAGCATGCTCTCCATATACGCACGAAATTCCGCCAATCTCTCCTTGCGCAACGTGACGCCCGCCGCCATCGCGTGGCCGCCACCCTTCAACAACAAGCCGTCAGCGACCGCCTGGCGCACGGCCTTGCCAAGATCGACGCCGGAAATCGAGCGGCCCGAGCCGGTGCCGATGCCGCCCGGCTCGAGCGCGATCGCAAAGGCAGGTCGCCCGAACTTTTCCTTCAGCCGCGACGCGACCAGGCCGACCACGCCTGGATGCCAACCCTCCGACGCCGTCACAATCACGCTGCCTTTGTCTTCCAGCCCAAGCGAAGCGAACGCTTCCGCCTCGGCTTGCGCTTCGGCGGCCTGCTCGATCAACCGCCGTTCGCTATTGAGCCGGTCAAGTTCGGCGGCAATGCGCGCGGCTTCCGACACATCGGCTTCCAGCAAAAGTCGCACGCCGAGATCGGCGCGTCCAATTCGCCCGCCGGCATTGATGCGCGGCCCCAGCATGAAGCCGAGATGCCAGGCCTCCGGCGGACCGCTCAACCGCGAAACGTCCATCAGCGCGGTATGGCCGACATGGTCGCGCCGACGCATCGCAATCAGGCCTTTGGCGACGAAAGCGCGGTTGAGTCCGATCAACGGCGCGACATCGGCGACTGTGCCGAGCGCGACATGATGCAGCATGCCGAGCAGATCGGGCTCGGGCATTTCGCCCGTCCAAAATCCCCGCGCGCGTAATTCGCGGTTCACCGCAACGAGCGTGACCAGAGTGAGGCCGACGGCTGCGAGATAGCCAAGGCCGGACAGATCGTCCGGCCGGTTCGGATTGACCAGTGCGTCGACCTCCGGCAGTTCGACGCCGCATTGGTGATGGTCGATGACAACGACGGACAGGCCAAGCCGTTTGGCTTCAGCGAGCGGCTCGACGCTCGTGGTGCCGCAATCGACTGCGATCAGGAGTGTGGCTCCTTTCGCGGCCAGCGCCCGCACAGCCTCGGTATTCGGTCCATAACCTTCGAACAGGCGGTCGGGAATATGGATCAAGGGATCGAGCCCGCAATGCCGGAGATGCCAGGCAAGCAACGCCGCGGACGTTGCGCCGTCGACATCGTAGTCGCCGAATATCGCAACCTTTTCTCCGCGCAGCGCGGCGTCGGCAATGCGCTTTGCCGCTATCTCCATCTGCGTCACTGTGAACGGATCCGGCATGAGCTTGCGGATCGTGGGATCGAGAAAGTCAGGCACATCCTCGATCGCAACATCGCGGCCGGCCAGAACACGCGAGAGCATCTCCGGCAGTTGATAACGCTGTGCGATGGCGAGCGCGCGGGCAGCACCCCGGGCATCGAGCCGGTCGCGCCAAAGCTTTCCGGTCACGGACTGCGTCACGCCAAGAAACGCCGGCGGCGCCTCTGCCGGAAGTGCTGATGCGGGAAGCGTCATAGCGGTCCCAAGATAGGGAGCGCGAGGCAGATTCGCGACCTTTTCATCCTCCGGCTTGCGGGATGCGGTTGGAAAACTAGCACCCCAGGCGGTCGGCTATGCCGCCAAAATCCTTCGCCACGATGTCCCAGTCGCCCTTGGCCTCGAAATCGTATTTCTGCAGCGGCCCATATTCGGTGGGGCGCGCCACGAAAGCGGTCTTCAGACCCTGCTTCTGTGCGGCCTTGAGGTCATGGTTGTGGGCCGCAACCATCATCACCTGCTCCGGCTTCAGACAGAGAAGGCTTGCCGCGCCGAGATAGGTTTCGGGATCTGGCTTGTAGTGCTCAAAAAGCTCCGCCGACATGATGAGGTCCCAGGGCAGACCTGCGAACTTCGCCATGTTGGTCAAGAGCGCGACGTTGCCGTTTGAGAGCGGCGAGATGATGTATTTTGCCTTCAGCCGCGTCAGGCCGGCGACGCTGTCCGGCCAGGGATGCAACCGGTGCCAGCCCATCGCGAGATGATGGAGGTCGGCGTCGGTCAGTCCCTTGATCGAAAATTGCTCGACCAACTTCTCCAGCGAGCGGCGATGCAGGACGTCGAGGATGACATAGCCGTCCTGAGGATTCTTGCGCACAACATCCATCGAGGCGGCATAGACCGCGCGCCAGCCGTCGACCAGCGCGGTCCAGTCCGCATTGATGCCGCGCGCAGCGCCCCATTTGGTGAAGTCATTGATCAGGCTGGTGCGCCAATCCACCACGGTGCCGAACACATCGAACACCAGCGCTTTCACCGCGGAAAGATCGGACATCTCGGCCTTCCCTTGTCAGTCGAGGTGGAATTTTTCCAATTGCCGATGCTCGGCCTTGATGTAGCGCACCGTGCCGGTGACGGAGCGCATCACCACGGTCTCGGTTTCATACACGTTGTCTTTGCGGAACTTGACACCTGATAGCAGCGACCCCGTGGTGACGCCGGTCGCCGCAAACAAGCAATCGCCCTTCACAATGTCCTCGATGCCGTAAATCATTCGCGGATCGGCAATCCCCATCTTGCGCGCGCGCTCGCGCTTCTCGTCGGTGTCGAGAATGAGCCGGCATTGCATCTGCCCGCCGATGCAGCGGAGCGCAGCCGCCGCCAGCACGCCCTCCGGCGCGCCGCCGGTGCCGATGTACATGTCGACCCCGGTCTCTTCAGGACTTGCCGTGTGAATCACGCCGGCGACGTCGCCGTCGGTAATCAGCCGCACTGCGGCACCCGTCGAACGCACGCCCTGAATGATCTCGGCATGGCGCGGGCGGTCCAGCACCAGCACAGTGATCGCCCCCGGCTCGACGCCCTTCGCCTTCGCCAGCCGGCAAACATTGTCCGCGGGGGAAGCATCGAGTTCGACCACGCCCTTTTGATATCCCGGCCCGACCGCAATCTTCTGCATGTAGACGTCAGGCGCATGCAACAGCGTGCCGCCATCGGCCATTGCCATGGTCGCAATCGCGCCCGGCATGTTTTTCGCACACAGCGTCGTACCCTCGAGGGGATCAACCGCGATATCGACCTTCGGACCGGCATTCATGCCGACTTTTTCGCCGATGAAAAGCATCGGCGCTTCGTCGCGCTCGCCTTCGCCGATCACGACCGTACCTTCGATCGGCAGCTTGTTGAGCTCGCGCCGCATCGCGTCCACCGCGGCCTGGTCGGCTGCCTTCTCGTTGCCGTGGCCTCGCAGCCGGGCAGCCGAGACCGCGGCGCGCTCCGTCACGCGCACGATTTCCAGCGTAAGAATGCGCTCGAGCAACAGTTGCGGCGGAACGGAAATATGGGTCGACATTTTGCGCACTCCCTCAAACCTGTTCGGCGAAGCCGTGGCCCGCTAACAACCTTTCGGCGCGCGATCCGTTCGGATCGAGCGTTAATTTTTTTCGATCCTGATGACCTGCGGCCGCCCGCTGATCACCTTGTCTCGTTGCACGGCAGCGAGCGCACGGTGCACCGCATCCTCATGGGTCGCGTAGGTAATCAGCAGCACCGGGACCGGCGAAGCTTTTCCTGCTGCCTGCGCAACGTCAACGCCATTCGGGTGACGCTGCACAATGGATTCAATCGAAATCTTCTGTTCGGCAAGACGCGTGGCGATCGTTGCTGCCGTGCCGGCGAGATCGCGTGCCATCAGACGGATGTAATAGCCGCCTTCGTGGCGCTCCATCGGCGCCTTCTGGGTCGCGCGCAGCCGCTCGACCGGACGGCCGAACGGATTGACGCGGACGCCGCGCGCGATATCGGCGATGTCGGCCAGAACCGCGGAGGCTGTCGCCGCGCCACCCGCACCGGGACCGACGAGTGTGATCGGCGGGATGCCCTCGCCGTCGATGGTGACCGCGTTCGTCACCCCCATCACCTGGGCGATCGAAGAGGATTTCGGAACCATGGTCGGATGAACGCGCTGCTCGATGCCCTTTGCGGTCTTCACCGCAACCCCAAGCAGCTTGACGCGGTAACCGAGGTCGGACGCCGCGCGCAGGTCTTCCGGCGTGATCGAGGAGATGCCCTCGACATAGACCGCGCTCTGCGCGACCTTGGTGCCGAATGCAAGGCTTGCCAGGATCGCAAGCTTCTGAGCGGTGTCGTGACCGTCGATGTCGAAGCTCGGATTGGCTTCCGCGTAGCCGAGCCGTTGCGCATCCTTGAGACATTCGGCAAACGACAATCCCTCCTGCTCCATCCTCGTCAGGATATAGTTGCAGGTGCCGTTGAGAATGCCGTAAACGCGGTTGACGCCTGTAGCCGCGAGACCTTCGCGCAGGGTCTTCACCACAGGGATCGCCGCGCCGACGGCTGCCTCGAAATTCAATGCGCCGCCATGCTTCTCGGCGGCATGCGCGAGCCGCAAGCCGTGCGTGGCGATCAGGGCCTTGTTGGCGGTCACCACCGACTTGCCCGCCTTCAATGCCGTCTCGATCGCCGACAAGGCGGGCTCGCCTGAGCCGCCAATCAATTCCACGAGGCAATCGACACCGGGGTCGTTTGCGAGAGCCAGCGGGTTCTTGGCCCAGGCAATTCCGTTCAGATCGATTGCGCGCTTTTTCGATTTCGATCGCGCGGTCACGGCCACCACCCGCACGGATCGGCCGCAGCGCGCGGCCAGCACGCGACCTTCATTCTCGATCAGGCGGACAACCTCGGCACCCACGGTGCCGAGCCCCGCGATACCCACTCTCAGTGGTGCGACCATTACCAGGAAACCTTGCGGAAGATTTATCGCCGGTTGGCGAGCGGAACCACGTTGTGCAACGTTTCGATGCCGCTTTCAAGGAAACGGCGCACACCCCGGGCCGCCTGGCGGATGCGCTGTTCGTTTTCGACCATGGCGATGCGGACAAATCCTTCGCCGTGCTCGCCGAAGGCTACCCCGGGCGATACCACGACCCCGGATTTCTCGACCATCAAAGTCGCAAATTGCATGCTGCCGACGTCACGGAACGCCTTTGGCAGCGGCGCCCAGGCAAACATCGAGGCTTCCGGAGGCGGAATCTCCCAGCCCGCTCGCCCGAACGATTCCACCAGCGCGTCGCGCCGCTTGCGATAGGTCTCGCGCATCTCGCGAATGCAATCGTCAGGTCCATTCAGCGCCGCGGTCGCCGCCACCTGGATCGGCGTGAACGCGCCGTAGTCGAGATACGATTTGACCCGCGCAAGCGCGGCGATGATCCGCTCGTTGCCGACTGCAAACCCCATACGCCAGCCTGCCATCGAAAACGTCTTGGACATCGAAGTGAACTCGACCGTGACGTCCACGGCGCCCGGCACCTGCAGCACCGAAGGCGGCGGGTTGCTGTCGTCGAAGTAGACCTCGGCGTATGCGAGGTCCGACAGGATAAAGATCTCGTGCCGCTTCGCGAAGGCGACGAGATCCCGATAGAAATCGAGGCTCGCGACATAGGCGGTCGGATTGGAGGGATAGCAGACGACGATCGCCAGCGGCTTTGGGATCGAATGCAGGATCGCGCGCTCCACCGCTTCGAAAAATTGCGGCGTAGGTTCCGACGGCACCGAGCGGATCACCCCGCCGGCCATCAGGAATCCGAATGCGTGGATCGGGTAGCTCGGATTCGGGCACAGGATCACGTCGCCCGGCGCAGTGATCGCCTGCGCGACATTGGCAAAACCTTCCTTGGAGCCCAAGGTTGCGACGATCTGCGTCTCTGGATTGAGCTTCACGCCAAAACGCCTGGCGTAATAGGCAGCTTGTGCCTTGCGCAGGCCGGGAATGCCGCGCGAAGAGGAGTAGCGGTCGGTCCGCGGCTTGCCCAGCGTCTCCTTAAGCTTCTCGATGACATGCGGCGGCGCTGGCAGATCCGGATTGCCCATGCCCAGATCGATGATATCGGCTCCGGCATTGCGCGCGGCCGCCTTGGCTCGGTTGACCTGCTCGAACACGTATGGCGGTAGGCGGCGGATGCGGTAAAAATCTTCCATGGATCCTAAACTCCGGGCAACCGGACGGGCGGATTCGCGATCGACGCGAGATCGGAGACAGATCGCCGATCGTCCAGAAGTCACGCTAAATCAATGACTTAGCGCGAATTCAGGGACCATTGGCTGCGCCCTGATTGACGGTTGAATAGGCTCTTTTACCACGGACGCCCTGCGGCGCCAGCGATTACCTCATT
>Ga0310912_10000386_pt1 | contig 21478 bp, 19 predicted proteins | sample GREbulkMGOX080_FD_203443 | JGI IMG/M metagenome (GOLD analysis project Ga0310912, IMG submission 203443) | Lab enrichment of tropical soil microbial communities from Luquillo Experimental Forest, Puerto Rico - GRE.bulkMG.OX080 | ecosystem: Environmental > Terrestrial > Soil > Tropical forest >...
TTCCGGCGTGCGCGCGGTGTTCGCCTACGGCAATGCGCAGACCGTCGACGGACGCTGGTGGGAGGCGAAGGGGTCCAAGTTCCCGAGCGACATCGCGCGTCTGCGCAAGCAGTATTTCTCCAGCGATGATCAGCTGGTGACGCTTTATCTGGCGGCGCCGTCCGGCTCGCCCGAGCAGATTCTGCCGACGTTCAAGGCTGCGCGTGACGTCGGCGCGCGCATCACCATCCATGTCGGCGTCGGGGAGCGCGGCAGAACCGGCCTGTTGGAGAAATTGAACGCGGAAAAGGCGCTGGCAGCGGACACCACCTACATCCACTGCTGCACGCTCAACGACGCCGAGTGGAAGCTGATCAAGGATACCGGCGGCACCATCTCCATCGCCGGCTATGTCGAGACGTTGATGGGGCACGGCAATCCGCCGATCCAAAAGGCAATCGATACCGGCATCCGTCCCTCGCTGAGCGTCGATGTCGAAACCTCGGTCCCCAACGATTTCTTCCAGCAGATGCGCACGATCTTCTCGCTGCAGAAAAACGAGGTCTGGGCACGGCGGCTCGCCGGCGACAAGGATCCGCCGAAGTTCCTTACCGTGCGCGAGGTGCTGGAATTCGCCACGATCGAGGGCGCGCGGGCGAACGGCCTCGAACGCAAGATCGGCACCCTCACGCCCGGCAAGGATGCAGACATCATCCTGTTGCGGACCGATCGGCTCAACGTGATGCCGATGAACAATGCGGTCGGCGCGGTGGTCACCAGCATGGGCCCGCAGAATGTGGATACCGTGCTGATCGCGGGCAAGGTGATGAAGCGTAACGGCCAGCTGGTCGGCGTCGATTTCGGCCGTTTGGTCCGGCTCGGCGACGAGGCCCGCGACCGCCTCTATTCCAATGCCAACGTGAAGAACGTGCGGCTCTGAATAGTACGGCTGCCGCGGACGTCGCCGCCTTCGCGTGACTGGAGATGGGTCATGCGCGCCATGACGCTGGAGAAACCGCGCACGCCGCTCGTCATGCGCGAGCGGCCAGCGCCAGCTCCTGCGCCCGGCGAAATTCTCATCGAGGTCACGGCCTGCGGTGTCTGCCGGACCGATCTGCATGTGGTCGACGGCGAGTTGCCAAACCCTAAGCTTCCGATCGTGCCCGGCCACGAGATCGTCGGGCGCGTCGCCGCCATAGGGGCGAAAGTCGCGGGACTGGCCATAAGCGAGCGCGTCGGGGTCCCTTGGCTCGGCTCGACCTGCGGCGTCTGCCCGTATTGCCGCAGCGGCCGAGAGAACCTGTGCGATCGGTCGATATTTACCGGCTACACGCGCGACGGCGGCTATGCCACGCACGCGCTCGCCGATGCGCGCTACTGCTTCCCCCTTCCGGAGCGGCGGGATGACGCCGAGGTCGCGCCGTTGCTGTGCGCCGGCCTCATCGGTTGGCGCAGCTACCGCATGGCAGGCGCAGGCGAGGGGAGAGGCGCCGAGGGGACGGGCCCACAGGCGCTCGGCCTCTACGGGTTCGGCGCCGCCGCGCACATTCTGGCCCAGGTCGCGGCCTGGCAAGGCCGGCGCGTCTACGCCTTCACCCGCGGCGGCGATGACGCGGCGCAGGCCTTTGCAAAATCTCTCGGCGCGGTCTGGGCCGGCGGCTCAGACGAAATGCCGCCTGAGCCACTCGATGCCGCGATCATTTTTGCCCCGGTCGGTGCGCTTGTTCCACTGGCGCTCAAGGCGGTGAAGAAGGGCGGCCGGGTCGTCTGCGGCGGCATCCACATGACCGACATTCCGAGCTTTCCCTATCGGCTGCTCTGGGAGGAGCGGCAGGTCGTTTCGGTCGCCAACCTCACACGGGCGGACGCGCGCGAATTCTTGACGCTGGCGCCGCAGGCGGGCGTGAGGAGCGAGGTGACGCGTTATCCGCTCGAGGCAGCCAACGAGGCGCTTGCCGATCTGCGCGAAGGTCGCCTGCAAGGCGCGGCCGTGCTGATACCGTAATTGCAAATGTCCGAAACGTCGCGATAGTGGCGGAGAACCGCGTGGCTGCCCGCCGGCGCGGGTGGTCGTCATGCCGTTTTCGCCGAGGCTGACTACGGCGACGGCAGCGCCGGCTCGGCATGACCGATCGCGCGCTTGATCGAGGGAAAGCGCAGGCGCAGCGCGCGCTCCACCTCGTCGACCTTGTCGTGCACGTCCGCCACTTTCAGCGCGGGATCGACGAGGCAATGGAAATTGACGATCTCGCCGTCATCGGCTGCCCGCACGCGCACGTCGTGGATCGCGCCGACCAAATCGACCTTGGTCGCGATCTCGGTCAATGCGTCGCGCACCGCCGCGATGCGCTTCGCCGAGGCGTCGTGGCCGGGCTCATCGACCGATTGCAGGGGCTCGATATGCGTCTCGACCTCCACCCCCGGCCCCAGCTCGTCGCGGATGGCGTCTTCGAGCCCGGTCGCGATATCGTGCGCCGCCGCGAGCGAAAGGCCACCGTCGACTTCGAGATCGAGCGAGACCGCAAGTCGTCCCTCGAGCGCGTGCACGGTGACATGGTGAGCCGCGAGTGCGCGGTTGCGCGCGATCACCATGACCCGCTCGAGTATGGTCTCGTCATCGAGCGCGCGCGGCTCGGTGGTCACCGTCACCTCGGCGGCGGGGCTATCGGCGCGCACCGTCTCGACGATGCGATCCTTGAGCGCCGCCACGCGGTCGAGCGGCAGCGTGCGGCTGACTGCAACGACAAGGTCGACGAACAGCACCTCGCCGACCTGCCGCACGCGCAGCCCTTCGACCCCGACGACGCCGGGAACGCGCATGATGGCGGTGCTGATTTTGTCGGCGGCGCCGGCCGGGGCGGTATCGGTCAGCGTGTCAATGGTGCGCCGGCCGAGCCGCCAGCCGGCGATGCAAATCATCACCGACACGACCATCGCCGCCACCGAGTCGGCCCAGGCATAGCCGAGTGCGATCCCGAACAGGCCGACCAGCACTGCCAGCGACGACCACATGTCGGAATCGAAATGGAGCGCGTCCGCTGCGAGCGCATGGCTCGACGTCTTTTCCGCCGTTCGATAGAGCACGCGTGCGCGCAGGAAATCGACGACGATGGAGAGCGCGATGACGGCGAAGGCCCACGGCGTCGCCTCCACTTCCGGCGGCTGGGCGCTCATGAGCCGTTTAGCCGCTTCCCAAGTCACCACGCCGGCGAGAACGAACAGCAACGCCGTCTCGATAAGCGCGGAAACGCTCTCGACTTTGCCATGGCCGTAATGATGCTCGGCATCGGCGGGTTTGCCCGAAATGCGCACCGCGAAATAGGTCATCACGGTGGCGCCGAGGTCGATCAGAGAATGGGCCGCCTCCGAGAGCAGCGCGAGCGAGCCGCTCATGACCCCGACGACGGCCTTGGCCGTCGTCAAGCCCGCCGACGCGGCGATCGAAGACAGTGCAACCTTCTGCTTGACGTCCGCCATCACGCGTCTCCGCGCTGCGACCGGTAGCGATGACGGCTGCGGGCGTCAATGCAGCGGAACCACGTCAGCTGCCTGTCGTCCCTTGCGGTCTTCTGCGTCATGGGAATGCAAACGATTTGCATGTGAGGGCGCGACCGCCGCGAGGCGCAAGAACGGTTGCATTGGAATTCCTATCGCTCGAGGTCGCAACCTTCCACGACCGAACAGCGTGCAGGCTGCTTCTGCGCTCCCGCCCCGTCGTGGGAGCGCGCCGTGCGCGCGCGTGGGAACGTCAACGCAAGCAAGCGCCTTTCCATTTGCGCCAGGATGATCGTAGAAGGACAAGCTGATGGAGGAAGCGCCTAAACCGAGTTGCGCAGCCGTTCCAACCCGGCCGGGCGAAAAATGCGAATAAAATGAATGCATTAGATCGCAAATTCTGTATCGCCCCGATGATGGAATGGACCGACCGGCACTGCCGGTTCTTCCATCGCCTGCTCACGCGCCGCGCCTTGATCTACACCGAGATGATCACCACCGCCGCGGTGCTTCACGGCGCGCGCGCGCGGCTCCTGGCGCACGATCCGGCCGAACATCCGGTTGCGCTCCAGCTCGGCGGCTGCGATCCGCAGCAACTTGCCGAGTGCGCGCGTATCGCCGAAGCGTTCGGCTATGACGAGGTCAACCTCAATGTCGGTTGTCCCTCGGATCGTGTGCAGGTGGGCCGCTTCGGCGCCTGTCTGATGGCGGAGCCCGCCCTCGTTGGCGACTGCGTCGCCGCCATGACCGGCACGGTCAAGCTGCCGGTCACGGTCAAGTGCCGTATCGGCATCGACGATCAGGATCCGGAGGAGGCACTCGAAGCGCTCGCCTGTGCGGTCGAGCAGGCCGGCGTCGCCGCGCTGATCGTGCACGCGCGCAAGGCCTGGCTCGACGGTCTCTCGCCGCGCGAGAATCGCGACGTCCCGCCACTCGATTACGCTCGCGTCTACCGGCTCAAAGCCGCGCATCCCGGTCTTTGCATCGTGCTCAATGGCGGCGTCGCGGACATCGATCAAGCGCTGAAGCACCTGGGGCGCCTCGATGGCGTGATGATGGGACGTGCCGCCTACCAAGACCCGTGGCGTCTGCTGGCGGTCGATCCCGTGCTGTTCGGCGAGGCTGCGCCCTTTGCATCGCCGAAGGCGGCGGCCGAGGCCCTTATCCCCTATATCGAGCGCGAACTTGCACGCGGCACGCGGCTCAACGCCGTGACGCGGCACGTCCTCGGCCTGTTCCGTGGCGTACCCGGGGCACGCGCCTTTCGCCGCCATCTTGCGACCGAGGCATCAAAACCGGCCGCGGGCGTGGCTGCGTTCCGCCAAGCGCTCGCTCTCGTCGTGGATATGGACGCCCAAATGCTGCACAGCGCCGCGGCTTGATCCATCCTTCGTTGCCTTCGGAGCAGGATATGGTCTTGGGTGTGCCCGTGAGCGAGCTCCTGCTGCTCGCGACTTTGATCATTATCGCCGGATTCATCACGGGCATTCTCGCGGGGCTTTTCGGAATCGGCGGCGGCGCGCTCATTGTTCCGGTTCTGTACGAAGTCTTTGGCGTGCTCCACGTGCCGGACGAGGTTCGCTTCCAGCTATGCGTCGGCACCTCGATTGCGATCATCGTTCCGACCAATGTGCTGTCCTACCTCACCCATCGCGGCAAAGGCGTGGTGATGACGGATGTGGTGCGGGCATGGGCGGTGCCTGCGGTGGTCGGCGTTGCTGCCGGCTCGGCCATCGCGGCCGTTGCACCCGCCGCGGTGCTCAAGCTCGCCTTCGTGGCGATCGCGAGCGTGATCGCTTTCAAGCTGTTGGTCGGCCGCGATACTTGGCGGCTCGCCGACGATCTGCCAGGGCCAGTCGGCATGACGGCCTATGGCGTCTGCGTTGGGCTTGCCTCCTCGTTGATGGGCATCAGCGGCGGCTCGGTATCCAACATGATCCTGACGCTTTACGGCAAACCGATCCACAAGGCGGTCGCGACTTCGGCGGGACTCGGCGTGCCGATCACGATCGTTGGCACGATCGGTTACGTCCTCGCGGGCTTGCCACAGCAGTCGCTGATGCCGCCACTCTCGCTCGGCTTCGTATCGCTGATCGGCTTTGCGCTGATGGCACCCGTCTCGAGTTTCACCGCTCCTTATGGCGCACGCCTGGCTCACGCGCTTTCGAAGCGTCGGCTGGAGGTTGCCTTCGGCTGCTTCTTGCTCGTTGTCAGCCTTCGTTTTGCGGCGAGCCTGATCGGTTACGGATAGCCGCGCATCAGGAGCTTGTCGCCGCGCACCTCCCAGCTCTCCAGCCGATTGAGGAAGGTCATGCCGAGCAGGCTCGTGCGCAGTTGCCCGGGCTGGGCGATGAGCGCCGGCACCGAGCGCTCGCTGATGCCGCCGATCGACAATCGGTCGAGCGTGACCGGCGCGGCGCGGGCGCGGCCGTTCGCGGTCTCGACATTGACGGAATAGTTGAGGACTTCGAGCGGGAGGCCCGCGGCCTTGGCGGCTTCGTGGGTGAGGACGACGGCGCTCGCGCCGGTGTCGAGCACCATGGGAACGTGCGCGCCGTTGACTTGCGCGGCCACCGAGAATCCTCCGCCGCTCGCACGCGCAATTTCGACCGTCCGTCCCCTCGTTGCGGCACGACCCGGGATGAGTTCGGCGAGCACCCGCTCGCTGACCTCGCGCAGCTCGAAACGATAGGTGTATCCGAGCGCTAAGAGCGCCGCGACCATCACCCAGATGAGGACGGATTCGAGCGCGTGGGAAAAACGCTGCCGAAACAGCGTCAGCGCGATCAGGCCGACCAGCGCGAGCGCCATGATCTTCGTTTCGAGCGAAGAGCTATCGAACCGGGAGAGCTCCTCCAGCGCCGCTTCATTCTGCTGCAGCACGAGCACCAGCAGCACGATGGTCAGAACGGCAAGCAGGATCCAGAGCAGGCGGCGCACGATGGTGTCCTTCAGCCCACACTGCGTTTGAGACAGCCAGTTCCTTTTACGTCATGGGTTGGAGGGCCCTGGGCTTCGACATGTTTGGCGCTTCGGCAAGCGCTTGACCAGAGCCCGATCGACGTGATGGGGTGCAGACGATGGAATATACAACCGATCACGTGGCTGATCCAATGTAGCCGGCGCGGAGGACGGGAGCCGACATGAAGCTTTACGATGGAGGTCGCGCGCCCAATCCCCGGCGCACGCGGATCTTCTTGGCCGAAAAGGGAATCACCTTGCCCATGGAGCAAGTCGATCTCGGCGCCATGGCACAGAAGTCCCCGGCCTATGCCGCGATCAATCCGCTCAAGCGGGTCCCGGCGCTGGTGCTCGACGACGGCACGGTGATCACGGAATCGATCGCGATCTGCAGGTACTTTGAGGCGCTTAAGCCCGATCCGCCGCTGTTCGGGCGTGGCGCCTTGGAGCTGGCGCGTATCGAGATGTGGAATCGGCGCGTCGAACTACATTTGCTGTTTCCGGTCTCCCATGTCTTTCGCAACTCGCATCCGGCAATGAAGGAGATGGAAGTGCCGCAGGTGCCGGCGTGGGCCGAGGCCAACAAGCCGCGCATTCTGGAGTTCATCGCCTTGCTCGACAGCGAGCTGCATGATCGCCCGTTCGTCGCGGGCGACGCATTTACGGTGGCCGACATCACCGGTCTCGTCGCCGTCGATTTCATGAAGCCGGCAAAGCTCGCGGTGCCGGACGAGTTCAAGAACCTCAAGCGCTGGCACGCCGACGTCGCTGTCCGGCCCAGTGCATCGGCTTGACCATGCGCCTGACGATCGTCGGATCGGGTGATGCCTTCGGCTCCGGCGGCCGGTTCAACACCTGTTTCTATCTCGAAACGGCGAAAGGCACGCTGCTCGTCGACTGCGGGGCGTCATCGCTCGTCGCGCTCAAGGCACGCGGTCTCGATCCGAACGGGATCGACGGCATCGTGCTTTCGCATCTGCACGGCGACCATTTCGGCGCGCTCCCCTTCCTCCTGCTGGACGCCCAGTTCCTTGCGCAGCGCGAGCGACCGCTGTTGATCGCAGGACCGCCCGGCACACGCGCACGGCTCGATCAGGCGCTCGAAGTGTTCTTCCCAAGATCCAGCACGAACAAGTGGCGGTTTTCCTGGAAAGTGATGGAGATCGAGGTCGCTCGCCCGACCGAGGTGCTGGGGCATTGTGTCACCACCACCGAGGTGGTGCACTACTCCGGCGCGCCCTCGACTGCGATTGTGCTCTCCGACGGCGACAAGCGCTTCGCCTATTCCGGCGACACCGAGTGGATCGACGCGCTCGTCTCCGTCGCCGCCGGCGCCGATCTCTTGGTGATCGAATGCTTCGCCTATTCCGGCAAATTGCCCGGCCACATCACCTGGGATGTCCTCAAGCGGCGGCTGCCCGACCTGCGCGCGCGGCGGATCATGCTCACCCACATGAACCCGATCATGCTCGCCCATCTCGACGAGGTCAGAGCCGCGGGTGCTCTCGTTGCCGAGGACGGCGCGGTCATCGAGCTTTGAACTCAGTGGCGCGTTCGGACACGGCGGCGCGCAGGTCGAGCCGCGCGTTCACCGCTCCAACCTTGCGATGAGGCTCGACGTATCCCAGCGCCGGCCGCCCATCTTCTGCACTTCCGCGTAGAACTGGTCGACCAGCGCGCTGACCGGCAACGTGGCGCCGTTCTTGCGCGCTTCGCCCAGGCAAATGGCGAGATCCTTGCGCATCCAGTCGACCGCGAAGCCGAAATCGAACTTGCCCGCCGCCATGGTCTTGTAGCGGTTCTCCATCTGCCAGGACTGCGCCGCGCCCTTGGAAATGGTGTCGATCACCGCCTCGACGTCAAGCCCTGCCTTTTTGGCGAAATGAATGCCTTCGGCCAGCCCCTGGACCAATCCGGCGATGCAGATCTGGTTGACCATCTTGGTGAGTTGCCCGGCCCCGGCGGGACCGAGCAGCTTGCACATGCGGGCGTACGATCCGATCACCTTCTCCGCGCGGGCATAGGGCTCGGCATCGCCGCCGCACATGACGGTGAGCACGCCGTTCTCGGCGCCGGCCTGACCGCCGGAGACGGGCGCGTCGATGCTGCCGAAGCCGCGCTGCTTCGCCTCTCCGTAAAGTTCGCGTGCGATCTCGGCTGAGGCGGTGGTGTGGTCGACGAACACGGCGCCTTTCTTCACCCCGTGGAAGGCGCCATTCGGCCCCAGCGTTACCTCGCGCAGGTCATTGTCGTTGCCGACGCAGCACATGACGAAGTCCTGGCCCTCGGCTGCCGCTTTCGGCGTGGTTGCGCTGCGCCCGCCGTGCTGCGCCACCCACTTCTCCGCCTTGGCCGCGGTGCGGTTATATACCGTGACGTCGTGGCCGCCCTTGTTCTTGAGGTGCCCCGCCATGGGGTACCCCATGACGCCGAGACCGAGAAAAGCCACCTTCGCCATACCGTCCTCCCTCGAGCACTGCCATGCGACCGCGCGGATGCCTATATGCGGGAGTGATTGCGACGGCGCGGCCCTGACGTCAACCGTCATTGCGTTGACCAGACCCGCGCGCCCCTTATGGTGTCGGTCGCAATGATCCGGCGGAGAACGGTGCGATGGCGGTTACCAAGGAGCAGGTGCTCGCAACCCTCGGAGACGTCGAGAGCCCCCAGGGACTCCCGCTGCCCGAGACCGGCGCGCTTTCGGAGGTGGTCGCCGGCGACGGCAAGGTGTTCTTTTCCATCACCGTCGATGCCGCCGATGTCAAAGCCTGGGAGCCCGTGCGCAAGCGCGCGGAAGAGGTCGTGCGCGCGTTACCGGGCGTGCGATCGGCGCTCGTCGCGTTGACGGCAGAGCGCAAAGCGGGCGCGCCGTCGGCTCGTCCGCCGCCGCAGAGCGCCAGACCCGCGCCCCCGCGCGGCGAGTCCATCCAGGGCGTGCCGGGGGTCGAGGCGATCATTGCGGTCGCGTCGGGCAAGGGCGGGGTAGGCAAATCGACCACGGCGGTCAATCTCGCGCTCGGCTTGGGCGCGCTCGGCCTCAAGGTCGGGATCCTCGACGCCGATATCTACGGTCCATCCCTGCCCAAGCTCCTCGCCATCAAGGAGCGGCCGCAGACCATCGGCGGCACGCGGCTCAAGCCGATCACGCGCTACGGGCTCACCGTCATGTCGATCGGGTTCCTCATCGACGAGGAGACGCCGATGATCTGGCGCGGGCCGATGGTGATCTCGGCGCTCACCCAGATGCTGCGCGAGGTCGAGTGGGGCACGCTCGACGTGATGGTGGTCGATATGCCGCCCGGCACCGGCGATGCGCAGCTCACCATGGCGCAGCAAGTGCCGCTCAAGGGCGCGGTCATCGTTTCCACGCCGCAGGACCTCGCGCTGATCGATGCCCGGCGCGGCGTGTCCATGTTCAAGCGGGTGAACGTGCCGGTGCTCGGTGTGGTCGAGAACATGAGCTATTTTCTCTGCCCGAGCTGCGGCACGCGATCCGACATCTTCGGCCATGGCGGCGCGCGGCACGAGGCGGAACGTCTCGGCGTCCCGTTCCTCGGGGAAGTGCCACTGCATATGGCGATTCGCGAAAAATCCGATGCCGGCCTGCCGGTGGTCGCGACCGAACCCGACGGCCCCCACGCGCAAATCTATCGCGACATCGCCGTGAAGGTGCGCGAGCAACTCAAGGGCGTAAGCGCCGCACGTGCGGCGCCGAAGATTGTGATCGAGGCTTAAGCGGCGCCTCACCCCGTCTTCTTCGCCGAGCCATCTAGATGCCCGCTGCCACTCGCGGGAGAGGAGGGGGATCGCGAGCGCAGCGCGTCAATCCTCCACCCACATGCGCAGCAGATTGGCGAATGACTTCGAGATGAGGTCGAACTCCGTCGATTTGCCTTCGCGCGCAAATATCTGCCGCCGCGCGGTGTCCAAATCGAAGAGGAGCTCCCGTTGCGCCGGGTCGCGAATGAAACTCCTCGCCCAGCCGACCGCGGCGAGGCGCGCTCCGCGCGTCACGGCGGTGACGCGGTGGAGCGAGGTGGCGGAATAGGCGACCAGCGCGCCGGCAGCGAGCTTAAACGCTTCCTCGCCCCCCGCGCTTTCGATCGTGAGCTCGCCGCCGTCGTAGCTCGTCGGTTCGGACAGGAAGAGCGTGAACGCGACGTCGGTGCGCATGCCCTCCATCAGCGCGTCGTCGACGTGGCTGCCGTAGTGCATATTTTTCTCGTAGCGCGAAAAAATGAGCGGCGAGAGCGCCTTCGGCCGCACCGCGAGGCGAAAGACCTCGTTGCCGAGCACGCGTTCGGCCACAAGCTTGCGGATCGTGTCGAGTGAACGGGCGGGCTCCGCCTGCCGGTTGTTCTTGACCATGCGCGCCGCAAAGCCCGCGGTTGCCCGGCCGTCGACGAAGCGCGCGCGCTTGAGCGCAGCGCGCACGAGTTTGATCTCCTCGGCCGAGAGCACGTTGCCGATCACGATTTGCATCAGGGTTCCTCGGCGGTCTGCCAACGATCGAACACGCGGTTGCGGTCGCCTGGCAAGCGCGCTGCGGCGCCCGTCTAGTTTTTGTCGTTAGAATGATTAAAAACAAGGACGTTACTGGACGGATGCCGGTCACGATTATAAGCATCGCCCGCCTTGTCTCGCATGGAGTATGACGTGCGGACGGCGAAATCTTGGAAATCGCCGTCGGGATTCGACATGAAAACCAAAAGCAAGATCTGGATCGGTGTCGGCGCCTTCGTGGTCGTGGGGACGGGGGCAGCAAGCGCCACGGGGCTGCTTGCTGCTGAAACCGCTTTTGGCCGCGGCGCACGGCCCGATCGGCCAACCGACGCTGCGATCTCATCCACCGACCGTACCGTCGTCGCTCAACACGCCGGCCACGGTCCGGAGGCGGGCGAAGCCGGCGAAACCAAGAACTTCGCCGCTCTGCCGCCCGAACTCGCCTTTGCCGCGAGGATCGCATTGCTACGCGGCCATCTCCTGGTGGGCGATGAACTGGTGAAGCAGCAACAATGGAACGCGGCACTGCCGCATTTCCTTCACCCGACCGAGGAGATTTACGGCGACATCAAGGGCGAGCTTGCCGAGTACCAGGTGCCACCGTTCGACGCGGCGCTCAAAGCGCTGTCCGATGTGGTCAAGGCCAAGAAGGGCGGCAACGACTACGCCACGGCGCTCAAACCCGTGAACGACGCGCTTGCCGCCGCCGATGCCGGCATGAAAGCAAAGCAGGCCGACTGGCCGGGCTTCGTCGTGGAGGCGGCGGTGGAGGCGCTCAAGGCCGCCGCCGGTGAATACCAACAGGCCATCATCGGCGGCAGGATCGCCAAGCCGGTCGAATATCAAGACGCGCGCGGCTTCGTCTGGCAGGCGGAGCGCATGATCGAAGGTGTCGCCGGGGAGCTGCAAAAGAAAAACGCCCCAGCGCTGAGCGAGATGCGCGCGGGATTAGCCGAGCTGAAGAAGGCGTTTCCCTCGCCCATGCCGCCGCGAACGCCGGTCAAGGACCACGCCGCCGTCCTCGGCGACGTCTCGCGCATCGAGCTTGCCGGCGGCAAGCTGATGTGACGGCGATGCGCGCGCCGGTCAGGATGCGCCTTGCCGCCGCGGCGTTTGTGGCGGGCGGGGTGATTGGTGGGGCAGCGGCGGCGCTCCTGCATTCTCCGATTCTGCAAGCGGCGCCGGCGGCGCGCCCGACGGATGAGCTTGCCGCGCTCAAGGCATCGTTTCGCCGACCGCCGACCGTGCCGTTTCCGGCCGACAATCCATTCTCGGAGCAAAAGCGCGCACTCGGCGAAGCGCTCTTCCACGACAAGCGCTTGTCGATCGACGGCAGCTTGGCGTGCGCAAGTTGCCACGAGCGTGGCAAAGGCTTCGCCGACGGCAAAATGCAGGGACGCGGCGTGCCCGGTCGTCCGCTCAAACGCCATACTCCGACTTTGTGGAATCTCGCCTGGTCCTCCCCGGTGTTTTGGGACGGGCGCGCGCGCAGCCTCGAAGAGCAGGTCGCGGGGCCGATCGAGGCGCCCGACGAAATGGCGCAGCCGATCGCCGCGGTTGTCGCGCGTCTTGCTGCCGATCCCGCCATGGTGCGTGCGTTCACGCAAGTATTTCCCGAGGCGCCGCGGGTCGACGGTTCAAATCTCGCCAAGGCGATCGCGACCTACGAGCGGACGTTCGTGTCGCCTGATACGCGTTTCGACCGCTGGATCGCCGGCGAGGAGCACGCGTTGACCCAAAATGAGGTCGCCGGATTCAGGCTCTTTACCGGCAAGGCGGGATGCGTGAAATGCCACAGCGGCTTTGCCTTTACCGATTATGCATTTCACGACATCGGCCTGCCGGGCGAGGACCGCGGCCGCGGAGCGGTGCTGCGGCTTGCAGCGGCGGAGCACGCGTTCAAGACGCCCGGACTGCGCGAGATCGCCCGTTCCGCTCCCTACATGCATGATGGCTCGCTCGCCACGCTCGAAGATGTGCTCCGTCACTATGTGAGCGGCGTGGCCGATCGACCAACCCTTTCCAAGGATCTCACGCGCGGGCTCAAGCTGTCGGATGCGGAGCGCGCAGACCTCATTGCATTTCTCGGCACGCTGACGAGCGAAGGAGAGCCCGCGCTGCCGGACAAGATCGCAGCGGTGAAAATCGGCCCGTCAGGACCGGCGGAACAGGTCAGCACGGTGTCCCAAGACGACAAGGCTTTCCACCCCACGCACATTGCGCTCCCGCGCGGCGGGCGATTATGGATTGTCAACAACGACACCCGCACCCACAACGTCCGCATATTCGATCCCGGCCTCGACTTCGATTCCGGCGCGCAGGAGCCGGGCGAGACGGTCGAAATCAACTTCCCCGCCGGCGGCTCGTTTCTCGTGTTCTGCGGCATCCATCCGAAGATGGAGCTTTACGTCGACGTCGCACGCTAGGTGAGCAGTGTGTCGCGGGCCTTCCCCCTTGCGTCGGTCGCGGCGGGGAGACTATCTAGCCGCCAACTTGCGGACCGCCGGGGCTGCAAATCCGAGCATGACCCCCGCACGGGCCGGGATTATCCCGCCACCGGGGGTCCCCGTGAATCAGGAGGAACATGTCCATGAAACGCCGCGAATTTCTCAAGGTTGGCGCTGCCGGGATGGCCGCATCGGCGCTGGCTGCGCCTGCCGTTGCGCAATCGATGCCGGAGGTCAAATGGCGGCTGACGGCAAGCTGGCCGAAATCGCTCGACACCCTCTACGGCGCTTGCGAGACCTTCGCCAAGCACGTGGCCGAGGCCACCGACAACAAGTTTCAGGTTCAGCCTTTCGCCGCGGGCGAGATCGTGCCTGCGTTGCAGGTTCTCGACGCGGTTCAAAACGGCACGGTCGAGATGGGCCATTCGGCCATGTACTACTATATCGGCAAGGACCCGACCTGGGCGCTGTTCTGCGCCGTCCCGTTCGGCCTTAACGGCCGCCAACAGAATGCTTGGTTCTACGACGGCGACGGCACCAAACTGATGGACGAATTCGGCAAGAAGTCCAATGTCTACCCCCTGGTCGGCGGCAATACCGGCGCGCAGATGGGCGGCTGGTTTCGCAAAGAGATCAAGACCGTCGACGATCTCAAAGGCCTCAAGTTCCGCATCGGCGGCTGGGCCGGCAAGACGCTGCAGAAGCTCGGCGTCGTGCCCCAGCAGATCGCCGGCGGCGATATCTATCCGGCATTGGAGAAAGGCACCATCGACGCGGCCGAGTGGGTCGGCCCCTACGACGACGAGAAGCTCGGCTTCTATAAGGTCGCGCCCTACTATTATTACCCCGGTTGGTGGGAGGGCGGCACCGCGCTGCACTTCCTGATCAATCCGGCAAAATGGAACGAATTGCCGAAGAATTATCAGGCGATCGTCATCGCAGCTGCAGGTTTCGCCAACGTTGAAGTGACGGCCAGGTACGACGCGCGCAACCCAGCCGCGTTGAAGCGTCTCATTGCGGCCGGCACACAGTTGCGTCCGTTCCCGCAGCCGGTCATGGAAGCGTGCCTGAAGGCGTCGAACGAGGTCAATGCCGAGACGTCGGCGACGAACGCCGACTACAAAAAGGTCCTGGATTCGATGCAGGCATTCCGCAACGATGAGGTTCTGTGGTGGCAAGTCGCGGAATACACCTACGACGGCTTCATGATCCGCACCCGAACGCGCACGTAACGCACACGTAAAGCGAGGCGGCGCTGCGAACGGCGGCGTCTCGCTTCGCCGGCGCCCCTTTTGCCAAAGCGAGTGGCCGAGTTGCTTCACGGTCGGCGATCAATGCCAACGTTTCCAGCTTGAGCGAGGATGATCTAACATGCTTCGCGCGGGCCGTGCCGATGGCTGACGAAGCCAGGGAGGACTCATGAAACGTCGTCAATTCCTGCGGGCAGCTGGCTTGGCCGCCGCGGCGACCGCAGTCGCCAAGCCCGCCATCGCGCAGTCCATGCCGGAGCTCAAGTGGCGGCTGACATCGAGCTATCCAAAATCGCTCGATACCATCTATGGCGCGTCGGAAGCCTTCGCCAAGGCGGTCGCCGAGGCGAGCGACAACAGGTTCCAGATTCAAGTCTTTGCCGCGGGCGAGATCGTGCCGGGCCTGCAGGCGGCCGACGCGGTGCAGAGCGGCACCGTCGAGATGTGCCACACCGCGTCCTACTATTATTTCGGCAAGGACCCCACTTTCGCGTTCGGCACCGCCGTGCCGTTCGGTCTCAACAGCCGCATGCAAACCGCCTGGATGTATTTCGGCGGCGGCATGGAGCTGATGAACGACCTCTACAAGAAGTTCAACATCTACGGGATTCCGGCCGGCAATACCGGCGCCCAAATGGGAGGCTGGTTCCGCAAGGAGATCAAGGAGGTCTCCGATCTCAACGGGCTCAAAATGCGGATCGGCGGCTTTGCCGGGCGCGTCATTTCGAAACTCGGCGTGGTGCCGCAGCAGATCGCCGGCGGCGACATCTATCCGGCGCTCGAGAAGGGCACGCTCGACGCCTGCGAGTGGGTCGGCCCCTACGACGACGAGAAGCTCGGCTTCCAGAAGGTCGCCCAGTACTACTACTACCCCGGCTGGTGGGAAGGCGGGCCCATGCTGCACAACTTCATCAACCTCGATAAGTGGAACGCCCTGCCGCCGGCCTACAAATCACTGGTGCGCACCGCGTCATCGATGGCGAACGAGTGGATGCAGGCAAAGTATGACGCTGCCAATCCGGCGGCGCTCAAGCGGCTGGTGGCGGGCGGCGCGCAGCTACGGCCGTTCACGCAGCCGGTGATGGACGCCTCGCTGCGAGCGGCGCTCGATCTCTATGCCGAAGTGTCCAAGAGCAATGCCGACTTCAAGAAGGTCTGGGAGGCGATGCTTGCCTTCCGCAACGACCAATATCTGTGGTGGCAGGTGGCCGAGCTGACCTACGACAGCTATCTCGTTCGCAACCGCAGCCGCACCTGATCGTCGTCGCGCGGACGGATCATCCCTCGGCGTCGGTAGCGATAGTGCCGGAGATGGCGCTATACGTTTCGTTCTCGCCCGTCTATAGATATTGAATTCTTGCGCCGGTATCCGGCGTCGAAAAAACTCAAGCCTAACGGGCCGACAGGGAGGATCATCATGAAACGACGGGAATTTCTCAAAGCGGCGGGCGTCGGGATCGCCACGTCCACAATCGCGGCGCCGGCCATCGCCCAGTCGATGCCCGAGCTGAAATGGCGGTTGACGGCAAGCTGGCCGAAGTCGCTCGACACGCTCTATGGCGCGGCCGAACACCTGTCCAAGCGGATCGGAGAGCTCAGCGAGAACAAGTTTCAGATCCAAGTGTTCGCGGCGGGCGAGATCGTGCCCGGCCTGCAGGTGCTTGACGCGGTGCAGAACGGCACGGTCGAGATGGGCCATACCGCGAGCTATTACTACTTCGGCAAGGATCCGGCGTTCACCTTCGGCACGGCTTTGCCGTTCGGCCTCAACACCCGTCAGCAAGAGGCCTGGCAGTTCCAAGGCGGCGGCATGGAGCTGCTCAATGACTTCTTCAAAACTTATAACTGCTGGGGCCAGCCGACCGGCAACACGACGTGCCAGATGGGCGGCTGGTTCCGCAAGGAAATCAAAAGTCTCGACGACATGAAGGGCTTGAAGTTCCGCGTCGGCGGTTTCGCCGGACGCATTCTGGCCAAGCTCGGCGTCGTGCCGCAGCAGCTTGCCGCCGGCGACATCTTTCCGGCGCTCGAGAAGGGCACCATCGATGCCGCCGAATGGGTCGGCCCCTACGACGACGAGAAACTCGGCTTCGTCAAGATCGCCAAGTACTACTACTATCCCGGTTGGTGGGAAGGCGGCGCGCAGCCGCATCTTCTGATCAATCTTACCAAGTGGAACGAGCTGCCGAAGATCTATCAGGCGATGGTACAAGCCTGCGCGCGCGAGGCGGGCGCGTGGATGACGACCAAATACGACGTGCTCAATCCGCAGGCGGTGAAGCGGCTGGTCGCCTCAGGCGCCGAGCTGCGTCCGTTCCCGCAGCCGGTCATGGAGGCTTGCTACAATTCGGCCAACGAGATTTACGCCGAGTTGGCGCAGAGCAATCCCCATTTCAAGAAGATGCTGGACAGCCTCACCGCGTATCGTAGCGACTCCTATCAATGGCTACAGGTGGCCGAGCTCGCCTACGACAGCTTCATGATGCGCATGCGCACGCGGGCCTGATGCATCCGCGTTGATCACAATCGATAGCTGGCCCCGAAGCTTCGGCTTCGGGGCTTTCGATTTCTCGCGCCCGATTTCATTGCGGCTTGGCTGGCGGGCCGAAATCGAGCGGCGGCGGCAGATCGGGCTGCGGAATTTCAATCTTGATCTTGGACGGATCGATGCGAGTACTGCGGTCGATCCAGTAGGTCACCGACCCTGGCCAGAAGATGACGATGATGACCAAAATCACTTGCAGCACCACCCAGGGGATGGCGCCCCAGTAGATTTCCGAAGTCTTGATCGAACGTGGCGCGATGCCGCGCAGATAGAACAGCGCGAAACCGAATGGAGGATGCATGAAACTCGTCTGGATATTGGCGCAGATCAGTACGCCGAACCAGATGAGATCGATGCCCAGCTTGTCGGCAACCGGTGCCAAGAGCGGGATGATGATGAACGCGATCTCGAAGAAGTCGAGGAAGAACGCGATCACGAACACGAAGGCGTTGACGAAGACCAGGAAGCCGACCTGCCCACCCGGCAGCGACGTCAACATATCCTCGATCCACACCTTTCCGCCCACGCCCTGGAACACCAGGCTGAAGGTACGCGCGCCGATCAGGATGTAGACCACCATGGCGGTGATGCGCATGGTCGTCGCCATTCCCTGATAGAGCAAAGACCAAGTCAGCGTGCCGTAAGAGGCGGCGAGCGCGATCGCGCCGACCACGCCCAGGGCTCCTGCCTCGGTCGGTGTGGCGAGCCCCATGAAAATCGTCCCCAGTACCAGGAAGATCAGCCCAAGCGAGGGGATGATGCCGCGCAGGCATTTTTTCCACAGCGCCCAGCCCTTGAGCGTGCGAGCTTCGAGCGGCAGAGCCGGCACGTCCTTTGGCCAGAGAAAACTGACGATGAGCACCCAGATGCAAAACAACGCGAGTTGAATGATGCTCGGACCGATGGCGCCGGCATACATGTCGCCGACCGAGCGGCCGAGTTGATCGGCCAGCACGACCAGAACGAGCGAGGGCGGAATGAGCTGGGTGATCGTGCCGGACGCCGCGATGACGCCCATCGTGTGCCGCGTCGAATAGCCGTATTTCAACATCGGCGTCATCGAGATCACGCCCATGGCGATGACCGAAGCCGCGACCGTGCCGGTAATGGCGCCGAGGATGGCGCCGACGAAAATCACCGCATAAGACAAGCCGCCGCGCACCGGACCGAACAATTGCCCGATCGAATCGAGCAGATCCTCGGCCAGGCCGCAGCGCTCGAGGATGGCGCCCATGAAGGTGAAGAACGGAATCGCGAGCAGCAGATCGTTGGAGATGATGCCGAACAATTGATAGGTGAGATTGCCGAGGAAGTCGGGGCTAATGAGACCGAGTTCGATGCCCATGAACCCGAAGAACAAGCCGGTCGCGGCGAGCGAGAATGCCGCCGGATAACCGATCAGCATGAAAAGCACCATGCCCCCGAACATCAGGGGCGCCATGTTCTCCCGCACGAAATGAATCATTGCAGCGGCTTCTCGTACTCGAACTGCAGCCGATGGTGATGGATGAGCGCCTCGACGCGCTTGATGAGCTCGGAGACGCCTTGCAGCGCCATCAGCGTGAAGCCGACGGGAAGGATGAGCTTGACCGGCCAGCGGATGAGGCCGCCGGCGTTCGACGAGGTTTCGTCGATGCGCCAGGATTCCACGAACCACGGCCACGTGAAGTAGACGAGGATCACGCAGATCGGCAGGAGAAAGAGCAGGCAGCCGATGATGTCGATCCAGATGCGCGCTCGTTCGGAGAGCGCCGAGTAGATCAGGTCGACGCGCACATGCTCGTTGACCCTGAGCGTGTAGGGACCGCCCAGCAGTACCATGCCCGCGAACATGTACCACTGCACTTCCAGCCAGGCGTTGGAGCTTGCACTGAACAGATAACGGCTTGTCGCGTTGCCGGCGCTGATCAGGCAGGCAAGAAGCACAAGCCAATTGGCGACTTCGCCGAACCGATCGTTCACGTAATCGATGGCCCGGCTCAGCTTGAGCAAACCCTCCACGCGCCGTCCCCTCATGCCGTGGTCCCGTGAGGCGGGACCGTGTCGTTGCCCAGTTTGTCACCCCTGAGCTTTGGCCCGGCCGCGATGGCGCCGAGGCCGAGGAACCTTCCTAGACCCCCGCGCGGACGTCAATTGGAAAAACGGACGAGGAGGACGGACGACAGAAGTCCGTCCCCCCTCGCATGTCATCGGGTGTCCGATTAGCCCCCGGTCACGCTCATGTGGCGGGACAGCGCCGGCCGCTGATGGCGTCGGTCGATGATGAAATCGTGCCCCTTGGGCTTGCGCGAGATCGCTTCCGCAATCGCCGCATCGAGCAAATCGTTGCCTTCGGACGCGCGCAACGGCGTGCGCAGATCGGCGGCGTCCTCCTGACCGAGGCACATGTAGAGGGTTCCCGTGCAGGTCACCCGCACCCGATTGCAGGATTCGCAGAAATTGTGGGTCAGCGGCGTGATGAAGCCGAGCCGGCCGCCGGTCTCGGCGACGTTGACGTAGCGCGCAGGCCCGCCGCTGCGATAGTCGATATCCTCGAGCGTGAACCGTTCGCCCAAGCGCGCCCGCACGATCGACAGCGGAAGATATTGATCGAGGCGGCCTTCGCCGACATCGCCCAGCGGCATCACCTCGATGAGGGTCAGTTCCATGCCGCGCCCGTGCGCCCATTCGAGCAGCGCCGGGAACTCGTCCTCGTTCACGCCTTTGAGCGCAACCGCGTTGATCTTGACCTTGAGTCCGGCCGCCTGCGCCGCATCGATGCCGGCCAAAACCTTGTCCAGCTCCCCCCAGCGCGTGACGGCGCGGAACTTGTCGGGGTCGAGCGTGTCGAGGGAGACGTTGATGCGCCGCACGCCATGGCCGGCGAGTTCGTCGGCATATTTCGGCAGCTGCGACCCGTTGGAGGTCAGCGTAAGCTCGTCAAGCGCGCCGGTCGACAGATGGCGCGCGAGCGAGGCGACGAGGGTCATGATGCCGCGCCGCACCAGCGGCTCGCCGCCGGTAAGGCGAAGCTTCCTCACGCCGTGCCCAATGAAGGCGCCGCATAGCCGGTCGAGTTCTTCGAGCGACAGCAGGTCGGCCTTGGGCAGGAATGTCATGTTCTCCGACATGCAATAGACGCAGCGAAAATCGCAACGATCGGTCACCGAGACGCGCAGATAGGTGATCGCGCGTCCGAACGGGTCGATCAGCGCGGAACGCGCGTCTTGGCGATCGAATGCGAGATTTTGCGCGTCGCGCGTCATCACGGGGCACTGCTCAGCGCCCGAGCGAGCGCACCTGCGTCAAGGCGCTCCCGGGCAACGGAAAAAGGCGGCCTTCCGCCGTTTCATATGGGAATTCTGACGGATATCGGCCAGAGCGTCCAGCGCCGTGGCGAGGGTCGCAACGACGATAACTGCTGCCCCGCTATGGCGCCACCAAGCGAAATTATCGCGACGGCCAGGGATAGTTGGTCGCCGACGGCGCCGCCTCCGTCGGGGCTGAAGGTGCCGGGGCAAGCGCAGGCGCAGGTGTAGGCGCAGGTGCAGGTGCAGGTGTCGGCGCCGCCGTCGGCGCGGGCGTAGGCGCTGCCGAGGCCATGGGCGGCGGTGCCGCCGGACGGGCCGCTGCCGCGACGGGTTTCTTCTTCTTCGCAACCAGCTTTTTCGGCGGTGCCGCCGGCCGCAGGTCCACGTGAACCGGATTGGGCGCGAGCCGCGGCGCAGCGGCTGCGCCCTCCGTCTCCGGACGCACCGACACGGTCTGCGGCTGATAGCCGCTCAGCGCAACCGTTACCGAGAACTCGCTACCGGGCTGGACCGAAAGCTTACAGGGCGTGCGGCAGCTCTCGCCCAACGAGGTTTTCGCGTCCGCCCCTGGCGGCTCGGACTCAATGGCCAGCGCCTCGGGCTGCGGGGTCGACTTCAGGAAATCCAGGCTCGGCATCGTTGCGGAACATGCGGCCAGCATGAAGCCACACGCCATGACGGCAATGACTCGGCTCATGATTGGATCCCACCACTGGGCGGCGCAGCGCCGCCTCTCCCCCAAGACCACGACCATAGAAGCGCGGCAGGGCCTGCGCAACCTAGGGTTCCTTCCCCCGCATGCTATGGCTTACCCACCCTAAAAGGCCCCCAAGTGTGGCGCCGATAAGGTAAAATAGGATTAACGTCGGTTTGCCGCGGTGGGGCTGCCGGCGCCCAACAGGTCGAATACCGCGTTTGGCAGCTCGGCGAAGGTACTGATGACCCGGTCGGCCCCCAATTCGCTCACCGGGGTCTCGGTGTAACCATGGTCGACGGCAACGACCGGAA
>Ga0310912_10000387_pt1 | contig 21457 bp, 23 predicted proteins | sample GREbulkMGOX080_FD_203443 | JGI IMG/M metagenome (GOLD analysis project Ga0310912, IMG submission 203443) | Lab enrichment of tropical soil microbial communities from Luquillo Experimental Forest, Puerto Rico - GRE.bulkMG.OX080 | ecosystem: Environmental > Terrestrial > Soil > Tropical forest >...
TCACCTGGGCGGTGGATATATGAACGAGTTCTACGCCAGAGAGTTCTGGCGCTTCGTGATGGTCCAGCAGTACGTCGCGAAATTGGCGCAGACCGCCATCGAGTTTCCGCCAATGCAGGCCCCGGCCTCTTTCAATCTTGATGCCGTCAAGGCTAAGGTCGAGGAGATGATCAAACAACGCGAAGGGCAATAACTACGGCTGACTTACAGTGATACGCGGGCGCTCCCCCAGGGAGCGCCCGCTTTTTTTCAGTGAGTCCGCTTTTGGCCCAAAGCGGACATTGACCACTGCACAAACCAGACGGACGTTGTCGGGGCTTACCCCTCGATGGCGTTCTGCTATCTTTTACGCACCACCCGGCGGGCTGTGCAACCCGTCTTCCCATGCCACACGGCGCGCACTAAGTGGCGAGGAATTACAGATGTACCGACCTGACCAATTTCGCGTTGAAGACATTGCGCAAATGCACGCGCTGCTGCGCGCCCGACCCTTTGCCGCACTCGTCACGGCGGGGCCTAGTGGTCTGTATGCCACCCATCTGCCAACGGTGCTCAAAGACGAAGGCGAGCATGGCGTGATCGAATGTCATCTCGCGCGGGCCAATCCGCACTGGAAGGATATCGCCGCCGGCGGAGAAGCTCTCATGATTTTCCAGGGTGCTCAGGGCTACATCACGCCCAGCTGGTACCCCTCGAAATTCGAACACGGCAAAGTCGTGCCGACTTGGAATTACGCTATCGTCCACGCTTACGGACGCGCGGTAGTAATGGAAAACAAAGATTGGCTGCACCGACACGTAAGCGAACTGACCAAGCAACAAGAGCAGTTTCAAACAACACCTTGGGCACTTTCGGATGCGCCACAATCCTATATTGATTCAATGCTGCGCGGCATTGTCGGCTTCCGGTTCGCAATTACGCGGCTGGAAGGCAAATGGAAGATGAGCCAAAACAGAGAATTGAAAGACCAGATAGGCGTGGCGCGAGGACTTGGCATGCGAGCCGATGGAGATGATTTCGAAACAGCCGACCTCGTGTTGCAGGGTCGCAAAACGAAAACTGACTGAAGTCTGCTATTGGCCCTTAGCGGATATTCCAATTTGCGCAGCGAATGTCTGCTCACGGGATGCAAGCAGACAGTCAAGTCCGATAGGCGTTGTGTCGCAAATGGCCATTGCTGATGCGTAGGAGAAATTTCTCAGCGCAAATTGACTGTTGGCCCATTTTGCGGGTCGCAAATTTCCTGTTTTGATAGCGACCAGTCCGGGAATGACGTCCTTTGAATGGGCGCCCTCCTTTACGCCAACAACGGGAGACCTATGACGATGAGTCAAGACGGGGTCACGATACTTGTCGGCACGACGAAGGGTGCCTTCCTGATATCTAGCGAAAGCGATCGGAAGGACTGGGCAGTTAAGGGGCCGTTCTGCGACGGCTGGCCCATCAATCACATCATCGGTGATCCTGCCACGCGGTTGCTGTGGGCGGGTGGGGGTAGCGATTTCCACGGAGCGGGTGTGTGGCGCTCTGAAGACTTGGGAGCAACCTGGCACGTTGCAAAGCTCACAAAAGGACAGATCGATGAGTGGGCAGCGAACGATCCGCAACTCGCCGCAATGATGAACTGGACCAAAGAGCCGTTGCATTTTGCAGATCAGTTTTCGCAGATCTGGTCGCTTTGCTACGCCCATGGCACGCTATATGCCGGAACAAAACCAGCAAGATTGCTTTCAAGCCGGGACGGCGGCAAGAATTGGGAAGAAGTGCGAGGTTTGCGCGACCATCCTTCTTCCGACAGTTGGAATCCTGGTGGCGCCGGATTGGTATTGCATACGATCTTGTTTGATCCGGAAAATGCCAAAAAGCTCTGGATCGGGATTTCGGCAGCTGGCGTCTTTGCGACCGAGGATGCAGGCGCGAGCTGGGATCGCCGCAATCGTCTATCAAATGCGGAGCCCAGCGCAGAGCACTCCCATCCTGCTGCACCCCGCGACGGCGAAATCGGACATTGCGTCCACAACATGATGCGGGCGCCAGGCCCCGCCGACATTCTTTATCAGCAAAATCACCATGGCGTGTGGCGTTCTGCCGATGGAGGGCGGAGTTGGGACGACATCACTCGCGGCCTTCCGTCAACTTTCGGATTTCCGATTTGCGTTCACCCACGCGATCCTGAAACCCTCTGGACTGTGCCTTTGAATGGTGACACGGCAGGCCGTTTTCCGCCCGATGCCGCTGCGGCGGTATGGCGTTCAAGGGATGGCGGCAGGACCTGGCAGGCCTTGCGCGATGGATTGCCTCAGGAGGCCTGCTACTTCACGGTTCTTCGGCAAGCCATGGCGCATGACGAGCGCGAGCCGGTGGGGCTCTACTTTGGGACCAATAGCGGCTCGGTGTTTGCCAGTCTCGATGAGGGTCAAAGCTGGCACGAGATCGCGCGGCATCTTCCGACTGTCCTGAGCATCGAAGCACTCGATTGCGGATAGTCAAGGATCGGAAAGGGATAGCAAATTGGCCAGTGTGAGCGCGATGGCGCTGGTAGCGATGACAAAGACCACAATGCCGTGGTCTGTAAAAGAGCACCGTATCCAACGCACGCTATCTAAGTACGACTACCATCCAGATCATAATTGCGATTGCCAGCACGCCGGCCAGAGAGGATGCTAGTGCCCAATAATCTATTTGCATTTAAGAACTCGAGGGCGGGGCCATAACCCACGCCGGGCAAAAGGGTCTTTACTCGATCACCTTATCGGCGCGAGCGAGGAGCGATGGCGGAATCGTCACACCTAGCGTCTTTGCGGTTTTCAAGTTGACGACCAGATCGAATTTGGTTGCTTGTTCCACAGGCAGATCGCCCGCGTTGGCGCCCTTCAAGATGCGATCCACGTAGTGGGCCGCTTGGCCATACATTGCCGCGGTGTTTGGTCCGAAGGCCAAAAGTGCCCCAGCTTCGGCAAATGCCCTGTACTGGGAGATGACAGCCAAAGAATGTGTCGCCGCCAAATTTAGGATTTCGTCCCTGTGTCGGGTGGCGACCACATCCGCGAGGACAATGAGCACTTCGGCCCGACTGCGGCTTGCAGTCTGAAACGCCGTGATGAGCTCGCCTTGGCCGTGCACTGGCAAAAGCAGGAGCTCAATGCCAAGCTCTCGGCTTGCAGCTTTGATTGCGCTAACGGCATTGTCTGCCCCGGGGTTCGGCGCGTACCAGAGGACAGCGACTCGGGACAGGCTCGGGAACGTTTCTCTGAGCAGCGCTAACCCTTTACCACTTAGCTCGTCAACCTTGAAGCTCATCCCGGTAACGTTGCCACCCGGTCGGGAGAGATTAGTGACCAGGCCGCTTTTTAAAGGGTCAGCGATCTGTGTCATGACAATCGGGATTGTCACGGTCGCTTTTTTGGCGGCCTGCACCGACGGTGTATTCAGGGCAAGGATCACATCAACCTTGAGCTCCGCCAGAATGTTAGCCAGCGCGCCGAGCCGTTGACTGTATCCCTCGGCATTCCGGACCTCTAAGGCGATGTCCCGTCCCTCAACATAACCAAGCTCGCGCAGTCCCTGCCGAAAAGCGTCCAGAAATCCAGGCGGTGGGAGCTCCGGAGATAGAACGCCAATTCGGTAAAGTTTAGCGCGTTGCTGTGGATACGCCGCAAACGGCCATAAGGCGGCAGCACCACAGAGAAGCGTAATGAAATCTCGTCGTTGCATGCGTGTCCCCGTGAGGACCACACCATCTGCGATGAGTAGATTAGAGAAGGACCCACAAGTGTTGCGTGCTTGGTGATTTCACCTCCCACGTAGCACCACGGGTTGGCCAAGATCACGCTGCCATATCGTGCCACGATCGAATTGAATAATCATTCCGTCAGGTGAATAAACTGCACCTTCATTCCAATTCTCGACCCAGATGCGGCTTGGTGAAAACCAATCCACCCAAGCGCGCGATGGGCCAGCTTGGCTCAGGACATTTAGATCCCATCCATTCTGCGTCACATAAGCCGGAGCACCAATAGGACCGCCGCCACAAGCCTGCACGCATCGATACTCGCCGGTGAGGTTCACCATTTGCGCCGATGCTTCGGGCGCAAGGATCGCAGCTAACACGCCAACGGCACAAGATAGCATTTTCATCGGATCACCTTCACTCTTTGCGTTCTCGAAACGCAAATGCAGGCGTCCGCGTCCGTTCCATCGAGGGCGTCGCAATTTGCTCTGCAAAACTTCTCTATGTTTTGAAAATTGTCGATTGCACTAAAGGGAATAAACGACGAATAACTATTTGGCCTATCGCGCTACCGTGATCAAACATGTCCGCTTTGGGCCAAAAGCGGACATTGCTACGACTTTGGGTCATAAGCAGACAAGTTGAACCTGATCGCGTCGACTATAATTATCCAGCGATTGCACTCCACTCCGACACTAATTGTTCAGCTCCGCGTTGCGACACTGCAAAGATGGTGAAAGTCGGATTCGACGCGCCTTCAGTCGGGAATAGGCCAGGGCCGGCAATCCAGAGATTGCCGATCTCGTGGGTCTGCCCGTAACTGTTGGCAATCGAGTCACCAGCACCAGCGCCCATAATCGTGCCGCCGAACAAATGAATCGTCGGCTGATTCCCGCGCGCCGACCAAAATTCCTTCGCACCGGTTTCCTTGGCGATTGTCAGGCCTTCCTGGAAATTGGCATTCCACAGCGCGACCGCGTCCTGGTCAAAACTGTGAACGATCTTAGCGAGCGGCATGCCGAACTCGTCCTTGCCGTCAGTGAGTTCGATACGGTTTTCGACATTCGGCATTTCCTCGCCGAAAGCGGTCAGGCGAGTGATGCCACGCTTAGCGCGCTTCATGAAATCGGTGAGCTTGGGCCCGAATAAATCGAGCCGCGCGTTGGCGAAGCCGCCGAGGTCGCTGGTCTTAAGCGCGGTGCCGGCGACGATAAAGGTGCTGCCGAACGCGTCTTTTTTGCTGGTCTTGTCGTAGCGATCATACGACATGTATTGCGCACCGACGGTACCCATGTGATTTTCGACGTCATCGTCGAAAAGCGCCCAGGTGCCCGACGCGTAATGCGCCATCATATATTTTCCCAGCAGGCCGCTTGAATTGGCGAGACCTTTTGGGTGCTTATCGGTCGCCGAGATCATCATCAGGCGTGGATTCTGCGCGGACCAGGCGGCAAGCACGACGACCCTCGCCTCCTGCACCTGCTTTTCTTTTTTGGCGTCGTAATATTCAACCCCTGTTACCTTGTTGCCCGCTTGATTGGTCAACACGCGTGTAACCGTCGATAGTGCGCGCACCTCGGCGCCAGCTTTCCTGGCGTCCGCAAGATAGGTGACTTGGGGATTGGCCAGCGCGCCGATCGGGCAGCCAACATGACACCAGCCGTCATAGATGCAGGCCGGGCGGCCTTTGAATTCGGTCGAGTTCATGCCAACCGCTGCCGGCACCATGCGGATACCGATCGCTTCGCATCCCTTCTTCCAAACATCCCCATTTCGAAAGGTCTTCATCGGCGGCATCGGATAGGGCTCGCCCTTCGGTCGCCAAATTTCCTCAGCCTTCGCGTCGCCGGACACGCCAATCTCTGCTGCAACCTTGTCGTAATAAGGCGCGATGTCCGCATACGAGATTGGCCAGTCGAGCCCGCGACTGTGTTCGCTCTTCACCTTGAAATCGTTCGGCATGTAGCGCGGGAAATTTGCGAAATAGTGCAGCGCCGCGCCGCCGACACCCCAGCCGGCCTGGTAGGCGTACCCGTACGGATTTTTACCCTCGAGCAGAAACGGAATGCCGGCTGGCTTGACCCGCCGACCCCAAAAATCCGAGCTGATTAGATCGCTCAGCTGCCAGTCAGGCCCTGATTCCAGCAGCACAACCTTTTTGCCGGCCTTGGCCAACACCGAGGCGTACAGAGTTCCTGAAGCACCAGCGCCGACGATGACAACATCGGTTTTTTCGTTTGCCATGTCACCACCTCTTCAGAGGCGCAATGTGAGGCATGTAGGGAATGCCGAGCGCGGCATAGCCTTCCATCGTGCCGTAGACGACGTCAACGGCATCGCTGCGGAGAACGAGGTAGACGAAGGGACCGGCCGGACCTTGCCAGCCGTCGATCTTGTTCTGGCGCATCAAATCGACGAAGGCGGATCGCTCGTCGTCTTTGAGTTGGGCAATGCCGCGGTCGCTGTTATGGGCCTTGCTTGCCTTATCCACGGCGCCGAGCGCGGCGCGATAGAAATTAGCGTAAGGCGGCCGCACGTTGAGAATGCGCGCTTCGAGCAGGGCCTCCCCGGGCGGGACTGAAAGCTGCTGGTCAACGAAGTGCGAAACGCCGGCCTCTTTCGAGCCGGGCACTAACGTTTCGCCAATAGCCTCCAATGTTTCAACCTGTTCGGGCGTCAGCGTTTTGAACGCAATATTCTGCGCCCTCGCTTGGCGCGGCGAGAGCAGAAACTTGGCACCGCCCGCCGTAAAGGTAAGCGCACTTAGTGCCGCGCCCTTCATGAGAGCGCGTCGCTCAATCTCAAACATGATTTCCCCCTCGAGTGCTTTCGATTTGCTGCTGACTCCTGCGTAAGGCCAGGTAGCTGGTCAGAACCTCGATAGAAGGCCAATCAATCGACCCGACATGTCCGCTTTCGGTCAAAAGCGGTTTTATTCGATCACCTCGTCGGCGCGCGCCAGAAGCGTCGCCGGTACTGTGAGGCCGATTGCTTTGGCGGTCTTGGTATTAATCACCAACTCGAACTTGGTCGGCTGTTCAACCGGCAAATCACTCGGCTTTGCACCTTTTAGGATCTTGTCAGCGATCATTGCTGCGCGCCGGAACAGTTCATAATAGTTCGTGGCATAGGATAGGAGACCGCCTGCTAGTACCTGTTCGCGATAGGTGTAGATGGACGGCAGTCTGTTCTCCAACAAAAACTGAGCTATTTTCGGTTGCAGGTTTGCCAGCAGCGGATCGGCCACAACGAGGATTGCGTCTGGGAGATTACCCCTGACTTTGGCAAAGGCGCCGTCCAAATCGGATTCCTTGGTAATTTCCACTACATCAACTTGCGCACGCAATGCCGTTGCCGCGGCGCGCGCGCTTTCTAGAGCAATGACGCAATAAGGGTTTGTCGGATTCGAAAATACGGCGACGCGCGAAAAACGACCAAGTAGCTCGCCAATCAGTTCAAGCCGTTTTCCTTCCAAATCCGCGGCTTGAGTGGAAAATCCGGTAACATTTCCGCGCGGATGTGAAAGACCCGCGACGAGGCCGACGGCGACAGGGTCGCCGCTGGTCATGATGATCGGGATTTCACGGGTTGCATCCCTTGCCGCCAAACTGGCTGGAGTGCCCCAAGTGATGATGACATCAACTGGCATTTGAACTAATTCGGTCGCGAGCACGGAATATCGCTCTGCCTGCCCTTCCGCGAACCGGTAAACGATATTGAAGCCTCGTCCCCCAATGTAACCTAGGTCCCGCAACCCGTGCCTTAATCCGTCCAGCGGCGGCCATGCCTCATTCGCAAGAACGCCAACGAGTTGAATTTTCTTTCTCTCCTGAGCAAGCAAGCATTGCGGCCAAGCAATGACTGCACCGCCAACAAAACCCATGAACTCGCGCCGTCTCATGCAGCTATCCCACAAAGTTCAGGACAACGCCGAATACGCTTCAAAACATGTTACATCACTCTCACGATACCGGGAATGATAGCTTGGTTCACAGTGTCCGCTTTGGGTCAAAAGCAGACATGTGCACTGCACGGGCCGATGTCCGCTTTGGGCCAATAGCAGACAAACCCGCCATTGACGCTATTCCAAATTGCGCCTGTCATTGGACTATCGCGGCTATGTGTTCAGGAGCCCACGATGCTGCAACTCTATGGCAATCCCAGATCGCGAGCGATGCGCTGCCTCTGGATGCTCGAGGAAATGGGTCAGCCCTATCAGCTAATCGAGAAGAGCACTCGCGCCGATGATCTCCAGAGCGCCGAATATCGACAACTGAATCCGAACGCTCGAATTCCGACACTTGTGGATGGCGATCTGGTGCTGTGGGAATCCATGGCCATTAACCTGTACCTGGCGCAAAAATATGAAGGACCGATGCACTACGGCGGCACGGAAGTTTTGGGCCTGGCTGCACAGTGGAGCTTCTGGGCGATGTTGGAGATGGAGGCCTTACTGCTCGATTTGTTGAACCATCGAGCAGTGCTCCCCGAATTTGCCCGCGATGCTTCATATGCAGAACGGGATGAGTTGTTGCTAAAAAGGCCACTAAGCGTGCTCGATGACGCCTTAGCGCGACGCGATTATTTGGCGGGCAATAACTTTACCGTCGCCGACCTGAACGTGGCGGGCATTCTCGTGTGGGGCAAGATGGGCCGACTGAATCTGTCGGACTACCCGGCAGTAACGCGGTGGTTGGGTGCCTGCTTGGCACGGCCCGCCTACGCCCGAGTGCGTGACCGAGCAAGTCGCAAATAATAGTGGTACGATTCCGTGCGTGTCCGCTTTGGGTCAAAGCGGAGTCCTGCTCTTCCGAGCCTGAACGATTAATGGACATCTGCTCACAGCCGGAAAACGTAGCCGAAGCCCATCCGCAAAATGCGAGGGACCCACTCGTTCTAGGCCGCGGATTTACGTCAGTGCTTGCCGGAAGGTTCAACCGTTTCCTGCTCTTCTAAGTCTGCAAGATAGCAGTACTTGCGCTGCAGCTCTTCGTATCTCTGACGACTGTCTTCGTCGTTAGTCCATTCCGCTAAGTGCGCGCACCTTTCAGCTTGTTTCCGTAAAAATTTCACAGAAGCCATGGCAGACTCCCGAGCATTCCCGGCCATTGCATTGCATCATTTTTTATATCGCAATGCAATATGGCGCTCTCGGTTGGCCGGCAATTCCACTGAAATCAGCTCTGTTGGACAGAAGCGGATAATTCGGGCCGCCCTGCCCAAAATTTAATCCGCCACCGTTCGAAGATGCATCACAGGCAATTCTACAGATGGCAGTTTGATGATGCGCAAATCAGCGGAATACGAAAGCGTTAGAACCACAACGACAATCAGATAAAGAAAAGCCCACTTTCCTTGCATCGACTGCCCCCGATAACTGTGCCTCGGCACGCATCCAGGTTGCAAAATGCAGGCCATAAGCCCGCCGAGCATGTGGGATGTGTCGGCAGGGCCACCCGGAACGAACCCTTAGTTGGCCGCGTTGAGCCGGGATCTGATCGCGTTTATGTGGTGCGGCGCTACAGATTTGCCGATTTCGCGAGCAGTGATTGGAATTGTGCGATGCTCAGGCAATGACCGACACAGGCGCATTTAATGAGATCGGTCGCGAGGCCGTCCGTCTTCGGCTTGCTGAGTACCCCCGTGAAATGAGACTTACCGCCCAGGTCTGGCTTCTCGAACAAGATGCGATCGTAGCAGCACAACGTCGAAAGCTTCGACTGCGACTGCTATGGGGCATTATTGGAAGCGCTTTTAGCTTGCTCGCGGTGTTTGCGCTCGGAGAGATTATGCATCGATAAAACGGGCTAAGCAGCACTGTGACGTGAGATTGGTTTGGAATCGTGAGGCATGAGGCGTCCCAGCAGCCAATTGATAGGCGCGGCTTACTACATGGCAGGCCATGTCGTTCTGGCGTTTCATTTCGGACTGGTGATTAAAAATATCGAAGTCCTTGAGAACGGCGATGCCGGCGCTGAGCTACCAGCAGCCGAGCACCTACCACAGCTCGATCGCGTGACCGTCTGCATGGGAGGGACAGCAGCCCAGACACATTTCCAAGCGCCCGCGACCGACGACCTTATGATGGCTGACTACGCAGCGATTCTTGGTTTCACGCCGAAGATGTCAAACGACGAACGCGAGGCAATCATAGAAAGAGGTTTCGCGCGCGCACGCAGTGTCGTCGCCAAAAACGCGGAAGAGGTTGCACGGATTGCAAAAGTCTTGATGGTGTGGCGATCCGTCGATCTTTCCGACGTTCAGCCTCGAGTAAGGGCTACGGAGATACCCATTTCGCCGCGGCGTTGATTCCGATGACATGGTATCCAAAAAGGCGTGGCCGCTTTGTCACCGAAAGCGGACATTTGCGGTGCGCAAGCGCACGTCCGCTTTGGGCCAATAACGGATATGTTGCAGATTGTTAGGCTGGATAGCTAATAAGATCGTGCACATCCTTTTGCGCCTCGCGTTCGAGTCGCAGTCGCCTTAGCTCTTGGGTCCGATTCCGGATTTTCTGCTGCGCTGCGTAATAGTCTGCAGTGGCCTTTGAAGCGTCAGCTTTTTGATGCTCGCGTGCTTTGAACATCCGCTCAGCTCGGGCGCGGTCACTGTTTCATTTTGGGGCATAATGATAAAACGCGGGAGCCTTGGCAAAGTTCAAACCTCGGAACTACAATCTAAGCTAACGTAGATATTATATTGCAGTGCCCCGCTGTCTGTGTGTCATGACTACCACCGCAACCTTCACGCTTACCCGCGCCAACAAGAACCGCGGCGGCGGCGATGATGACTTCGATGTACGCGATGGCGACCGAGTTATTGGCCGGATCGTGCGCCACCCGCAAGCGCCGGATAAAGCGCCCTGGTTCTGGGCGATTACAGCGGAAAGTCGTAAACCATTGCCGACGGATCGTGGATACGCAGCTAGCCGCGATGATGCGATGGTGCAATTTAATGCGCATTGGTCGCGCCGTGACCGCATCTGCCATCGTGTCGCAGACCTACCGACGCCTCATGTGCCGTCGTTCATTGCCCGATGTATTCTTTGCAACGGCCAAATTTGGGTCGCATTAACCAGTCCAAGTGACGAGAACCGGATTTGCTCGCATTGTGCCGAGGACGGGTGATCGCGATCCTCTTAGAGGGCGGCCTGGTCGTTTTAGCTTTGCCGCTCCCCCTCCATTCCGGAAAGCAAACACTAGGCTACGCGAATTGAATGTCCGCTTCAGCGCCGACGCTGACATCTGCTAAGAGCCAATAGCCACCACCTACGCAGCCTCAGCCAAGGGTAACGAACTTCTGTGCCTTCACGGCTTCGCGCAAGGCTTCGAAGGCCTCGTTTATTTTTTTCCAGTTTGGAAGTTTCTTCATAGCAGCGAGCCAGCGCTGCACATTCGGATAAGGCGAAAAGTCGACTCCGATGACCTCACCAAGGGTGACGATCGCGGCACCGAAATAATCCGCAATCGTAAGCGCGTCACCGACCAGATAGGTCTTATTCGGTCCGATCCAGTAATCGTTAAGCAGCTTGAGCCAACGCTTGGCGTTCTCCCTTCCAAATTCCAACGTTGCCGCCTGGGCCTCCTCGCTGCGCCGCTTCAGATGAGGAAACAGCTGCGGGTAACAAAGGTTATAACCCCACTCGCGGTAGAAATTGGTGTTAATCCAGTCCATCACCTCATTGACCTTGGCACGCTGTTTCAGATCTTTCGGGTACGCCGGAGACCCGATCTTATCAGCGAGATATTTCAAAATAGCTGAGCTCTCTGTGAGTCTCAGATCGCCATCCTCGAGCATCGGCACTAGGCAATTCGGGTTGATTGCCGAATATGGCGACTGCATGTGTGCGCCGCTCATCAAGTCGATGAGTTCCTCGTCCATGACGATGTTGTTTTCAGCCGCAAACAGCCGCACTGGTCGGGAGGTCATAGATACTGGATGCATATAAAGCTTCATAGTGCGTTTCCTTACTGTCCCTCAATGGCGAGTCGTCAAGGCGTTTCGATCCATAAGTCTTATTGGCTTCAAGGTAAAGTCACTAGACTGTAGCGCGCACGGCCCACGCGCTGTTAACGAAACACACTGGATCATAGCAGCTACCGACAACTCTCACCTAGGCCACTCATTTGCTGCTGACGAGGCTTTAGCCTTGGCGAGAAGCTGGGTCTCGTACCTTTTAAACATCCACCAAAGCGCGCCGATGCCTACGACCGCGCAGATCAGCAACGCAGCGCTGACAGGCCCTGCCACTAGTTTAACGGCGTGACCGAACATGTGACCACCGAGGCCAAAAAACGCAGCCCAGACAATTCCACCGCTTGCATTCCAAAGGAAAAACTCACCGCGCGGAAAGTTGAGAGCCCCTGCGAGTAGCGCCGCATATGTTCGCAAAAACGCGGTAAACCGGCCAAAGAAAATGACACGGCCGCCGTATTGGCGAAACAACCATTGGCAAATCATTATCCGATCTTCGGAGAGGCGGACGTAGCGGCCGTAGCGGCGAAGAAAAGCGAAACCGTATCGATGGCCCACCCAAAAGCCGAGATTGTCTCCAAGGATCGCAGCAGCCGCGGCAGTCGTAATGATCAGGCTGATATCGAGTCGCGCGGTCGTCGCAGCTAGCGCGGAAGCTGTGACGAGCGCGGTTTCACCCGGAAGCGGAACGCCTGCACTTTCGAGGAAGATCAAAATAAATACGGCCCCGTACCCAAAATGGACTACGAGATCAGACAGCGATGATCCGAAGTCACCCATTTTGCATTTTTAAACCTCTAGCGCAGCATTCCAAACAGGAAGCCGAGACTTCACAAAGATGAATTTGGGTTCATAAGGGAACATTCACGCCGCAAAAAGTCGGGTCGGCTTTCGCCCCCCGAAAACGGACATCTGTACACCCCTGCGGCGACGGCACGCGGATCTCGCAGCGCGGTCATCGAGCGACCATTGACGATTTATTCAATCATTAGCGACGCTGTCACGTCATTCCGATTGGAAGCCCTTCGCGCTTAGCACCGGCCTAGCAACCGGTCCGCCAAGAAATTGGATGAGCGACTTTGCCTCCTCGACGACTTTACTAGAGGAACCTATCCCAGCCGTGAAGACTGTGGTGCTGGCAAATTCTCCCGGCAGCGGACCGAGCAACTCTGCGCCCTCGACCGGCACGATCTCCGAGGCCTGTCCTACGCCGATCTCGGCCTCGCCTTTAGCGACCATCTCGGCGGCTTGTGCTCCCGGCACCAAAATCGTCCTAGACTTTAATTGGTCAGCGATTCCAAGCCGATCAACGACGCGTGCGAAATAGACGCCGCTGGCCCCGCCTTTCGACGGATCCGCGTAGACAATTGATTTTGCATTAAGCAGCGTCTGTTTTAGCGCGTCGGCGCTGCTTATTGTCTGGTTTCGTTGCGCCCTTACGTATCGCCAGCGCAACTGGAGTAGTTGCAACATTGACGATGCCGCCCGGGCCAAACTTGTCGTGCTTCTGAAGTTCATCCATGACTGGCCGCGATAGGATAATCACGTCCGCAGTTTCTCCTTCCAGAATGCGTTTCCTGATATCGGCGATAAGGCTGTAGCCGATGTTGAGCTTGTTGCCGGTCGCCTGCTCGAACTTCGAAGCTAGTTCGTTCAGCGCTGTGGTGAGCGCCACGGAAGTCAGCACCTTGATTTCAGCTGCATTCACGTGTCCCTGGATCGCAGTCGCAAGAGACAGCAGCAAACCTCCTGCGACTGCCGATGCGATCCGTCTTGCGAATAATCGTGGGGTCATGTTATTGCCTCCCGAGCGCTAGAATTTTCTGGATAGTTCTTACTCTATGATTTCTTAGGCGCGAGCCGATTAATGACAGTGGCACCGTTATTCCGAGCGTCGCCTTGGCTGTCTACCGGCATCGCCGCGTGCTGAGCGCGCGAAGCGAATGGCCACGCCGCCACTGCGGAGCCGATGAAACGTATGAATTGGCGTCGCCTCATAGTCGCCCCGAGGCTCAGACACGTTAATGGTAGCAGTTCGGGCTAGAGGTCGGGAGGGGGTCGTCGTCGGGGCCGACTAATGTCCGCTTTGGGTCAAGAGCAGACATGTGCACTGCACTAGCGAATGTCTGCTAAGGGCCAGAAGCGGACCTTCAGTTTAGATAACCACTCCCAAATCCGACATTCACGTACGTGTCGCATGTCCAAAAGCGGCGGTTTGACTGAATGGCCGTTCTGCGCGCAAATAGAACACACCCTGTGTCGGGCGGGGGATAATGTCGCGGGGTGCCACAGTGCCCGAGACCGCCACCGCCATAGTCACTGCCAATCGCGCCGGCCGCCTGACGCCTGCCGAAACTATTGCACGCTCTTACGCGCGGCTTCGGTCTTATGCCGACCCCGCCATGTTCATCACGGTGCGCGAAGAGCGTGAGGCGATTGCTGAAGCGCGCAGCCTGAATGACAATACTCTCCCGCTTTTCGGCGTCCCGGTCGCGGTCAAGGACAATATCGACGTCGCCGGCATGCCGACAACGGCCGCCTGTCCGGCGTTCACTTACATGGCGCGGCGCGATGCGACGGTCGTTGCGCGCCTACGCGCCGCGGGGGCGATCATCATCGGCAAGACAAATCTGGATCAGTTCGCGACCGGCCTGAATGGAACACGTTCGCCATACGGTATCCCTCGCAACGCCATCAAGCCGGAGTTGATTCCGGGCGGTTCGAGCTCGGGCTCGGCAGTCGCGGTCGCGGCGGGGATCGTCCCGCTGGCTCTCGGCACCGACACCGCGGGCTCCGGTCGTGTGCCAGCAGGCTTGAACAACATCATTGGCCTCAAGCCCAGCTTGGGATTGATTTCGACCGACGGCGTGGTGCCGGCCTGCCGCACGCTCGACTGCGTATCGGTGTTTGCTCTCACGGTAGAGGATGCTTGGGTGGCGCTCGCCACGATCAGCGGCCATGATAATAGGGACCCCTACTCACGCAAACGCCCGCTGGGAACGCCGGGCCCCATGCCGAAGCTGCGGCTCGGCGTGCCGCATTCCGACCAGCGGCTATTCTTCGGCGACAGCCAGTTCGAAGCAGCCTATGTCGATGCACTGGCAAGTCTCGCCAGGCTCGGCCACATGATCAGCGAGATAGACATCGAGCCTTTCTTTGAAACGGCACGCTTGCTCTATGAAGGCCCCTGGGTCGCCGAGCGTGCCATTGTGGCAAGGCCGGTGCTCGATTCCGATCCTCGAGCGCTGCACCCGGTGACGCGTGAAATCATCGTTAGCGGTCTGAAGCCGACGGCGATGGACGCATTCGCCGCTTTCTACAAACTCGAAGAATTGCGCCGCATCGCCGACAGAACTTTCACAGAAGTGGATGCGCTCGCTGTGCCGACCGCACCGAGCGCCTACACTGTTGGGCAGCTGCTCAATGACCCGATCCAGCTCAATAGCCGCCTTGGTACCTACACCAATTTCGTCAATCTGCTGGACCTCTGCGGATTGGCACTGCCCGCCGCCTTCACGAAAGACGGCATTCCGTTTGGTATTACGCTGCTGGCGCCAGGTGGGGGCGATGCCTTACTCGCGAGCCTCGGTTCGGCGTTCGAGGCCGACACCAAGCTGCCGCTCGGCGCGCTCAAAAAGGCGCAGCCGGCCTAATCAAATCGTCTCCGTATAATGCTCGTACTCATCCCGCACTTTGATTATGTGCGCGTACATGTTCTGGGTCGCCAACAAGCCGTCGCCGCGCAGGATCGCCTGGACCACGCGGTCGTGTTCCGCGTGCGATTTTGTCAGGCGACCGAGATTGCGGAATTGGGCGCGGCGGAATGGCTGAACGCGAGCGCGCGTCGACAGGGTCAGCTCAGCGAGATAGGCGTTGTGCGCGCCAGCATAAATAACGGCGTGAAACGCCTCGTTGATCTCGTGGTAGCGCAGCGGATCGCCATCCTGGATCAGAAGCCGCAGCCTTTCGTGCACACCTGCCAGCGCGTGCCGTTCGGCACTGCTCATACGCTTGGCGGCGTAGCCGGCGCACAGCGCCTCGAGTTCGGCCATTGCCTCGAACATGCCGATAAGGTGTTCGTGCGTCGGCCGCGCCACTACCGCGGCACGGTGAGCCCTCACCTCGACCAAGCCGCTCGACGTCAGCATGCGGATCGCCTCGCGGACCGGCGTGCGCGACACAGAAAAGCGTTTTGCCAACTCAATTTCGTCGAGGGCAGCCCCCGGAGCGAGTTGACCACGCACGATGTCGTCCGCCAATCGCATCCGCAGTTCTTCCGCCCGTGTACGGCGCGGCCAGTCGGTTTCAGCAACTTCGTGTGTGAGCATGATGCTCATGGCGCGGTTTCGTGCCACTTGGGCACCTTGGGTGCCATAACGGCGCCCGTCTGCTCCAGGGCGTAGGCCACGCGCAAGGCGACATCCTCCCGCCACGGGGCGGCTATAATTTGTACACCGATCGGCAGCGGCTTGAGCGGCACCGGCACTGCAACCACAGGAAGCCCGATAAACGAGATCGGCTGGGTATAAATCCCGACATTGGTACGCAACGGCATTTCGACGCCGTCGATAAGGAAAGTTTGCTGCCCAATCTTGGGTGCGGTGCAGGGTGTCGCCGGCGCAAGGATCGCGTCATGGCGCTCGAATAGCTTGAGGACCTGTTCGCGATACCAACGGCGGAAGATCTGCGCTTTGTTGACCAGGCTCGCCGGTATCATAGCGCCGGCGATGAGACGATCACGCACCGCCGGATCGAAATCGTGTGCCTGCTTGCGCAGGCGGCCCAGATGGAGCGCGGCGCCCTCGGTTGCGGTGATGACGTAGGCGGCCGCGCGGGCGCGCTGCGCCTCAGGGATGTCGATCTCTTGCGTGACGCCGGCTGCTCCAGCGACGCGCGACAAGGCCTCCAGAGCTTCCGGAAAGGCAGCTCTCTGGAAATAGCCTCCCACGACGGCAATGCTCAGCCCATCGAACCCGCGTGCAAGCACGCCTGTCACTGGCTCTGGCGCGCGATCGGTACACACAGGATCGGCGGGGTCGGACCCTTGCATGGCGTCGTAACTGATGGCGAGGTCGCGCGTGGTGCGCGCGAACGGACCAAGGTGGTCCAGGCTGTTAGCAAATGGAAACGTTCGTGTCCGGGTCAGGCGGCCATATGTTGGCTTCAAACCGAAGACGCCGCAAAAAGATGACGGTACGCGTATCGAGCCATTGGTGTCGGAACCGAGCGCGAGCGGCACCAGGCCGGCACCCACCGCCGTGCCGGAACCACCGGAAGAGCCGCCGGACATGCGGGTCAGGTCGTGCGGATTGCGTGAGGCTCCATCGTGAACGTTCTCGCCAGTGAAGTCGTAAGCGTACTCACCCATGTTGAGCGCGCCGACAAGCACGGCACCGGCAGCCTCTAAACGCTCAATCAGCGGTGAGTCTTGTTTGGCGGGTCGATCTGCTCGGTTGATCTTGGAGCCGGCGACGGTCGCAAGGCCCGCAATGTCGAACAGGTTTTTCACCGCGAAAGGTACACCAGCGAGCGGCAACTTGTGCCGGTCGCACGCGGCGTCGACCGCGTTCGCTTTGGCGCGAGCGCGCTCGGCAGTCACTGCAGTGAACGCATTCAGCGTCGGATTGAGTCTTGCGATCCGTGCCAGCGCGTTGTCGATGACGGCCGCCGCGCTCAATTCACCCGCCGCGACGTCACTTGCGATTTGCGTGGCGCTCGACCAACTGATATCGGTAAGCAGCGCCATGGCTCAGGCTTTGAACACTGGCGCGGGCTCGGCGTCGTCCGGCAGCTCGAACTCGGCGACCATGTTGGCGTGCCTGAGGGTGACTTCGAGATTGGCCTTCACCGCCGGTTTCCAGGCATCTTCCAACGGAACGCCGAGGGTGGCGGCCGCAGCTTCGACGAAATCATCCAGTGATTTCGGCATGATCAAGACTCCGCGATCACAAGGGCGGATGAGGGATGGCCGCTAGGAGCTCGCGCGTGTAGTCGGCCTGTGGCCTGACGAGTACGCGCGCGCTCGGCCCCTCCTCTACGATCTTGCCAGAGCGCATGACGATGACACGGTCGCACAGGAGCCGCACCACGTTGAGATCGTGCGACACGAATAGATAGCTCATCCCGAGAGAATCCTTGAGATCTTGCAGCAGATTGAGCACCACCGCCTGCACCGAAACATCGAGCGCCGCTGTCGGCTCGTCAAGGATGATCAAATCGGGCTTGAGCGCTATGGCACGCGCTATGCCGACGCGCGCCTTTTGCCCGCCCGAAAGTTGATGTGGGAAGCGATCAAGCAATTCGACTGGAAGGCCAACCTGTCGCGCCAGCTCCTCGCAATGGACACGCACTTTGCCGCGCGGCACTCCGTCCAGCCGCAACAGCGGATCGGCGATGGCGCGCGCCGCTGTCAAACGTGGATTGAGGCTGTCTGTCGGGTCTTGAAACACCATCTGGATCCGCTTTCGCAGCGCCAACGACGCGAACCTGTTGGGCGGGATTTCGCCGATATCCTCGCCGTCAAAGACGATCGAACCCGCACTCTTGTCGATCAGCCGCATGACCATCATCGATGTGGTGGACTTGCCACAACCGGATTCCCCGACCAAGCCGACGCTTTCACCGCGCGCGATCGAGAAACTAATGCCGTCAACGGCACGGAATATCTCGCTTTCCGGCACCGGCCTGTTCCGTGAAAACAATTTACCGAACGAGCCGCCCCGGCCCTGGCGTGAATACTCCTTGACCAGATTATCGACGACCAAAAGCGGCATCTGGTTAACCTTGTCGCGCGTTGGCGCCAGCGGTTTGGTCTTTGTGGTCTGATTTTCCGGCAATAGGTCGGGAAGCGAGATGCCGGGGCGCGGTGTCGCCCGCATGAGCTTGCGGGTGTAGGCGTTCGCCGGTTTTCTGAAGATCACTTCGGACTCTGCCATCTCGACGACTTTGCCTTTCTCCATAACAACGATCCGGCTGCAATAAGTTGCGGCAAGGCCGAGATCGTGCGTGATCAGGATCGTTGACATACCGCGCTCGCGCGTGAGCTCGACCACCAGGTCCATCACCGCCTTCTGCGTCGTGACGTCGAGACCTGTGGTCGGCTCGTCGGCGATTAAGAGCTGCGGCTTGCAGGCCAAGGCAAGCGCGATGACTACGCGCTGGCACATGCCTCCCGACAATTCGAACGGGTAGGCGTGGTAGCGCTCTCGGGGTCGGGCGATACGCACCAGTTCGAGCATCTCGACCGCTTTTTCGCTCACAACGTCAGAGTCGACCTGGGCGTGCTGCAGCAGCACATCTTCGATCTGCTTGCCGATCTTACGGATCGGATTGAGCGCGAGCCGTGGTGACTGGAAAATCATCGATATCTCGCGGCCGCGCATTTCCCGCATGTCGTTTTCACTCGCGGCACGCAGGTCGAGGCCCGAGAAGCTCACCGAGCCGTCGGCGACACGGCCAGCCCGGTCGAGAATGCGCATCACGGCATACGAGGTTACCGACTTGCCTGAGCCGGACTCGCCGACGATGCCGACGGTCTCGCCTTTTTCGATTGTGACGTTGATATGCTCAACGGCCCGCACAATGCCGCGCCGCGTATGGAATTCGACGGTTAGGTTCTTGACGTCGAGCAGCGGCAGACCTTTGCCTTCATCCGGCGAGATCACACGCTTAAGCATCATGTCCTCCGCTGCGGATCGACCAAGTCCCGCAGTCCGTCGCCAAGCAAGTTGAAGCAGAAAACCGCAAGCATCAGCGCCGCGCCGGGGAACAGCGCGATCCACCATTCGCCGGAGATGATATTGCTGGCCCCCTCGGCGACCATGATGCCCCACTCCGGGGTCGGCGGCCGCACGCCGAGCCCAATGAAGGAAAGGCCTGCGGCGTTGAGAATGGCGTAGCCCATGGTCAGCGAAATCTGCACCATCATGATCGGCATGATGTTCGGTAAGATGTGCAGCAACAGGATACGGGCCTCGCTGTTACCCGACAGTCGCGCCGCCAGCACAAAGCCCGCCTCGCGCCGCACGTTGGCCTCAGCGCGGGCGACACGCGCATAAAGCGGGAAGTTAATGATGGCTGTGGCGATAACGATATTAGTTACGGTGTTGCCGAGCGCAGCAACAATGCCCATCGCAAGCACGAACAGCGGAAAGGCCATGATGGTATCGGCGATGCGCGAAACGATGCGGTCTGTCCAACCGCCGAAATAACCAGCGGCCACGCCGGCAAGGCCACCCATGGCGAACACAAGCGCTACAGACGACAATGCAACAAAAAAATCGAGCCGCGTCGCGACAATGACACGGCTGAAGATGTCGCGGCCAAGCTGATCGGTGCCGAACCAATGCGCCAGTGACGGGGGTTTTAGCGTCGCCGCGATATCGCTGGCCAGCGGATCGTGCGGCACCACGTATGGTCCAATCAGCGCGCACAGCGCGATCAAAGTGAACAGCGCAAACGCAAAGCCGGTAACCGGGTTCTCCGATATCACATAGCGCGAATGCCGCAGCATTGAATTCCGCTGCGGTTTCTCGGCGAGCGCCACCGCCTGGCGAATGACGGTGGCGCTTTCGTTCATCCTTTTAGCCTCACGCGAGGGTCGATGACGCCGTAAAGCATGTCGATCGCTAGATTGAGCGCCACGTACATGATTGCCATGGTCAACACAAAGCCCTGCACCGGAGCGAAATCGCTGGCGATTAGCGCTTCGACCGCATAGGAGCCGATGCCGGGCCAGGCGAATACTTTCTCCACCAGCACGTTGGCACCAAGCAGAAAGGAGAACACCATGCCGAGCGTGGTGACGACGGGCAGCATGGCGTTGCGGAAGGCATAAGTAACGATCACGGTACGACTCTTCAGGCCACTGGCCCGCGCTGTGCGCACAAAATCCGAGGCGAGCACCGCCAGCATCGAGGCGCGGGTCATGCGCGCGATTGGCGCCAACGAGAAGATGCAAAGCGTGAAGCCGGGCAGCAGTAGCTGACTCAACGACGCGCAGAAGGTCGCGAGATCACGGTTGAGCAGGCTATCGATGAGATAAAAGCCGGTAACCTGCGGTGGCGCCGAGAAAAACACATCGAGCCGTCCGAGTGGCGCCGGCGCCCAGCCAAGCCGAAAATAAAACGCGTAGACCAAGAGAAGCCCCGTGAAAAACACCGGCAGCGACACGCCCGTGGTCACGACGACTCGGCATGTATGGTCGACCCAAGAGCCTTGCCGCACGGCGGCGAGAATGCCGAGCGGCAGCGCGATGACCATCGAAAGGATAAGCCCAAACAAAGTGAGCTCGGCAGAAGCCGGCAGCCGGTTCTTCAGCTCCGTCAGCACCGGCTGGCCGGTGGTCAGCGAATTGCCGAGATTGAGATGGCCCAGGTCAGACACGTATTGGCCGAATTGCACGACCAGCGGCTTGTCGAGGCCGAGTTTCGCGCGCACTTGCTCGATCGCCTCTTTGGTCGCGGCCGGGCCGGCAAAATATGCGGCCGGGTCGCCTGGCAGCGCCCGCGTCAGCAAGAATGTTATGATGACTACCCCGATGAGATTCGGGATGACCAACAACATGCGCTTCGAGATGAGGCCGAGCATGGCTTTCCCCGCACGAACCCCTCACCCTTTCGCAAGGGTGCGGTAGTCAAGCCGGCGATGGAACCAATAGGCGTAGCCGGAAACGTTTTTCTGCATCGCGACGTTGACGTAGGGCTGATAGAGCGGAACGCGCGGCATGTCGTTGTAGGCGGTGTCGACGAAACC